>Ga0115013_10000418_pt1 | contig 25863 bp, 15 predicted proteins | sample SouAtlMetagenome_2_FD_88686 | JGI IMG/M metagenome (GOLD analysis project Ga0115013, IMG submission 88686) | Marine eukaryotic phytoplankton communities from Atlantic Ocean - South Atlantic ANT15 Metagenome | ecosystem: Environmental > Aquatic > Marine > Oceanic | place: South Atlantic Ocean...
ATTTGCGTAGGTAACAAAGGGAGCTCCTTCGGCTGAATCTCCTTCGAAAGGATCTTCAGAACGCAAGATCGTGTCAAAAAGATTTCCCCACGGAACAAAAAATGAAACGTTTCGTTGGTTATTGGAAGCCATCATGTTTCGTTGGTTATTGGAAGCCGTCACGTTTTGTTGGTTATTGAAAGCCGTCACGTTTCGTTGGTTATTGAAAGCCGTCACGTTTTGTTGGTTATTGGAAGCCGTCATGTTACCTTGATGGTTTTGATTAGGTTGTTGAGATGCGATTCCATTATTTGGTATCATTTGGTTCATAGCCTGCATTCCGAAGCCAAATGCTTGCTGATTTTGTTGCTGCTGGAAGTGTTGCTGTTGTGCAGGTTGTTGTTGCGATAAACCGTTTGAATTGCTAAAAGAAACGGAATTGGCTGTATCGTTGTTGTTACAAATCGTATCGGTGGTATTGTCGTTGTGGGCGTCCGATGAGTTCCCCTCCCTATACGGAGGTTGCCTCATCTTGGACAAATAGGCCTGGGTTGATTGTGTTTATGTTGCAGCAACAACAGATGTTTGTTGCAAGTTTTTATTTTCATTATTTGTGAACAAGCCGCTAGTTGCTAGTTTTGCTTGGGACCGTTCGAACGGTCCCCGGTCCGTGGGACGGCGATCTTTTTTGGCAAAACCTACGGTAACACCCATTTTGCTCGCGAACCCTCTCAGGATGGTGAAGTGTGACTGACCACGAATGCGCTCATCGCGCCTCAGTTCTCTTTGAGAGAACAGCTAAATTGCCCCTCGCATGAAAGCTCCTCCACTATCAACTAACTCAATGAGAGTTTGGTATTTACTTTCTCCCCGCGTGCACGATTTGCGTGTTTTGTCGTGTTACCGTACGCACTGGTACTAATTCCACTGCTTTTTGACGATTCATCCTATTGTAGACAACTTCAAAAAACATTGGTAGTGTAGCGCGTAACAGCTGGGGGCATACATGTAATATAATTTCCATTACGTGAGAAGCTTCTATGACTTACAAGGTCATTCTAGCATGGAAATTTGCACAAAAAGTCGCGTCAGCACGACATCTCGATTCTGTTTTGATTCTTCTCGGGGCATTTGAATTATTTTTGCTCTCTATTCCATACATCATAAATGGAACGGACCCAATGAGAGCCTCCGTCTTCAGAGTCGGCTCTCTGGATTGCCTTCTCTTTCTTTCGTTCTTGATTGCACTAGCATCATGTTACTCTCCGTCACATGCTCAGAGCAACAACAAAGGCTTTGGCAAGAAACCATTGAACGAAAAACAGAAGAAAGATGCTGTGAACGCAGCAGCCTCCTCTCTTGCAGATTCGGAACGGCAATACTTGAAACCATATGCGCTAGAACTGACGGGAGAAATAGACGACGATAGCAATGAATTTGTTGGAGATCGTGGCATTCGGTCGCTGAAAGATCGGTCACCGGGCGATGTTTTGCTCGAGATTCCATTAAAAGACACCATCACGGTCAATCGAATCAGATCACGCCTTGCCTCGTGTGAACGAGATGGAAATCAGGAAAACGACGAGGAAGAGTCACTCGCGATTGGGTTGCTTCGATTGCGGGACGAAGCAGCGGATCCTTACGTTTCAAACGTCTTGCCAAAAAAACATTTCAATGTCTGGACTCTGCCGGCCGATCTTTGGGAAATAACATCGGCCGTGTTGCCAAGATGTTATGCGGAAACCTTTGCTGCCACGCGTCAAAGGGTCAGCAAGTTTGCTATACAAATGGCAGAAGCTTCGAGTACCAATCCGGATGACGCATTTACTTTGGACGACGCATTGTGGGCCTTTTCGATGGTCCGATCGAGATCATTAGCAGTACCAGAACTGGAAGATGACAACGCCAATGCCGGCCATATGCTGGCATTAATTCCTGGCCTTGATCTCATGAATCACGCGTTTGGTTCAGGAACCAAATTGCAACTCGTCGTCGACGACAGCAACGAGGGAAGTTTGATGTCCAAATGGGTCGTGACATCTTCTGACTCCATCACTGCGGGAGACGAGGTGTTTTTGTCGTATGGAGATGACAAGGATAATTGGAAACTCCTCTTGACGTATGGTTTTTCAGTAAAAGAAAATCCAAACGCGGTGGTGTTTTGGACGTGGCAAGATCTTTTGGATGCTGCTCATGAGGTTCGACCAGACACCTTCACTGAACCGGTTTGTCGTCAACTGCTACGACACCCGCAGCTCGAGGCGTATACAGTGACTTCAGAACAGCGTGCCACCTTTTCGTACGATGCGAGCACAGATACTCCACGAGAGTCGTTACAAAATGGTCTTACCATGTTGAACAGCCTAGCAGCGCAGCTGGGAAAACCAGAGAGTGAAAATGATGCATTGGCCACGCAGGTATTAGGAGAGCTCCGACGCAAACGGTTGGAAGATTTACTTATCGGTCAGAATCGATTGAAGGACCAACAATCGAAGTTGGAAAAACGCAGCGACAAACCAGAAAATTACTCAGAATGGCAGCCATTTTTCCAGTCACTACGTATAGCCTTGGAATCCGAGCAACGCCAACTAGAGGCACTTCTACCATAAGACTAATTGAACTTTTGAATAACTTTTCGACCAACAGCAAGATTTAAATAAGTTCGAATCCGCCTAGCCACGTTTTTTTATCATTTTTTAATAGATGGCAATGAGCCATAGTTCAAAGAGGAAACAATTATAATGCAAAGTAATTAAATTACGCAGACGAAATTGAAAGCAATGATTCGTTAAAATTATCATCAGGAGAAAATAAAGGAATCATCACAAGAATGATGATCACCTTGTACTATCCCATTCATTACGAATCATTCGTTCCTTGCTTGGTTTTTTCAGCCTCGGCTGCGTGCATATTAAATACTTGTTCAAGTGATGTTTGACTGACACCATACTCCGAAACCATCAAACGATCTTTGTTCTGTTCGATTGCAGTAAAAATATCACCAATACGCACATTTTCCGAACTCACTTCATACCGTGTCTTTGAGTCTTGTCGTTCTCTCAAAACATTGTCGGGATAAGTTGTCTTGATGAATTCGTATAAGACACGCATACGCAGTTCACTTGCAGCAAATTCAGCAATCTCATCGAGATCAACTCCTGTTGGTGACTTGGCAGATTTCCAAATCAGGTAGCCCTGACCGTTTGGATACTTGTCGCTTACCAATGCCGATAAGTATCCATCACTAGATACTTCGTTCAAGGCGTTTATTGTTTTTTCAAGATCCAAAAAGATTTCATCGCCTCTCTCTAATGCATCATCATCCGAAACGCCTGCAATTGTAGCCAATCTTGTCAAAATGCGGACATAATCCTCGTCACTGGTATTCACGTCCTTGATTTTCAACTCAACTTGATATCCTTGCCCGAATTTGCTCTTTAACTGCTGAGCTGAACCAAGACATCGAAGATTACCTCCAGCCATGATACCAATACGAGGACAAAGAGCTTCGCATTCCTCCATTGAATGTGTTGTCAGAATAACGCTAGTCCTTTCCTCTGGTGGGACATTTTCATCAGACACCATGTTTGATACCATTTCCCAAATCTCTCGACGGGCTACAGGATCAACACCAGTGGAACACTCGTCGAGGAAAACAATCTGCGGATTCCCAATTGTTGCAGTGGCGAGACTGAGGCGTCTTTTCATTCCACCACTGTATCCCGCTGCAAGTCTATCACTATCGAATTCACTCAAACCAACTTCAGCAAGTTTAGCAGCAGCAGCCTCCCTCACAACAGAAGCAGGTATACCCTTGATTGAAGCATACAGTTCAACGTGTTCTCGACCTGTAAGATTTGTAAAGTGTGCGTCGAACTGGGGACAATATCCGACTCTGCGACGGGTCTTCTCTGGTTCGTTTGCGACAGAGTAGCCCGCTAGGGTTGCATCGCCACTAGATGGGGGAAATTCTGCTGTCAACATACCCATTGTCGTGGTTTTCCCGGCTCCGTTGATACCCAGTAAACCGAAGCATTGTCCGGGAGGAATTCCGAGAGACATTGAGTCAACAGCTCGTTTTCCATTACTGTAAACCTTGCCGAGTTGGCTGAGCACAATCAGATCATCATTCGCACCACCAGATAGTACACGCTGTTCCTCGGCAGCTACATCATCATCGATATTTTTACGATGAGAATCTCCTGCATCAGCAGGAGATTTACAATCGCGACAAGTAATCTTTCTAAAAATTGTCACCGCGCGAGGATTTGCAGACCACTCGTCAATTTTCATTGCCAGAAGTAAGTAGACAACGCTTTGCCAAGCTAAGAAAACAATCTCCCACAGACAGGCTTCTGGATCCCAAACAGAGACTGGTTTACCTGCCAAGAAGGTAATCGATTGGAGATTAATTGCTGAATATAAACCACGAGAGAGATTGAAGGCTGGAAAAAATCTCAGCACCCATTCCACAATTGTGGCAGCATCAATCAAGCTTTGTCTGGGATCTGAGGGAACGGAACCGATTAGGCGCATAATAAATGCGGCCAAAGTTCCTCCGAAGCCTATTAAGAAACCACTAATAATAAGAAGTAAATTGCAGACGCTGGGGCTCGAAAACATAAAGGAAACACAGTATGAAAATGAAGCAATCGCTGGTCCGAAGAGGACAAGAAGGGTAAGTACACCGCCAACGACTCCATTTTCAGTTGTGGTAAGATTTGACACATCGAAAGAGTACATCAGGATCACAGTAATCCAGCATGGAATCTGATAATTTGCAATGTCCCACAGCCACGTTGAGAGCCAGTATGCTGTAGGTTTCACACCCGCAACAGTTTGTAAGTGCTTTGCTTTTGACTGTCTTTCTTGAACGACAAATGTAGCAAAAGATCCAGAGATAAATGGAAAGCTCAAGATGATAAGAAACCAAGCCGTGAATGCGTCATCTGCGTTACCGATTTGTTCCTCGGCGTCCGTGATTGGTAGTGGGTAAATCACTGTGTTAATTTTGAAGTCGTCATCTTCAAGTGCCTCTCGAACAATAGCCTCATCAGCAAGTTTCTGATACATCGGTGCAACATGGATTGCAGTATAGTTGTACTGAATAAGATAGCCTATTCCAGCATAGGTGCGACAAAGAGCTTCCGTCGAATAATTACCTGCCTGCTGCAGACATGTTGACACGGCTGCTTCAGAATAATCCATTCCAACAACACTGTTTGAATTTGGAAATAGATCTTGAAGAAAATCTAAATCAAATCCCAAGTTGAGTAGCTCGGTAACATTAAGCCCTGATGTGTCAACCCCCATATTTTCCAACATCGGTTCAATAGACCCAACATCAATGTCCCCAAATAGTTGAGAAAGCGAACTGAAAGGAGATCCACCACTGTAGAGTTCATTCATCGAGGCCGAATCCTTTGAATCCACAATCTTGCTGGATGAATCGTGCTGGAAAAATATTCCGCCGTACTGGGTCGCAGCATAATCATAAGCAGATTCGGAAACGCCATAAGACGATTGATTTACATCCGTGACCGAAATACCAACAGGCTCAGCACCGGCTGCAGTAATCTTCGAAATCGTTTCAATGGAATCTTCCGTTGAGCATACAGTTCCATTCCCAATATAGCTCTGTGATCCACAATAGTAGTAAACTTCGTCCGTCGCTTCAGAGACAATGACTGGAACGTCATAAATACACTTCCCAGGTTGGCAGGAGTACCTATCATCAGTGTTAAAGACAATTGGATTTCGGGGTGATGAAACGTCCACATTGTAGTCATTTAGATCCATGACAAGAGCATCAAGATTGCGCTCAGGCGTTACGAAGGCATATAATACGAAACCAAGCAATACGCAGATACTTGGCATAATTGTTGTACAGCACCAAGCCTTCTTATCTCTCTTGAAGTTCATAGCACGTTTTCTAAAGAGTGCACCAACATGGCGAGAAAACAAAGCTTCGGTTTCAAGATCCATCTTCGATGACCCGATAGATCTATCATTTCCAACTACTGCTGAAGGCTTTTCGACTTCCGAATCCCTTGATTTGAGACGAGCTTTCTCTGGTGTTGCTCCTCGAGCAACTAGAAGGAAGACTTCGTCAAGAGTAGTAATTCCCACACCATATGTTACGATTTCTCTTTTTGCAACAAGATCCTCGAGCTGCTCAAACATTGGTGTGAAGGACGAAGATGCTGCAAGTGGAAGTTGGAAACTTATCTCTGTTCCTACATTTGTCAACATATTTGCAGATTCAACATTTTCGAAAACAGTCTTACGAATCATCTGATCTATTGGTGATTCTGAATTTTTGCTTTTCTTCATGTCTTTCTTCGTAGAGAGAGGCTGTTTCTCAATCGTTAACTGATAGCCGACGCCGTATGTCTTCTTGAGAAATAAAGAACTTCCAAGACATCTCAGTTGTCCTTCAGCCATGATTGCAATCCTATCTCCGAGGATGTCAGCTGCGGTAAAAAGAATGTGTGTATTCTCATTAGAATCTTCGTTTATCGGTTTATACTGATTAGTGAATATTTTTTCCACTTACCTTCGTCCATGAAATGAGTTGTAAGAATTATACATCTGTTTTGCCTATACTGACGAATAACGTTCCATGTGAATCTTCTCGAAAAAGGGTCCTATTGCATTGAAGAATTGGAAGGAAACAAAGATTTGAGCGTTTGATGGCACGTGCCTGTGATTGTTCTTCGTAGACTATAATTTACTCACCATACCGCTTGTCGGCTCGTCAAGTAGAACAGTCTCGCTAACAAAATAATTCAGGTCAATAAGTGTGAAAATCAAGTAAGCGCAAATCTCATCATGAACTTATTTTTGTGCCTTCATACATTCAGACGTTTCTTACCTGTCACCACAAAAGGCAATCGCTACTGAGAGTTTTCGCTTCATTCCGCCCGAAAGATTTTTTGAAAGTGTGTTTCGTTTCTCGCCAAGTGCTACATCTTCTATGCTAGCATCGACCTTCGCCTCAGCTTCGCTGTATGGCATTTTCGAGTACATTCCCTTGATTCGTGCGAAAAATGCGACATGTTCGCGAACAGTCAATTCTGGAAATAGACAATCATGCTGCAAGCAGATACCAATTCCTTGCCTGATTCCTTGCATATCTGTTCTGATGTCTTTTCCACCAATAGTTGCATAGCCCGAAGTGGGAGCTAACATTCCTGTTAGCATGGATATGGTAGTAGTTTTTCCTGGATGTTTACGAAAAAGATAAGTCAGCAAAAAATCATTTATTGGATCAAATAAGGTGATGATGAAATATTAGTACGTACCAGCTCCGTTGTGCCCCAACAAGGCTGTAATTTGGCCAGAGTAAAGATTCATTTCCAAATCATCAACAGCAGTTTTCTCTCCGAAAACTTTTCTCAATTTTCGAACCTCAATTCCCTTGCCCTGGGCACCTTGTTCCTTCAGAGATGATGAAACAGGCTCTACAGGAACGTCCGCTGGATACTCGATTTCTGAGTCATCTCGAGGAGGGGTGACCACACGGCCGGGGCACCAATATGACGAAGTGAAAGGAAAGTACCATGGCAGCGATTGTCCGTAGTCACTGCGCGAGACTCGATTTGAGTACCAACTCACGACAGCCCAGAAAATCACATCAAAAATTAAGTTTTGCAAAGTATTCAAAAAGGTATACCCACTTGGCGAGTCGGTTTCTCTGATTGAGCTCCTAGTAAGGCCTACGCCAGCATCTTCCAATCGTCCAATTTCTTGCAAACCAAAGGCGAAGGCTCCTACAGGATGAAGGGACACCATGGAGATAGCCCCTCTATTGCTTTCTTGATAATTGACTACTTGTGTCAAAAAATAACCGACAAAGAACACCAATAGACTAATCAATGTGGCTCGCGTTGCCTTGCTAAAAAGAGACGCCAAAAACATGCAAAATTGAATAATTGCAGTGAACGTAAACAGCCAGAAAATGAAGAGTATAAGGGCCGACGAGTTGTCGTAGAGTTGTGTGGAGACGGCAGCTGTTCCGATGGCGGTAACGAAATGAAAGACGAAGAAAAAGACAAACCACGACCATCCAATGTCCGACTCTTGTACGCTCATCATCTTCATTAACTCTTTTTGTCGGAGTTCCTTCTCTAGTACAATATATCGGACCATTGCTGCTACGGGGTACAATAGGCCTAATGTAATCAAGAGAGGAACAAATAGGTTGATTTGCGCGTAAAACCCTATAAATTTGCATGAACATTTAGTGTTGGGATGAGGAAATAAGATTCGGAGGAAATCGTGATAGTCTGGAATCGATAAGATTTTGAATTTGCTTACCATTTATGACATAAGCCGCAGATGGAAATGGAACAAATGCGACGCCGCCTTCGGATACCACGTATCCTGCATCAGCTGCGCCGGAATCGGCAATGATGAAATCATGAACCAATCGTTGAATCGTGAGAAAGCCGTTGTAGGCGTACCTTCCGGTACAACTCGTCCCATATGGACCGAGATCTGGTGTTCCTCCAACTAATTCTGGGCACGACTCATCATCAGTTCTTGCAAATGACTCGAACAATTGGTCAGTAGGGGGCGTTGTGAGTGTGGCAGGGCGACCCTCATCTTCTGGTGAATTGAAGCCTGTGGCGTTATGCCGGATCGCGTAATTATAGTTTATCGTAGGGTCGGTTTTTCCATCAAAAACAACCGCAAGGCCCAGTTTAGGGATGTCTCCTCCATATTCTTTAGACGTGACGTAAGCCTCAACTTGCGCATTGCTTTCGAATATTTGGACGAATTCGAAATCAAAGGGCAGAGCAGTAGAATCCAATAGCATAGGGTACCGTTGATAAATGAAATCTCGAAACGCTTCGGCCTGTTTGAGGCCTAACGCATCATCTGCCGTCGATGGTGCGACGCCCAATGCCAGGTATTCGCAAAATCCTCTTGCATCTTCGCCTTCCTCTTCGCAGAGCCGGCTGTCACATTTGACAAATGGAACTTGCCAGTTATATCCACCGTCCACAATGCCACTAATACTTAAAGTCGGCTTGCGTTCTGGAAGTGGTTCGCCTTCTTTACACACTCCGCAGTACAAAGGACATTCATCATCAATAGGAATATCTCCAAACGGGGATTCAAATTTACCTCCGCAACCTGTGCTCTCGGGCATTTCTACTAAATCCGCACAATCACAGATTCCAGCGAAATTACAAGCAAGGGACGATCCTAGTCTGTCTTGACATAGTAATGCTCCATCAGACTGTTCCGATGGTACCTGTCCACCGACAGCCTCTGGTGGCAACGCAACCTCTTCTCCTTCGGAACACACTCCACAGGTCAAAGGACAGAGATCATTAATGGGAAATTCTCCCCCAGGCGATGCAAAGACGCCTCCGCAACCTGTGCTTTCGGGCCTTGCCAGTAAATCCGCACATTCACAGAGTCCAGCAAAAGTACAAGAAGGAGATTCTGCTAGGTTGTCTTTACAGAGTGTCGTTCCACTGGACTGTTCTGAGGATGCTGGAGGTGATGCCACCTTTTCTCCTTCCGAACACACTCCACAGAATACCGGACAAAGCTCGTCAACTGAAAATTCCCCAAAGGCCGATGATGAAAAGACACCTCCACAACCTGTGCTTTCTGGCCTCTCCACTAACTCCGCACAATCACAAACTCCGCCGAATGTGCACGCAGCGAAACCCTCTAAATTTTCCTCGCAGATAGAGGCTTCTTCCAATGCCCGTCCGTTAGCAGTATCGTCACTGAGCCGGCGGCCAACGAACGACGGTAGAATGTCGCTGCTAGCTGTACACACACGTTTCGCCTGGAGTGCCGTAACATAATCGGTGAAGGAAAATAGTTTCAATGCATCGTTGTTGGATGGGAACTTTGCAGCGACTTCCTCGGGCGCAAACGCGTCCGAATCTTCGACGGCACCCTTGATAGCAACCAAAATCCCAACAAAGGCAATGGGAAGACACAACTCAAAAATCTGTTTATATGGATCCGGGAAAATGATACAAATGCGGCAATAGGAAAACGGATGCGGCATGGTGAGGACAATGGAAGTGTATGGTAGATTTTAAACATGACACTGCAAATTCTTACCGTTCCAAAAATATTTCGACGACGATAAAGTACATTTCGTCGCATCAATGCGCACCATGCTCTAGACCCAATCATGATGGCTGGAAGATGTCGGAAGTAGCGTCGAAGTCAGTCAAACTTGTTAGAATTGTCTTCAGGGTGTGAGTATTCTTAGATATGATAAACCCTGAATAGGAGATTTTTGTTCTCCGATATGTGTATTTCAATTGATGTTGAAAAACACAAGTCATCGTGTAACATCAGTTTCACGAACAACCACGAGAGATGAGATTCAAAAGCAGGTACGATTCAGCTCACGAGTCACACGCACTTCCGCGACGAGTTATCTCGCCGAGAAGAATGCTACGTCATTGGGGATTGCAAACTTCGATTTTTTGGAACATTAAGTAGTGAAATTCGGAATCATTGGGATCTATCTGGATCATCATCTTTAGCGTTGTCTCACAAGTGTTACGGCGGTGCAAGGCAGAATCCTGACTTTCTGCAGCCGCAGTCTGGAGGGATCACTTTCAACACCTCCTTGGGGTGGGGGTGCGTGTGGGCTTGGGTGCCTGCAACCTGCTTGGGCCATGAGCACCACCCCTGCAACCAACAAGCTTGTGGGAGCCCTCACCACCCCAGTTGTGCTCAAGGCCAGCAGCCCATTGATGCTCAAATGTGAGTCAGCAAGAGTTACACTGCTGCTTGGCAACCACCCCGACCACCAAATGGTGGTTGGCCACTACAATGCCACTGCCTGCTCTGGTGGCAGCTCCACTCTGCGGCCTCAGCGCACACGCCCCAGGAGGGGGTGGTGGGGTGGAGTGGGGAATCCATTCACTGCAGGAGCATGCCACTTTCTGCTGTTTGTATTGGAGTGTGGCCCCTGCCTGCCAATCCGCCCCATTTTGATTCACAACGCAAAGTCCCACAAAGGTGTCAAATCTTTTGCAAAAGCATTACGTATGTCATTGTCAGTTACCAGCAACAAAAAAATAACGCGTTACCTCATCTGCGTGCTTCGTCATTGACAGTTTCATTCTACTTTTGAACTCCTGCCACCGACACCATGAAGATATTACGTGCTGAGGCATTCGTGCCCATCATGATGATTTTAGTCCCAGCTAAGGTGGATGCCTTCGCAGTCCACGGACAAACACAAGGGGTACCATATCCTCCCAAGCATGTTCCTGCTCCCGATGCGGGGCAAGCTATGAAGAAAGGTGCATCTCTTTCTGGTGCATTTAATGGTCGCAAACATGTGTCGGGTACTGCCCTATCGGCAGCAGCACTCCCAGCTATCGGTCAGTTTGCCGCGGCTTCATTTCTGCCAACATGCCTCGGTCTCTGGAGAACGGGGTACGCCGTATCTTATGGATATGGGGCGTCAATGCTGCTATCGGGTCTACTCCAACTTCTTGCATTCCGAGGAACTATCCAGGCAAGTCTTTCACTACAACTTCACTCCGCGCTCTATATTTTCTATGGCGTCAGACTGTGCCTCTTTTTACTGCATCGGGAGATTCGTTTCCCTGTCGAGATCCACCAAATGACACGCCGCGATGCATCACTTTCGGAGCGCTTAAAGCGGTTACCCGTTATTATAGGTTGTTCCGTGTTATATTTCTGTATGGCAGCAGGTCCAATGCGGAGCCTCGCTTTGGCGGATCCCAAGAGCAATATTCTGACTCTTGGGACACTCTCGGTTGGATTCGCGGGTTTTCTGTTAGCCGCTGTCGGTGATTGGTACAAAGCCAAAACGAAGGCAAGGGATGGACCGCAGAAATTAGTCACGACAGGCCCATTTCGTTATTTCCGGCATCCAAATTATACAGGGGAAATGATTGGGTGGACTTGTTTATGCGTTCTCCTGCCAATGATGAGTATCGGTGGAAACATCCGTCGTGTGATTCCATGGCTAGCTGCTTCGGTCGTAGGTTGGGCGGGAATGGTATTTGCTGTTTTGATTGGTGAAGCTACCGTAGGATTAGAGAAGAAACAGAAGGAGAAGTATGGTGGAACCCCAGAATACGAGGAATGGATAAAGAGTTCATGGTCTGGTCCGATGTTCAGTGGGAGTAATAAATAATGATGATCGCTACTGCAATTATCATTTTATGGCGAAACGAATGAACGAATCACAGAATGTTTCATGGGTGTGCAATACCAAAGATTAGAAGACCATAGTAATAGCAGAAACAACTATACTTCTCGTGATACTGAGTACGATAGATGCAGCAAAATGTTACATCACAACATGTGAAGTTTCAAATCAACAGTACTACATGGGTATGAAAAGTCTTCTTATTTTGTAGTATAACATGCTTGACTAACTGTATGTCTAATTCATAGAGCCTTAAACTTATGCCCGTTATTTTCACAAAAGCGTGAAATTGTTGTTGTCTACTAATATGATTGCCGAAATATATCATATTTGTCAGTACTTGCACGAGCCTACCTGATTCCCTTTGTAAGATTCGAAGCATAAGAAACCTTTTCCTTGGTATCCTGCGCCAATGCCTTACCATATCCGGATCGGAATTCGGTGCCAGAAGATGCGGGATCCTTGGGTGTGTTGGGACGAGCCCATTCGAGTTTGAGAATCAAGTGATCGTATCCAAATCCCTGCAGTTTCTCCATAGCCTTGGCAGCATCGTCTTTGTTCACAAACGAAACAAAAGCAAATCCACGCGATTGAAGAGTTTCCTTGTCCTTCGCGAGGTACACACGAGAAATACGACCAAAAGGTTTGAAAAGATCTTGTAAGTCAGCCTCCGTGGTGTTTTCCGAAATGTTCGTGACACGAATGGTGTTCAGGTCGTCCATTCGACGCTCTGGCTTAACACCTCCTGCCATTGCGGCTCGGGCAGATGGTGGGACGTATTTACCACCCGAGGCAGCGCCTCCGCCAGCGCCTACGACATTCCATCCACCGCCCGCTCCGCCGTCTTCCTTTCCTTCCACACCGTACTTGCGTTCCAATTGACGTTTTTGCTGCTTGGCCCAGAATTCGTTGAGATTCGATGAAAGGTCCTTGGCAGCATCTTCGTCCTGTAAATCATTGTCGGCATTTGGATCTTCGATGAAGATATCGTCCTTCGAAAGAATGGTTGAACGCTGTGCTCCTTCGGCACCATCCTTCAGAGCGTTTCCAAATTTTTTCCACTTGCGGCGTTCCTCGACCGCTTTAGCTTCTCTAACTTTCTCGGTAGTCACCTTGACCTTTGTGATTGTTTTCAGCAGTTGACTCGCGTTGGCAGGATGCTGTCGGTACGAAGTAACAATCTGAATGCCCTTTGAGTCAATGCGTGATTTGTGGGTCGGAGGTATAACCAAGCCATCTGCCGCATTGCTGTGGGTTGGTTGCTGGATGATATCTTCCTCGTCAGAATCATCGTCTAAGACGTCTCCCCATCTTTGTGCCATGGTTTCTTTATTGTTTGTCTGTGTATAGCTTGGTTCAAAATGCGTTAGAATGATACTAATTGATTTCCAACCGGTATCTGTAAATTGGTATGAGCTGATAAAAGACGCGTTACAGTTTCTACGTGAGTGTTGTGTGGTTGCTGTTGATTTTGTTGACGAGAAAACGTTCTTCGCGTAAACTTGCGCCTTCGAACCATTTTGTAGCAAGCATACGTAAATTTGTACGGCAAACAAGCGAAACTTTTCTATTGTTGCTATGTTTCAAGTTTAGGACGGCCGTACAGACGAAAATTCAAGTTTCAATAAAATATTCTAATTCATAATGCAAAGCTAGATTGGAACTACATCGGATTGATTTAATCCTCCAAGATGGTGACCTTTTTAATCTTCAGGAGCACCTTCGAATAAAGACTCTTCATTTGCCGAGAATCTTCAAACATTGCCTTTGAAGTAAATTCATCCAAACCAGCCTGTCCCTCCGAAACACTTAGAGCCAACCAAAGAACATCGTTGTAGGCAAATTGAACTCGTTGATTTCCACTCATAGCAAGCTTAGCACAAGCTTTTAGCAGAGTAAGGCCAAAGAAGGCAATGCGGCTTTCAACCTGTGATAATTCTAGGCACAGGCATAGACAGCGAGCTATGGATTGATGTGTCTCGAGTCGTTGCTTGAGATCACCTATCATTAGTGATAATATATACTTTTCCACACTACGAAGATTGCCTTCGGGATCTTCGCTTCTGCCAACGATGGCCCCAACAGCTACAATCCCAGATTCCTTGACAGATAGCTTCTCGTCCTTCATATATTCAACTGCGACCTTAAATACTTCCGAAGTAGTTGAAGCATCCAAGTTTTTGGCAACATCAGCAGAGAACACTCGACGAATAGCGCAAGCCTTGCCTTGTCGAATGTCGCCAGTATCATCTTCACATTGAAGGATATCGTTGCGAATGGTCTCTTCAGTTTTATCCGGACCTAAAATATTACATGCTGCGCCTGTCACCTTCGCCGCTGCTTCTCTCACTGAGTCATCTGAATGACGTATCAAGGTCAAGCTTGCCTCCAAAGCAGACGGTATACTGTCAGGTAGTTTTGATTTCTTTCCACCCATGTCCAAGACAACAGCAAGAGCTTCCAATGTTGCTGATTGCACGGCAACAACACCAACACCATCGTCCCCGACGACATTTGTCTTACCAAGAGATCCAGCAACAAGTTCTTTGATGAGAGGATCGACACGTGTAGATAATGGCATCAGAAGTCCAAGGGCTGCAATTGCCTCTAATCGAACCTGTCGGGACGGATCTGAAAGAGCCTTGACAAAGGTCGTCTGAAACTGAGGGACAAAGGCTCGAAGAGCAGGGCCACCTTTGACAAGAATAAGCCCCAGTGTCTTCAATATCGCAATCTTGACATTCGCCGGGTTTCGATCCCCAACGATTCGAAGCAATGGACCAGTCATTTTAATAATAAGAGGGCCAGCAAGAAACTTATTGGCAGTCAAGTTAATTACTTCACCTAGGCCAGCAGCTGATGCCTCTCGAATAGCTGGGTCGCCATAAAGAATTCCTCTTTGATAAATTGGAAGAAGTGGCTCAAGACCTGTATGGAAAACGACGAGTGAGGAAGTGACGAACATTCAAATACATGATAGGCAATCAGAAAATACCGTTCACATCTCGAATTCAAATTTGATATTCATGGTGTGTATTTTGAGCGAAAAAGCATCAACGGAAGCAAAATACTCACCTTTTGGAATATTGAAACCAGGCAAAAGAAATTCTCCATCTCCAACTCCACCTTTCCTTCTCCTTGCATCACTGACCATGCTAGCAATGAGATTCCTCATATATTCAATATCGTCTACAAGTACCTCAGCAGGGACATATTTCGAAAGAGCGCCGAAGGCCTTGTTCGCAGTCTTGACAACGTCTTTGTTTTCATCATTAAATCGATAAATGAGTTCTCGAATGATGACACTGTTGAGATCGTAGAAATCTTTCAATTCTTTGCCTAAAATATTTTACAAATGTGAAATAGAGGAAAATTATCAATTCTCTGTCATAAAACTGCATCACAAACAATCGCCATAAAAACAACAAAGTGTGGTAGCAAAAGTTTAACTTACGTGCTTCGACGAAAACTCCTAGCATCCAACAACTTTCTTTTCTAAGTTCTGCCTTATCACTTGTACAGTTCTTGCTGACTTCACTCAGCAGTCTATTTACCCCAGCTTCGTCAGCATTTTCGAAAATAGATCGCGTGCAATCTCGAACTGCTTCGATTTGTGTCTTGTCGTCACTTGACCCGCTGGCAAGATCTGTCAGTAGAGCAGGAATTATGCTCCCAAAGTGGGCGTAAAGTGTCTCGCTTGTTACAGTTGCTATGCTCGAAATGGCCTTAGCATGACTAATCGTTATAGGTTGTTGAATCAGTCTTGGAATAATATAAGGGAGAAGTTCTTTACTTCTAATACTCAAAATTCCAGTCAACCCATTCAATGCACGGTAGCTTCGATCTTCGTCATCTTCGCTTTCAAGTGCCACCATAAGCGAAGGCACAACTTCGTCCATTGCCATACTACCGACCAAATTATAGAGGTTTTGGAAGCTCGATGCCGCCATCTCTCGGACACCTTCATTATCGTCACAAATTGCATCTTGCACAACTTTAACAATAATATCAAGGAATCGAATAATGTGATCTTTCGTCGAAGAGCTGATTACTTCTGATAGACCCACACAAACACCGCGCCTTGTATTATGGTCTCCATCGTATAGAGAATTACGTAGCACAGGTATAACTTCAGGAAGAACCGAATCTCCAAGCTTTCGTACAATATCTCCGAGACATTTTCCGGCCATTTCTGTTTTCTCTGCATCTCCACTTGCCAAGTCTCTTACTACTCTACTAACTAATACCTGAAGAATTTGTCGCAGAGTGCGAGCTGTTACACTTACAACAGTCTTCCATACTTGTACCGCAGCATGACGGACAGCAGCCGCGTTATCACTTCTGGCAAGATATATATCACTGAGTACGTGATTTCTTGTCTTAATTCCCAAAACTTGAGTAATTTGAGCTTGTGCTCGCTCGGCTCTTCTTATATCATCTTGGGTATCACCATCTGTTCTTAATACAGTGGTACCTCCGATCATACTTAGTAAATCACCAAGAAGCATAAGTGATGACAGACGAATTCGATAGTCTTCATCAGTCATGCCGTTTTGCAATATAGGGAGAATCTTGTCAAAATGAACCTTGCCCTGACTTCTAATCAAGACACGACCAGCTTTAATAGCTACCTCGCGTACCTGCTCGTTTTCGTCGGAAAGACCACTAATGAGGGCCGGAAGACTGTCATCAAGCATAACAGTAAAGCCTTGACCCATTGCAGGAGGGAGAAAGCACAGGACCCACAAAACTCCTTCACGTGTACAATGGGATGGATGGCTTGACAGTGGCAATATGTCGTTTGCCATCAAATCTTCCACGACCGTATTACCAGAAGCAATCAAAACTTCTGTCAAACCCTGAGCGGCACCGCTTCTTTCGGCAGAACTTAAACCTTCTAATCTTAGATGTTCTAGCAACCACGGGCGGAGATCGGGCAAGGCATCTTCGCCAAGTCCCCTTGTTAGCGAACCTAAAGCCTTTGCAGCAATACTTCTTACATCAGGGATTGGATCAAGTAAGCTACCTTTGAGATCTGGCATCAGGGTAGGGATGTAAGGAATAAAATCTCGGGGATCATTAATCATAGTACAAATATTTCCAGTAATAAGAGCACCGTATCTTTTCGTTGTGGCGGCTCTATCTCGAAGACCACGATGCAGAATCGGCACTATCAGCGCAAGACTCGGAGCATCGATCGCGTGTAAAAATTCAGTTTCGATTAAAGCTTCAAGAGCTGATAGAGTTTTGTTGGCAGGATCTGTTAGTGCCTTGAGCAGTCTTGGACTAATTTCACGAATCTCAGGATTACGAATGACACTGCTAATCTCGTCAAGGGCTCCTTGTGCACTGGACTTTACTTTCGGATGAGTATCTGCAAATGCTTCTGTCAATTTTGGAACAACCTTGGGTAGCGCCGAAGCAAGTTGCTTCGGTGCAAGATGACTCATCGAACCAAGCATATCGATTGATGCTTGCTTTGTTCTCCATGAACTATCATTGAAAGCCGTGAGAACAGCTGGCAAAACTAATTTCACTCCATGGGCAGAAAGTTTGCTCATGATTACGCCTACAGCTTTCGATGCCGCTTTACGCACGTCGTCACTTCCATCTCCGAATGCTTTTAAAAGTGACGGCAACAATAATATGACGTAGGGCTCGAACAGGAGACCCAGCCTGGTGCACAATAGTTGAATTCCAAACAAAGAGCCTTCTTTACTATCCGAAGATCCTTCAGCGCATGCTTCTTCGAGTCTTGTTACTATACCGAACTTCTTCAAAGTGGCTATACCGCTCCCCTTTACGGCAGCAGCTATGCCATATGCAGATCCATGCCTGATTGCCGACGAGTTGCCTTCCAAACAATCAGTTATGAGTTTATCTAAAAGATCTTCAATTCTAGTCTGTGTATTACCTTTCTTCATGAGCTTGGTTAGCGCGTCTGCTACACTTGCCTGGACATCTTCATTTGGCGTTTTCAAAGAACTAATCAACATGTCAACCGAGTTGTCGATTTTCGTCGCGTTCTCAGGTCCCTTGAGGTGAAGAGCTACAGATCCCAAAGCTACAACGGCACCCTCTTTTCGACGATTAGAGGCATCTGTTGTTTCTGAGATTTTTGTCTTCGGTAAGTCTTCCAGAGAGCTAGAGTCTGCGACCCCATTTTGAAGGATGTCGTCTAAATGTGGCATCAGGAATGCAATAGCATCATCAGATGCTCCGTATGCCACGATAACGTCTCTCAAGGCGTTTCGTGAAGTATTCTTAATTCCTTCATTTCCATCGGCTATACCATACGCCATTAAGAAGCTTGTGAGCAACTTTAGGGTTTCGATATCAATTTCTAATTCGGCTGTTGGAATTGCAGCCAGAACACTGAGTGCACCGCATCGAATGGCAACCTTCTCTGTTGTATCCTTTTCCGCAGGTGTTTTCTTCGGCCCAGTCTTAAACTGGTCATCTAGAGTAGCTTGGTCAAGTGTTCTCTCTTGCTTCGGTTTCAACATTGCTGAACTCATCGCTTTACTCTTTTTCGAAACCTTTTTCTTCGGTTGACCAATACCAGCTACCTGAAGTGCAGATTTCTTCACCGTCTTCTTCTTTAAGCCTGTAGACACAAGCGGTTTTTTCTTAGGAGGAGCAGGAGTTGGAAATGGTGACTTCTTTTTAGGGATACTGGATTCTGATGACCCTGGTGATTTTCCTCCACTTTCTGGTTGTGGACATGAATCAATAAACGAATTACATAGCTTTTTGAGATTCCTATTGACAGTTTTTGGATGAGCCTTCATACCGAAAGCATAAGCCTTCGCAGCTGCTGCCGCAATGCTAGAATCTGAACTATGCAATAAAGGTAAAAGTGGAATTGCATACATTGCTGAGGGTGGTACAAGCGTTTCATTCTCTTCATCCTGTTGATTCACTATGCTCCATGTTTTTCTTGCTTCGGTGCGAATAGATTCGTTGTCGTCAAAGCAATTCAGCCAAATCCGATTCTCTATCAGGGGATTATTCTTTACAATTTTTCTGTGGTTTGCAGCAATTGATCCCAGAGCAATCATTGAAGCCACACGGCAGTTCTTCTCTCCCAATGCACCTCGTTCGTCTAGCAACGGTGCGAGTTCGGCAGTCGACAAGGCAGAGCCAGATGAATTATCAATGTCAGTGGAGTAGCATGCTACTAACGTTTCATAAGGGTCTGGCTCAATAAAAGCTTTTGCGCGGTCATATTTTAATAGTTCAAGGACACTTGATACCATGTCAGTTCGAAGCAGCTTAACATTTTCGTCGACGTCATCACCCGCAAGCAATACTGTATGCCGTTCCAATACACGAAGGGCACCTTCACATCCTGGGACTGTTCGTGGACCCATCAATACTGCACGGATGACTGGTAGGAGGAATGCAAATGAAGGACCAGACAACTCCTCCTGAAATTCGTCCATCTCGAAAACTGTATTCGCTGCTGGTTCACATGGACTAGGAAGCTGGTAGACGTCGAAGCTCTTCGGATCAGAAGATTTGTCAGAGTCATTTACCTTGATGTCGTCGGGCTTCTTGCAGCTTATAGTAAGGGCAGTCGCTATCATTGGGGCATACTCTTCTTCTATTTCATAAATACAGGCAGCCAAAGCAGTTAAAGTCTTGAACACTTTCTCCTTGACAACAGCAACATTTCCCATTCCTTCCATTGCCGGACAATTTAGAATTGATAATCGAAGGACAGCCGATGAAAGGATAGGCAAACAAGAATTTCCAATTTCAATATCCGAGCCAACTAATGATTCAATAGAGGTAAGTAAACGGTGATATTTGACATCGATCAATGTAGCAATTTCACTCCGTCTTTTGTCTTGTGTTTGTATAGTTTTCTTGTCGTCAGCTGACATTGATTTGGTTTCCCCACTCGCAGCCAACCTTTTATTTTCTATCTCTTTTTTGATTTGAAGATCCCATTCCTCATCTTCGGTCCTCCTACTCTTTCCTGTATCTTTTTGCGGGATTTTACTCTTTGCACTTGAATCAATGTTTACGTATAGAGTCCCCATGAGACTATTAAAAATTCCAATATCTTCGATTGAAAGTCCATCAATCTCGCAAGTAATCGGAACAACGTCATCAGCAAGACGCAAAGCAATTCCCTTTGTCAAAATATCCATTGCAAATACGAAAGGTTTCATTTCATCATCTTCTGGATCATCTGATGATGGACTAAAGTTAGCTGCCACGTTACCCAAAGAGACAATTAGACTTTGGGACGCCGAATGAATACTATCGCTTATGACGATTTCCTTATCTGTGTACGTGGCATGTGCCGCTTGTACTGAGATATCATGCGAAATAGTTTCTTGAAACTCATCTCTCTGACTTGTGCAGTTTTCTACCACAGTTTTGAGAGATTTTGTTGTGTTTTCTACTAGCAGACTACGTTCTCCGTCTGCTTCTTCGTCGTCATCGTCTTTATCTAATGTTTCTTGAGAAGTGCCTACATGCATTAGTATCAATGCTTTGGCCATAGGTGATGCGGAAAGAGAACGAGCGGCTAACATAACGGCAATTTGACGCACAGCCTCTACGTTGATTTCGTTATCGCTACCTGATTCTACGAATTGTTCGTTCACGCACACAAAAAGAGCATCGACGAGCGCATCGGAAATTGGCTGATAGTCGAGAACTGTGCAGATTGTTGACTCTATCGAATCACCCGGACTTTTATCTCCCTTGGCAACAGGATGGGTTACACAATAAGCCAAGGCGCGAACACTCGAGGAAGTTGCTTTCATCTTCCCCTGTTTGATACTTAAGGTAGAAGCAAGCTTTGTGAACATGGAAATTATCTGAGGTAGAACCAGACCAATAATAGTGTTTGATGACAAAGCATTTGTGACCGCCTTTCCATACACAAAAGAAGTTTTACCAACAGCTAGCGAGCCCGCAGACAACGCCTTCTCCAACGACGGTGCTAGCTTTGATGATGACGACACAGTAGTATATACCAGATTCAAATAAACCGCCAATAGTCCATCCACAGATGCTACAGAAGATGACGAAGCATGCTTCTTATTCGCCTGTTCAATCATGGCCTCTAGTCCTTTTACAAATTTCGGTTCCTTCCAGAGATCTAATACGATATTTTCCATAGTGTCAGGATTAATTTGCTTGACCATGGTACCAATTGTTGATACCGTTTCTGGCCCACTTTTTGCAATCACGGGTTTGCGAACAAATGCCAAGGCATCATCGTATCCTTTGTCACCTCCACCAACTCCATTTTTCCTCGCTATGACAACCCACGATATTAAGGCTTGTAGACCTTGCTCTCGATTTTCGGTTGCAGATTTTGCCTCCTTTGCCAAAGGAACGCCAATATTTCCCAACACCATTGATGAGGTACCTTTGTCAATAGAAATACTTCGTTTGGATGCCGTTACTTTGGAGCCAATCTGGAACAAAGTGTGGTATACAATTTGCCTCTGATGCGGTTGGGTCAAGCCTTGAGTGACGGCCACAACTGCGATGAGTTTTGACAAGAATTCATCCTGTTCTTGGTCAATAGTAGCTTGTGCAAGATGCTGCACGATCGATGACGACAATACACGAACGCGTTCTTTTGGACTTTTGAGAAACTTGCACAAGACCGGTAAATAGTCTTCAAATACAACCTTCGACGTTGCGACTGCGTCAGGATTGACAAAGCGCATTAAAACCTCCACAATTGGCAAAAGACTTTCGGGTTTCGCTTTGAGTTTGAGTAAAAGAGGCGGTCCAACCACATTCTCCCAAACTTCTGTCGACATTTGTTCCAGAATCGATCGACAACTTTTCATGTCACCAGTTGTAGCTATGGGTTCTGTATTCAAGGCAACTGTGGTAAATAATTCCCAATCGGTCTTGGTCGCAAACACCAGGGCAGGAATTCCAAGCGACGACTCATTGCCTTTGGCAATATCCGCAAAAATTTCCATCACATCATCGCTATCCCCGATTTGTCGCTTGCATTCCTCTACTAACTTTCCGTTTGAACATTTCTTCAGCATCGTACATAGACTCACGCACAGCTTTCTGCGAACATCGGCATCTTCCTTCTCATTAATGATAGCAACACCGTACATTCGAGCTATCCGTTGATTGGCAAATTTTCCAGCACATTTTGCGACTGAAGAAAAAAATTGTTCGTTGAGAAAATTATGGTAAGACTTAAAACAAATCGGTAATCTATCAAAGTTTACAAGCAAAAAGAATCTCCTTTCATCTTTTCTGAAACAAATACACATGGCACAGGGACTCTAGCTTCTTATTGATGCTTGTATGGTACGCACCTGTATGATCAGCAAGAGCTCGGCGATTGTCGAGATTATTGGATAGTAAATCGATTGCGTTCTCAACTAGTTCTTCGCGTTCGTCTTCGGAAATTCCGTCTGGTCGCGATGATGCCAGGTCGTTGATCAAATCAATGAAGGAAAACTCGTTCATATCGTTGTCTCCATCCATCATTCCAGATCTTTGTGATTACTCTTTTATGCTGGAGGTGTAATCAATCTTGGGACGGAGATATCCAATGCTCGTCATTACGAAATATTGATGATGAAACATGGGTCACCGACCAAACGTGCCGCTGTGGACAGGATAACTTCATTATTGTCTGTCCATCCACCGCTCGGGCGCGCCGCGCGCTAATCGGGATCAATCCGGAGCTGATAATTTGTGTCGTGCTTCACTCGGAAGGCTTCGTGGGCAAAAGAAGCGCGATGATGCCCAAAAATTTTGAAGGATTTTTGGTGCATAGATTTCTTCGGCTCGAACTTCATGTCAAAAATACTTCACGTCAAACACGAGTCAGCGGAATTTTTTTCTCAAAATGGCAACAACCCTTCAAAGCAACATCTCCGCCGAATGCATCAGCGACGACGATTATAGCATCGAGTATTACGATTACGATATGGTCGAGGAAACCATAGTGGAGACTGTAGAAGACGATGACGACGAATACACCTACGAGGAAGTAACTGTCATGTCGGATATAATGGAAGAAAAGGAAAACTTTATTGATTCCACCGCCGCACCTCCACCCGTCTCGGTACCAGACACCGACAGAGAAAGTGATTTCCCATCTCCTATCACAACCAATCACCAAAAACCAGCAAAACTTACCTCCACGGAGGTTCCTATCTCACCTGCCACCAAAACTCTTTCAACCACTTCGGGTTTCGATGTATTCGAGGCACCCGAACTCCTGACGCCTTCCAAGCAACGGGCCAAGGGGGCCGGTTTATCGGAACTGTCGAAACAATTGCGGATTCTCCAAGCGAAAAATGAGGCTCAAAATGTTGAAGTCAATCGCCTAGAACGTCAACTTCGAATCTTGGCCGACCTTCAGAATATCTCTGTTGGCGACCTGCGAAATGCTCTCGAAGACGCTTGCAAAAGCGAAGCCTTTGAAGAGCTCCAAAATCGCGTATTGAAACTGAAATATGAGCTGGAAGCAGCAACCTTGGCAAAGAAACCAGAAATGAGGAAGGACGCAGCGGCTCCCCACATTGCCAATCTCGAATTGCGGATTGGTGAACTTGAAGAAGTCGAGCACAAACAAATGAAAGAAATCCGAAGTTTGTACGACAGTCTTCGTCAAGAAAGAGCGAAGGCGACTCAGTTTGAGTCAGAAAATGGTCAGTTGAAGAAAGCTCTTGAAGATATGATTCATCGGTTTCAAAGCGAAACTTCTCGAGCGGCGCAGGCCGAGACAAACTACCAAAGACAAATCCACGAATTGCAAGAGCGTCAGTCCAAGAAAATGCAAGAAGTAGCCGAACGATCTTGCAACGTGTCAAGTAGTGACGGCACGCAAACACAAAATAATGGAGCTCCATCCGGTATGGTGTCTTCCGAGATGGCCGCTGAATATCAGAGAATGGTCAAAATGCTAAAACTGAAGGACGAAGAACTACGGAATACTAAAGCTAAGTTTCACGCAGATGAGATTAGGCGAGCTGAAGCTCTCAAAGATGCCGAAGAACGCGCCCGAAAAGTTCAAATGGATATGAAAGTTGAAGCAGATAAACTCGCGCTAACTGTAAAGGAACTGGAAGATGCCGATGGACAGAATGGTCTTCGATTGGCACAGTTCAAAGCGCGATTTGCTGTTCAAGACGAGCGCCTCATTGACATGGGACAGCAGCTTGACTCTCTCTATACAGCATTTGATCTATTGAAAGAAGAATTTGATTCTGAAAATAAACGGCACGCGGCTATGCTGAGCAACCTCAATGATGCTGATGCTGAGATTGCCCGACAAACAGGGAAAAAGGAAGAAGAGAAGAATAAGAGCCGTCGCAAAAGTGGCCATGGGTTTCCGCCAACTCCGCCTCATGGCTACTCTAGCCATAGCACTGTATCTAGCGCGAGTTTGATTCCAGATTATATCAACACACCTACCGCAACTCAACGACGTACTATAGCTCCGGTTTCGCCAGCTACTCCCGTCACGGCTACTCCGGTCACAAATCGTGAGCTGCTAAGTGGGACCCCTTATGCCACTAACACGACTCATAGCCCCTACAGTTCCAGTAATTCACAATTCCTCAGCACAAATGATGGCATCCATGGTGACTATAATGATACTCCGACATCATATGCCACTGCACGGGCCGTCCACCAATCAACAGAGAGGACACCAAATACCTGGGAGCTTCTGCGAAACAACGACCATCACAATCAGCATAGAACAGAACAACAGTACCAATTGGAAGACGAATTGATTTGTGGATATCTCATTGTGGAGAGTAACAATATGCTGCGCAAGTGGAAAACAAAGCCATGCCGAATCTACATGCGAGGTGAGGGATACCAATGGCAGATCGGCGACAAAAAGTCCTTCCCCCTAAAATTTGGCATTTCTAAGGTGGAGTATCATCCTAATCACCCGCTTTCGTTTGCGGTGAGCCTAGACCCTACCTCTTTGAATGCACCAACAATCCGCGCCGCGGCCGTTAACGAGCCCGACTATCATCGCTGGATGGCCGCTTTATACAAAGCTACGACAGGAGAAGACTACCAGGGAGGACAGGATTCTTTAGAAGTAGAAGCAAGATCGCCATCATATCAAACGAAACCGCCGCCTTCGTCGTATCGTAAGAAACCTCCACCTAATAACGACAGATATTCGCACCTCCTCTCTGGTCCTGTGGGCAGACGGACGTCTGCACCACCAGTCATGAATGTTGAAGAATCAGAGGATGCTGATCTGCAGCGAATTCTCGAGCTCTCGAAGTACGATACATGATAAGAAAGGAACGACAGTGCATCTTTTCTTCCGTAAACTCATTCATAATGATTTGAGGCACAAGATTCATTAAGCGGCATTTTAAAATTTTAGGGCAGTATAAAACATAGTGAACCACTTGTATAGAATTTTGGTCCGAAGGAGACGTCGCGCTTTGAAAGGCTCTCGCGCTTATGACAACTTATTTCGATGCTAGGTTGAAGTTAACTCCTCCAAGCTTTTCGCTAACATTCCACAATTCATTGGCCTTCGTGGCGTCGTAGGCAAAGTCTCGGAGCTTCTGTACTTTCATGTTCTCGTAGAAGGCTCCCTTCTGTAGTTTTCCGTCAGCCCCGGCCGCCAAGAAGACTTGGGTTGAGGCTCCCTCTTCAACTGTAAGCGTAAACTTGGCAAGGGCTTTGAGTATCGTCATTTCGAGCGGGGATGC
>Ga0115013_10000421_pt1 | contig 25785 bp, 20 predicted proteins | sample SouAtlMetagenome_2_FD_88686 | JGI IMG/M metagenome (GOLD analysis project Ga0115013, IMG submission 88686) | Marine eukaryotic phytoplankton communities from Atlantic Ocean - South Atlantic ANT15 Metagenome | ecosystem: Environmental > Aquatic > Marine > Oceanic | place: South Atlantic Ocean...
ATAGTAACCATACCTAGTGCTTTAGCACTATCCTGAATTTGATTTAAAACAATATTATATTTTGGATATGCTAATTGTAAGGCAGGATCACCCAATAAAGTAAAATTCCTGTGATTTGTATTAGTAACATCAATGACATTATTTTTAGTTCTAATTAACACATCTCCTAACCTACTAGAGTTTTTATCATCGTATGTAAAAATATTTTCTAAAAAAGCAGTATTTAAATCTAAATTACTTCCAGTAAAAACTACTCTTGAAGTGGTCAAAAGTGCTATTGCTCCTCCATTTTTTTTAAGAAAAACTTGTTCACCTGCTGAAACGCGATCTGGATCATCATATCTACTAAATTCACAAGTGGCTGTCATAAAAAGAGGTAATTTGTTTTCATTTCTCCATGAATTTATGTCGTCAATTTCTAAAATTCTTTCGTGAGCCCATCCCATTTCTCCACCATGTCCAGTGTAATTAACTAAAAACATCCCTTTATTTATTGCATCAGAAATTGCATCATTTACACTTTTACAACGTTGACCACCGGTCGATGATTCCTGTTGGTATGCATCTAAATATATTTTATCTACGTTATATGACGGATAATTAATTGTAATAAAATCAGCGAGTTGTTCAGCCTGTAAGGAATGAACTGTTTCTATTTCGTCATTATCATCTCCAACAAAACACATATTTAATCGCCAATCACCATATGACTCATTTGAGCTATAAGATATTACTTTATCTACAGCAATTTTTGCTTCTACTTCAGTTTGAACAGGAAATCTTCCTACACCAATATCCAAAAATGGAATATTTTCAGCATTAGATAAAATACTTTCTTCATCATCTAGTAATGCAAAAAAATCATCTGACACATAAGAATAAAGTTCGTTGGTTGAATTATTCGACTGATATGATATCACAAAATTAGTATTATTTAAAAGTCTATTTTTTGGATCATAAGAAGCATCACCAAACAACAATAAATACCTTAATGGGGCTTCCTGTTCGTAAAGCATTTTTGCAAAATCTCTAATAGCAGAAACATCTTGACGACCTGATGAGAATTCGTTAAAAATTTGCTGTGGAGTAACAACCTCAACATTTAAATTATTATCCCTGTGAAAATTTGCTAATCTATTAGCTTGCTCTAAAAATAAATTTGGCGAAATAATTAAATAATCAACATCTCTAAGTGAATGGAGGTTTTGATTTGTAACCTGACCTATTAAATTGGGTGATAAATAAGCTTCATTAAATGCTATAAATTCTTTTAATGTATCGGTTAAAATATTAAAAGATAGAATCGAGCCTGAGTTTTGTAAATCTATTGATTGAGGTGAAAGTGGCAAGGTAACATCCCAAACATTAGTAGATTGTGAGAAATTTGAAATTTGAAATTGACTAACATTATTTGATTTCACTGAAGATAAAGATCTAAAAGACATTTGATTACCAGATAATTTTAAATTCCTGTGAGCATTAACTTCAATATAGTCAATATATCCCTTAGCTAAAGTCGATTGACTATTAAACTCTAATTCAAGTTCTATTTCATCAGATGTTGGGCTAATTTCCTTTTCAAAAACTTTCAGGTTGGCTTTATTGTAGCTTCCACTAATTCCTGAAATTGATATGTTTTGACTTAACATACCTGATGCATTAATTGTAAAATTAGAATTATATGGGGCTGGTGAATTAGCTGCCAAAGCTATTTTTAAATTAACTTCATCAATTATATTAGGGAAATCAAAGTAAAACGATTTGGAATCAACTAAATCAAAAACATCTCCGTACCAATTTTTACCAGATTTAACAAAATTCACCTCATCATTTTCGTGAATTTTATAATCATCAAAACTTGTGATTGTTGTATCATAGTAAGACAATGATTGAAATGAATTTATGCGCTTTCCCTCACCCAAATCAGCAGTAATAAAGTAATAACTACTGTTGTCGTAATAATGTTGTTGATGACTAAAAAATCCTGAATCATTAATCTTCCACTGATTTGGTGACTGACCATAAAATAATATATAGTCATTTTCATCAAAAACACCGTCATTCTGACCAACTAATTGTATTGCTAGTTCTTCTAAATCAACAGTTCTATCAGAAAAATTATCAATTGGCAATAATCCTCCGGGGTGTCCATAAATTCTTAAATTCTTAGGGTTTAATGTAGAAACATCAAAACCTAAAGTTTCTAAATCTTGATATGACAATCTATAAATACCATCAGTATTTAAGCTAATTTTATACCAATTTCCTGATGACAGTACAGAATTATCAATTGAAGCATTAGTATTTTTTAAAACCTGTGAGTTTGAACAATTTAATTCTATTTCTAAAAAAAGTATTTTTTTAAAATGATTATTTGTTTTTACAAATGGGAAAATTTCTCCTCTTACAATAAGTTGCTTATTCTTAGTACCACTTTTAAAACTTAAATTTGGAATTGAATCAACATTTAAATCTTTTATTATGTTTATTTCAGAAGAATCACAAGGAACATATATTATATTATTAATAATAACATCAACATTAGTATTGCAGTCTGACTTTTGAAATTCAAAAATAAAATTTTGAGACTTTGAATCATTGACAGTGATTAAGTCATTTTCTAGTTTGTAATCAAGAAAATGATATTGGGTGTTCTGCGCATATAGATCTAAGTGTAAAAGCGTAATAAAAATTATCGTAAAAAAATAATACATATTAAATGTTGAAATTCAAATTCAAATTTAGCTTATATGAATGTAAGTTACACTAAAATTTATAATTATATAATATTATCAGAACGATGAAAATTTTAACATATTATCTATTGAACAATATAAATTGACAGTTGTAAGAATATTTTTTTATTTTTGTTTGCTACTAAAATCAGTATCCACAATGAAGAAGATTTTAATTTTGCTAAAGCTATGCATATTTATTTGCCTTGCAAATGATGTGAAAGCTCAAGATCCTACTTTTAGCCAATTTTTTGCAAATCCATTGTATCTTAATCCTGCAATGGCAGGAACAAATATTTGCCCCAGGATCAGTTTAAACCACAGAAATCAGTGGCCTGGTATAGGTAAAACTTATGTTACGTATAGTGCTTCTTATGATCAATATGTTGACAAAATTGGTGGCGGATTAGGTTTTGCAATAGCCAAAGACGTAGCTGGCGCTGGCAATTTAAATACAACACACATCAGCGCTACTTATGCTTACAGATTAAAAATCAATAAAAGATTATCAATTAATGCGGGTTTCGAAGCAGCTTACAGACAACTAGGTATTGATTGGCAAAATTTGACATTTGGAGATATGATTGATCCAGTCCAAGGCTTTATATACCCCACAAATGAAGATATTGTAAATTATTCTAATTCCAAAGGTTTCACCGATTTTGCAACAGGTTTTATGGGATTTGGAAATGCAAACAATCAATTTGACTACTATTTTGGTTTTGCAGCTCACCACATAACTATGCCTGATCAAGGTTTTATAGGTGAAAGCCGATTACCAACAAAAATTACTGCTAATATAGGAGCATCATTTCCTCTTAATAGATTTGGAACTTACAGAACAACCTCCGGAAATAGGCCTAAAAATGCTGCCATACTTTCACCAAATCTACTGTTTCAAAAACAACAAGATTTTATGCAGTTAAATTATGGTGTTTATGTCATTAAAGGGCCAGTTGTTGGAGGAATGTGGCTTAGACAGAGTGCAGAAAATTTTGATGCTTTTATAATTTTGCTCGGAATTGAACAATCCTCTTGGAAATTTGGATATAGTTACGATGTAACAATATCAGATTTAAACAACAGTAATACTCAAGGAGCACATGAATTATCTTTTGCATATAAATTACCTTGCAGATTCAAGGGGAAAGCATTTGAAACAATAAATTGTCCTAACTTTTAGTTTAAAATTATACTCAGAAAATCAATTAAATTATGAAAAATCAAATTATAATCATTTTTTCTCTAATTTTTATAATCGGTTGTAGTAAAGAAAAATCAAAAACAACTGGTTGGAATTATAATGATCCTAAACATGGCGGCTTTGAAATTTCGACGAACTACACTGAACAGGTCACGCCTGATGGAATGGCGTTTATTGAAGGCGGTTCATTTACTATGGGTCGTGTTGAACAAGATGTTATTTATGATTGGAATAATGTACCTAAAACAGTGACCGTATCTTCATTTTATATGGACGAAACTGAGGTAAGAAATCTTGATTATTTAGAGTACTTATTTTGGATTGAAAGAGTTTATGGATCTAATTATGATAATGGTTCGTATCCAGAAGTGTATTGGGAAGCTCTACCAGATACAAATGTTTGGAGAGACAAACTTTCCTATAATGAACCATATGTAGAAAACTATTTACGACATCCTGCTTTTCATCAATATCCAGTTGTTGGTGTCAGCTGGGAACAAGCAGTTGATTATTGCGCCTGGAGAACAGACAGAGTCAATGAAAGAATACTTATTGACAACGGATATCTATGGGAAGATCCTGAACAAGTTGATGAAAATGTTTTCAAAACCGATGCATACAAAATGGGTCAATACGAAGGAAGGATTAGAAGACAACTTCCTAATCTCAAATTGGGAGTTCACTCTTTCACTAAAAAAGCCGGTAGAGACAAAAATGCAGTTAGAAATGTTCAAAATTATGATGGCATATTATTACCAAGATTTAGACTGCCAACTGAAGCAGAATGGGAATTTGCAGCTTTAGCTCTTGTTGGCAATACAATGGCAGAAAACGTTTCTGAAAGAAAAATTTACCCTTGGAATGGTGATGGCGTTAGGAATCCATCCAAAAGAAATAAGGGAGAAATAGTAGCTAATTTTAAAAGGAGTCGCGGAGATAATATGGGTACAGCAGGTAGACTAAATGATAATGCTGACAAAACTGCTCCTGTAATTAGTTATTGGCCAAATGAATATGGTTTATATAATATGGCAGGCAATGTCTCAGAATGGGTAATGGATGTATACAGACCACTTATAGATCCAATAACTAATGATATGAATCCTTTTAGGGGAAATGTATTTGAAACATGGCAAAGAGATGAAGATCGTTTCATTGTAGAAAAAGATACATTAGGAAATATTATCAAAAGAGAGGTAACTGTAGAAGAAAATCTAAATAGAAGAAATTACTCAACCTCTGATAATATTAACTATTTAGATGGTGATTACGACTCTAGAATACAAGCTCCAGCTTCAGACTGGCAGAATGTTAATGGAACTGACAAAAGGGGATTTGTTGACCCAATAAAAGAAAAAGAAAAGGCAATAAATGAATTGTTAAAAAATGTTGATGAAAATGGGCAACTTAGCTCTAAAGATATTTTAGAAGTTAGAAAACTTAAAAGCGAATTAGAACAGCTTACCTCAACCAATCAAGTATATGAGTTAAACGAAACATCATTAATTTCTGATCTAACTAGAGTGTATAAAGGTGGCTCGTACAAAGACAGAGCCTATTGGATGGTACCTGGGACTAGGCGTTTCTTAGATCAAAAGCAATCAACTAGTTATATAGGTTTCCGATGTGCAATGGATAGACTAGGACCTCCAACAAGCAATCTTAAAGAAAATATGCGAAGACCTGTTGATTGGAATAAAAATAATGGCTATTACGATAAAAAGTAATTTTAATTAAACCTCAATTTTATTGAGGTTTTTTTTGATATGCATATTAAAGAATTATATAGATTATTCATTAAATCATCTGGAGTAACAACAGACTCAAGACAAGTACAACTAAATAGTATATTTTTTGCATTAAAGGGAAAAAAATTTGATGGTAATAAATATGCAGAAAATTCTATTAAAAAAGGAGCAAGTTTAGCTGTTGTAGATAATAAAAGATATTGTCTGAATGAAAAATATATTTTGGTAGATGATGTATTGTCCTGCCTTCAAGAACTTAGCAAATATCATAGAAAGCAATTAAATTGCCATGTTCTTGGAATAACTGGTACTAATGGAAAAACAACTACAAAAGAGCTTATAACAGCTGTCATTAAAAAAAAATTCATAACCGTTGCAACTCAAGGAAATTTCAATAACCACATAGGCGTTCCTTTAACATTACTGAGAGCAAAACTTGATACAGAATTTTTAGTCGTTGAAATGGGAGCCAACCACACTAATGAAATTGAATTTTTATGTGGAATAGCACAAATTAATTTTGGTGTTATCACTAATATTGGAAAAGCACACCTAGAGGGTTTTGGGAGTATTGAAGGTGTGATAAAAGCAAAAAAAGAATTATATGACCATATTCTTATTAATAATGGTATATTATTTGTAAACTCTAATGACAAGTTATTGATGTCTATTTCACAAAAAACAGAACGTATTTTATATAATACAACTGAACAAGAACAAAATGATTCTCCATATGCTAAAGTTATATTCAACAACACCTTAATATCTTCTAAACTAATAGGGTCTTATAATAGAAGTAATATTCTAGCAGCTTGTGAAATTGGACGTTATTTTGGAGTAAGCTTAGAAAAGACAAAAGAAGCCATAGAAAGCTATTGTCCTGCAAATAATCGCTCACAACTATTAGAAACAAACCAAAATTCTGTTGTTTTAGACGCATATAATGCTAATCCTGGCAGTATGACCGAAGCAATAAGAGCATTTAAAAAAGTTAAACATAAGAATAAGCTCTTTATACTAGGAGACATGCTTGAACTTGGCGAAAAATCTACATATGAACACCAAACTATAATTGATGAATTGTCTAAATACAATCAAAAGGTAATACTAGTTGGTCAAGAGTTTAACAAATGTCAACATAATTTTATTCACTTTTTCAATAGTAAAGATGCGCTAGATTGGATTGAAGAAAATCCAATCAAAGATATGTTCATACTTCTCAAAGGATCAAGAGGAATAGGTCTTGAAATACTGAAAGATGTTCTTTAACTCATCTCTTCATTAATTATCTGTTTGATAATCAAAATAAAAGAATATATTATCATACCAAATATTGAGAACAAAATAAAAGCAACAATTATTGATAATTTATTCACTTTTAATGGTAAAGTTGGTGAGTCAATAATATTTAGCAAGGGTTCATTATTTAGAAGAGTAAATTTTGAAACTTCTAAATTTTTAACTATCTCACCATACATTATATTTAATATCTCAACATCCCTTTTTAATCGAATTTCTTCAAGCAAACCTTTTGCACGCTGAACACCAAAATTTGAGTCTTTGTAAGAAGCATATTTATATTCAGCCTTTTTTAATTCATTAAGCACAGAGTCTGCCCTAAGCGACAGAAAATCTAAAGTATGTTTTGATTTAGCTGTTTGAAAAATAGTGTAGTATTCCTCCAATTTTTGTGCTAAAGACTCAATCATTAATTTTGCAAAATCTTCATTTTTTGAAAGGCATGAAATTTTAACAATATTGCTTTCATCCTGAAGACTAGTAGAAATATTGTTATCAGTTAGATTCAAGAATGCTAAACCTAGAATGCTATCATGTTGTAAGCTAAAGTTATTTCTATTAGATGTAAAATATAAACCCTCAATATTTGTACCTATCCAATCTTTGCTGTAATTGTTAAATTCTATATGATGATTAATTAATAAATCTTTTTTACCATCAATAACACCACTCTTTAAAAGTGCTTCTTCAACAACTCTTCTAGAGGTGATGATTTCTTGAATATTAGTTTGGCTAAATGTACCGCTTGGAGAACCTCCAATATTAAACCCAAACTGACTTGCCATACCAGAAATAACTCCTAAACCGCCCGATTCTTGATTTTCATCAATTACAAAAGTCAAATGTGCTTCATAAGTTTCATTCTTAAAGTGAGCATAAACACTACCAATAAGACCAAATAAAACTGAGAAAGTAATAATATGGAACTTCTTTTTCCACAACAACTGCTTAATACTAATTAGCTTTAAAATAACATCTTTCAGCCTTATATCATCTTGATGATTAGTTAAATTAGTCATATATTTATTGTTGTCTTGAAAGATAAAGAATATATAAAGAAGCTAAAGCTGAAATCTTGGTAACAGTACTTTCCAAGACCTTAGTCCAATCTACTGGCTCAGGTTTTTTACGTTTGATTTTTATGTCTTCAGTTAATTTTATAGTAGACCCCATTTTTACACGAGGATACAAAATAAACAAACCAAAATCCTTTGCTTTGGCAACTTTTCCTGAAGGGGATATAACCAAGGTGTTTTCTTTTACATTATGTTTCGTAAAACCACCAGCATAATTATTGATGTAGTAGTTAGCTCTTCTTTCCATATGAGGAACAGATATCGACGTTTGATCAAAGTTAGATAGTGCACCAGTGATTGTAATTAAATCAAGTTTAGAAGAAATATGAATACTATCCATATCATTGAGAACAATATTATATTTTGAATTTTCATACTTCATTGCTTTCTTCAACTCCAAATGAACAGGAATATATTTATGAATATGAGATTTTTCTTTATTAACTATTTTATCAATCTCATCCTTCAAAGGAACAATTTGAACGAATTCTCCATCTGAGAAAAACCCATTTACAATTTCTTCATCATCTTCGAAAAAGTCTATCTCATTGTGCAGGTTTTCCTCAACTTTAGTATAACGATACATCTTCACAGCATTCATATCAGCACTAGTCTTCAATCCACCAGCGCGTTTGATAACCTCAGCTATGGTTTCATCTTTAGACATTAATGAATAAAGCCCCGGAAATTGTACCTCACCACTTAAAGTGATAGTTCTTACTTCTTGAAAATTTGGATTAAATCTAACCGCAACCTGATCGTATGGCTCTAAAGCAAAATTCATTGCCTCATCGCTCAGCCTCCCGTCATTTGAAATTTTAAAGGAACGCACTAAAGTTCTTTTAGATTTGATTTGATTTGTTTCGGCATCATAATCTACTGTTCTAGAGATGTCAATTTTAGCACCTGATGCTTCTTGTGCCAATCCACCTGCCATAATTAATAAATCAGATAAGGTAATACCCTCTCCAAAAGAAAATATATTAGGTAATCTTACAGCACCAGAAATTGTAACCTCAAAATCATCCATATAATCTCTCTTAGACAAGAAAAATAACTCATCATACTCTTGAATTAAAATATTAGATTCTGAAGTTGGATCTTGTACAATTTTTGCAATATCAAGAATAATATAATCCTTAGTATAATCTTCAGAAGTTCTGACTAAATAAGCTGATTCTAAAAACAAATCATCAGAGAGTGAATTAGACTTTAAAAGTATGTCGTACACTCTTTCTCCTGCGGAAAATTGGTATTCACCAGAAACACCAATTGATGAATTGACATAAACTAAATCTATCGGAATACCCTGAATGCTATTTATAATAATTTCATCACCATTATTTATCTCTAAATTATTAGCTCCAACTTCGTCCACAGTAATAGTTTTAATGGAATTATTATCTATTCTTTTAATAGTAATGCCGTTCTTATAAGCCATTTTTGTAAATCCACCCGCATATTTAATCAAGTCAACTAGCTTGTCACTCGATTTAACTTCGTATGTATAAGGTCTATTAACTTCACCTTTTATATCAACAACATTGGCGGCCACTGGAACATATAGATAATCGTTATTCTGCATAAACAAATCTTGTGAAGTACTTGGGTCAAATAAATATTTATAGACATCTAATGAATCTATGGTTTTGCCATCTCTCATCAAATAAATATTTCTGACCGAACCAATTTGACTAGGACCTCCAGCTGCCACCAAAGCATTAAATGCAGTATTTGTAGCTGGAATAGAATAAGAGCCCGGATTAAAGACTTCTCCAATAATATTTACAGAAATAACTCTAGAGTAATTTAATGTTAAATCGAATTGTGACTTCTTTAAGTCAAAAAAGGAATTCATTCGATTTCTAACTAAAGATTTTACTGTTTTAAGATTTTTAGAACCCACATAAATCCGCCCGGCAATAGTAGAATTAATATATCCACTTTCACTAACAGTAACTACCTCACTGTGTTCGGCAAGCCCCCAAATAGAAATGGTTAATTCATCATTTTCGCCTAAAAGATAATTATTTGGCGCTTGATTATCGTAGGCTCTGGTAAAGAATGAAATGGAATTATTTCTAAAAAAATCTTGCCCATATATCATAGCTGAAGGATAAATAATAGAGTCGTTCAAGTCAAATAAAGAATCTCTCATTGAATCGTATAATAAATCTGATTGAATGAAAGAAGTTTCAGCACTAGTGGTATCAATAAAATTAGGATTGTATTTCCCTCTTTGGTATTTATAATTCATAGCTTCACTTATTTCCTCATCTGAAAGACCCATTTGTCTTAAAATATCTTCACTAGGAATATCTGAAGGATTAATATCAGAAGCCCTCATATTGGATGGCACAAATCTCATATACTTTTTCATCTGCTCAACAGTTTGAGCATGAATATTTAATGAAACCAGCCCAATTAATAGAATTAAAATTTTCTTCATAATGAAAGTATATTTTTTTTATAAATATAATAAAATGTTTATTTGAGTATAGAGCGTGATATTACAATACGTTGAATTTCCGATGTACCTTCATAAATCTGAGTAATTTTAGCGTCTCTCATTAAGCGTTCCACGTGATATTCTTTAACAAAACCATAACCACCATGTATTTGAACAGCCTCTGTAGTAGTCTTCATAGCTACTTCAGATGCAAAAACTTTAGCCATAGCACTTTCTTTATCAAAATTCATTTTATTGTCTTTTAGCCATGCTGACTTGAGACATAACAACCTTGCTGCCTCAATTTCAGTTGCCATATCTGCAAGTTTAAAAGCAATAGCCTGATGCTCACTAATTGCTTTACCAAATGCTTTACGTTGCTTTGAATACTCTAAAGATAATTCATAAGCTCCGGAGGCAATACCTAAAGCTTGCGCAGCAATACCAATTCTTCCACCGGAAAGAGTGGACATAGCAAATTTAAAGCCGAAACCATCATCTCCTATCCTATTTTCTTTTGGCACCTTTACATCATTAAACAATAGCGAGTGAGTATCTGACCCTCTAATTCCTAATTTATTTTCTTTGAGTCCTACCTCAAAACCTGGCATACCCTTCTCAACAATAAGAGCGTTAATGCCACGGTGTCCATTCTCAGGGTTTGTTTGCGCAATAACTAAATAAACGGATGCAGAATTACCATTTGTAATCCAATTTTTAGTACCATTTAGGAGATAATGATCACCCATATCAATTGCTGTGGTTTGCTGAGAAGTAGCATCGCTGCCTGCCTCCGGTTCAGAAAGACAAAATGCACCAATTATTTCTCCTTTTGCTAAAGGAATTAAATACTTTTGTTTTTGTTCATCTGTTCCGTACTTTTCTAATCCCCAACAGACTAATGAATTATTAACTGACACAACTACTGATGCTGAGGCATCAACCTTGGAAAGCTCTTCCATTGCCAAAACATAAGAAATAGTATCCATTCCAGCGCCCCCATACTTTGTATCAACCATCATACCCATAAAACCTAATTCACCTAATTTCTTAATTTGCTCAAATGGAAAGGTTTGATTTTCATCTCTCTCAATAACACCTGGCAGCAATTCCGTCTTTGCAAAATCTCTAGCCGCATCACGAATCATTATATGTTCTTCAGTTAAATTAAAATTCATATAAATAGTTAGTTTAAATTTGAACTCAAAAATAGTCTTTTTAACTAAAAAATGAGAATTTACAAACAATACAATGTGATTGGTCTTATGTCTGGAACTTCTTTAGATGGAGTTGACCTTGCTTTTGCATCATTTTATTACAACAAAACCTGGAAATATCAATTAGATGTATGTCAAACAATTCCATATAATAAAGAATGGCAAGCGCATCTTCAACAATTACACCTTATGCCCATATCTGAAATATATCAATCTAGCGAAAGATACGCTATTTACCTATCCCAATTATTAAACGATTTTATACTTAAAAATAACTTAAAAGTAGACCTGATTAGTTCCCACGGACATACAGTTTTACATGATCCCGAAAAAAGCATCACACTACAAATTGGAAATGGAAAAATAATTAATGAAAAATTAAACATTCCGGTAGTAAGTGATTTTAGAAGCTTAGATGTAGAACTTGGCGGTCAGGGGGCGCCACTAGTTCCTGTTGGAGATGAATTACTTTTTAGCAAATACGATTATTGCTTAAACTTAGGAGGATTTAGTAATTTTTCATTTAAAAATGATGGATTAAGAAAAGCATATGACATATGCCCTGTAAACATTGTATTAAATAAATATTCTCAAAAATATGGAGAGCAATATGATAATAAAGGCGCAATTTCTAAAACAGGTAGTATAAACAATGATCTATTAAAAGAATTAAATAATATAAACTACTACAAAAAATTACCGCCAAAGTCTTTAGGTAAGGAATGGTTGGAAAGAGAATTTCTATATGTTTTAAAAAAATATAACGATAGTACTCCTAATATTTTGAGAACATTAGTTGAACACATAGCTATTCAAATAGCTAATTGTATAAAATCAGGAAAATGTCTAGTGACAGGTGGCGGAGCATTCAATACATTCCTCATACAAAGAATTAAAGCAATGTCTCAGGCTAATTTCCTATTAGGCGACAAAAAACTTATAGAATACAAAGAAGCTTTGATTTTTGGATTATTAGGAGTTCTAAAGATCGAGAAGGAAATTAATTGCTTAGCATCTGTAACCGGTGCTAAAAGGAATTCTATTGTCGGCAAATACTTTGATCAATAATAACTACTTTTGTCAAAATCTAATTTTTTATGAAAGAATTATTAGAATTATACGAAAATAAAAAACCCGAAATTATTTTTGAATGGAGTGATAGCCTTTCAGAGGCTAAGGGATGGATAGTCATTAACTCACTAAAAGGTGGAGCAGCAGGTGGGGGAACAAGAATGAGAAAAGGACTTAATAAATATGAGGTTATTTCTTTGGCTAAAACTATGGAAATAAAATTTACAGTAGCTGGACCAGCAATTGGAGGCGCAAAATCAGGAATAAATTTTGACCCTAAAGATCCAAGAAAAAAGGATGTTTTGAATAGATGGTATAAAGCAATTTTTCCCATATTAAAAAATTACTATGGTACCGGCGGAGATTTAAATGTAGATGAAATACATGAGGTTATTCCAATTACAAAAAAATTAGGTTTAGAGCATCCTCAAGAAGGTGTATTTAATGGTCACTTCAAACCATCATTAGAGCAGAAAAAAATTATTATTAAACAACTTCAAGATGGAGTCTTATTAGAAATTACCGATCCAAGACTGACTCCAGCAGTATCTAAAAAGTATACAATTGCAGATATGATTACCGGTTATGGTGTCTCTGAGGCTACAAAACACTTTTATAATATTCACAACGAAAATTTAATTGAAAAAAGAGTAATTATTCAAGGTTGGGGTAATGTTGGTGCTGCGGCAGCATTTTATTTATCAAAATTAGGAGCTAAAATTGTTGGAATTATTGATAAAGAAGGTGGTTTAATAAATCAAAATGGTTTTAACTATGAAGAAGTTTGTAAATTGTTTATGGATAAAAAAGAAAACAATTTAACATCTAATCACATAATACCATATGATGAAGTTAATAAAAAAATATGGGATATCGGAGTTGATGTTTTTATACCCGCTGCAGCATCTAGACTAGTGAATAAAGATCACATACAAAGAATGATTAAAGGAGGTCTAAATATTATTGCATGTGGATCAAATGTTCCATTCTCAGATAAAGAAATTTTCTTTGGTAATGTTGGTGAATTCGCCGATAAAAAAATAAGTGTAATACCCGACTTTATAGCTAATTGTGGAATGGCTAGAGTTTTTGCATATTTGATGAATACAAATAGCACTATGACTGATACTGCAATCTTTGAAGACACTTCATCAATAATAAAGAAAGCATTAAAAAAAGTATATGAAATTAATTCTTCTAAAACAGATATTTCAAAGACAGCATTAGAGATCGCATTAAAAAAATTAATTTAGCATATGGATTTAGAACAATTTTTACAACAACAATTTTTAAGCAATACATTAGAAAATTATTGCTGGCTTATAGGGTTCATTCTATTTGGACTAATTTTTAAAAAAATTATTTCTAAATACTTGAGTAAAATTTTATTTAAATTATTGAATAGAGATCCGTCAATTAATCTTATAAAGTTCGATGATTTACTTATCAAACCAATAGGATTTTTTATATTATTAGTATTTATTTATTTGGGATCACTAAATATTATATTTCCAGCAGATCTTAATTTTGAAACTAAAGATTTTAATTTAAATATACTTTTAAACAAAGGATTTACAATTATTGTAATTTTTTCTATTTCTAAAATTGCATTAAGATTTGTAGATTATTTTGGAATTGTTTTTACTAACAAAGCTAACATAACTGAGAGTAAAATGGATGACCAACTAATTCCATTTATAATCGAATTAGGTAAAATCGCAGTCTATATTATTTTATTTTTTGTTTTATTAAGTAAAGTATTTGATATTGACGTTACTGCGTTAGCTGCAGGTGTTGGAATTGGGGGAATAGCTATTGCAATGGCATCTAAAGAAAGTTTAGAAAACCTTCTTGGCTCATTTACCATATTTTTTGACAAACCTTTTTTGGTAGGTGATTTAGTATCTACAGGCAATATTACTGGAACGGTTGAAAAGGTTGGTTTTAGATCAACTAGAATCCGAACATTTGATAAGAGCGTTGTCACAGTTCCGAATAAAAATATGATTTCTGCTGAATTAGATAATTTAGGAAAAAGAAAAGTTCGACGAGCAAGATTTTACATAGGTTTAACCTACGATACAAGTATTGACCAAATGAAAAAAGTTGTAAATGAAATTGAAACTTTGATTAATGATCATCCAAGAACAGATCAAGAAGGTAGAGTAAAATTTCAAGAATTTGGTGCAAGCTCATTAGATATAATGGTTTTATACTATGTAAATTCTACTAAATGGGACGATTTTATTGATGTCAAAGAAGATATTAATTTTAAAATTATGAGAATTGTAAATGACAATAATTGCGAATTTGCTTTTCCATCCACAACTGTATATTTGCAAAAATAATTAATAAAAAAATAAGAATGATTTACTTTTTAATGTTATTGGTATTTATTTTAGGGTACTCATTAATTGCATTCGAACACACTATTAAAATTGATAAAGCTGCTTCAGCTTTAATTACCGGATCACTATGTTGGGCTATTTTTGCGTTAGGTTTATTTGAAATTGATATTAATTCAAATAACTTCGAAAATTTCTTGAAATATTTTCAATCTAAAGAAATTAATTACACAAGTGATTTCATCACTCAAAACATTAATTATGTAAAAAAGAAGTTTGTACTTTATGAATTATCACATCATTTATCTGAAATAGGTCAAATTTTATTCTTCCTATTAGGTGCAATGACTATTGTTGAAGTAGTTGATTGTCATCAAGGATTTTCAGTAATTACAGATCGAATCAAAACTAATAATAAGATTAAATTGTTGTGGATCCTTTGCGTTTTATCATTCGTTTTTTCAGCAACACTAGACAACCTAACAACGGCAATAGTGATGTCTGCATTATTAACTAAAATCATTGAAGACAAGAAAGATTTATGGCTTTTTGCAGGAATGGTAATAATCTCCGCCAATGCTGGAGGTGCTTGGTCGCCTATTGGTGATATAACTACAATTATGCTATGGATTGGAGGCCAAATTACAGCCGTTAATATTATTACTTCTATTATTTTACCCTCTTTTGTATGTATGATTGTTCCTTTAATATATCTAACTTTTAAATTAAAAGGTAATATTAAAAGACCTCAACAAGGTAATGAAATTAGTCATTCCATAAATCCAACTACCAAATTTGAAAGAAAATTAATTTTCTCATTTGGCGTGACAGGATTATTATTTGTTCCTTTTTTTAAAACTATTACTGGCTTACCACCTTTCATTGGAATATTATTTAGTTTAGGAGTAATGTGGCTTGCTACAGAAGTTTTACATAGAAATAAAAACTATAAAGAAAAATCAAACTTAATTATAATTGGTGCTTTAAAAAAGATAGATACAGCTACCATTTTTTTCTTTTTAGGCATTTTACTAGCTGTAGCATCATTACAAAGCATGGGACACTTGAATGATATGGCTACTATTCTTGATAATACCTTTAATGGTAATATTTATGCAATTAATATTATGATAGGACTGCTATCTGCTATAGTGGACAATGTTCCTTTAGTAGCAGGAGCTATGGGAATGTATGAAATTGGCACAGGACCTTTTGCTGCAGATGGTATTTTTTGGGAATTCTTAGCTTATTGCGCTGGAACAGGAGGCAGTGTTCTCATTATAGGATCTGCTGCAGGTATAGCAGTAATGGGTATTTTGAAAATTGACTTTTTCTGGTATGTCAAAAGAATAAGTTTACTAGCTTTATTAGGTTATTTTGCTGGAGCCCTAACATATTATTTTATGCAATAATATATACTAGATTTACGTTTTTAAATATAAAAATATGAATTCACTTTTATTACAAATTAATTCACTTAACGACAGCTTATCAAACTCTGCCATTGAAGGAGAATTGATAGAAGAAAAGACACTATCTATATTAGATCTTATTACAAGTGGTGGTACTGGTGGAAATATTATTATGATTACACTGGCAGCTTTATCAATAATTTCTATTTATTTATTTATTGAACGATATTCTACTCTCAATAAAGCAAGAAAAATAGATTTAAGCTTTTTAAATAGCATTAAAAATTATGTGCAAGATAAAGATGTAAAAGCTGCTAAGACTCTATGTAAAAATACTAATAGTTCTATCTCTAGAATGTTAGAAAAAGGGATTGACCGAATTGAAAAACCTATGACAGATATTTCTTCTGCCATAGAAAATCAAGGCAAATTAGAAGTCTATGTTTTAGAAAATAATTTAGCTAATCTTGCAACTATTGCTGGTGCTGCTCCTATGATTGGATTTTTAGGAACAGTAATTGGTATGATTGTGGCATTTCATGAAATGGCAAGCGCAGGCGGGAATATTGACATAGAAATGCTATCTAAAGGTATTTATACTGCAATGGTTACAACAGTAGCTGGCTTAGTTGTGGGGATTATTGCTTATGTGGCTTATAACTTATTAGTGACCAAAGTAGAAAAGGTAGTCTTTTTATTAGAAACAACCACTACTGACTTTATGGATTTATTACACGATACAAATGAGCCTAAAAAGTAAAAATAAAGTCAGTGCTAACTTTAGTATGTCTTCAATGACTGATATTGTTTTCTTATTACTTATCTTTTTTATGCTCACTTCTACATTAGTTAGTCCTAATGCTTTAAAGCTATTGTTACCAAATAGTAAAGCTAGGACATTAGAAAAGCAAACCATTTCCGTATCAATTACACCTGCAATTGAATATTATATTGAGGATCAAAAAGTTCCTTTTGATCAATTAGAAATTCAACTCAAAAAACGTTTAGTGAACGAACAAGAACCTGCCATTGTTTTACACGCAGACAAAACTGTTGATATAGAGTTTGCTGTAAAAGTTATGGATATAGCATATCGCAATAAATACAAAGTAGTTCTAGCTACGAATCCAAAATAATGATTAAAAACAGTAAAAATAAACAAAATGCAATCATTGGGACCATCTTATTTCACATCTTATTGCTTTTATGTTTCATTTTTATGGGCTTGACATATCAAATACCTCCTCCACCTGAAGAAGGTATCACTATTAATTTTGGATATCAAGATTTTGGAAGTGGCTCAGAACAACCAGAACCAATTTTTGAAGAAGAAATAACTCCTCAAAAATTAAACAATCGTTTCGTTGAAGAAATTACCACTCAGGATATTGAAGAAATTACTATTAGCAAGTCAAAAGACCAAATAAAAAAAAGTGAAGAAGTAAAAAAGACAGAAGATAAAAACCCTGACCCTGTGGTAAATATTAAAGCGCTTTACACAGGTAAAAAGCAAAATAATAGTATTAGTCAGGGAATAGGTGAAGAACAAGGAGATCAGGGCATTAAAGATGGCAACCAAAATTCTAATACATACAATGGAGAAAGCAATGGAACAAATGGAATTGCTTATCAGCTTGGAGATAGAACTATCGCAGAAATCACAAAACCAATATACGATTCACAGCAACAAGGAAAAGTAGTAGTAACTATTAGAGTAAATAGAAATGGAAATGTAATTAGCGCATCACCCGGAGCAAAAGGCTCAACCACAACCAGTTTGTATTTATATGCAAAAGCAAAAGAAGCAGCGCTTAAAACAACTTTTGAAGCAAATTCCAAAGCTCCTGAGATTCAAGTCGGAACAATTATATATAATTTCAAACTCAACTAATGACATATGAACAGTGTTTAGATTGGATGTTTAGCCAATTACCAATGTATCAACGTCATGGAAAAATAGCTTATAAAAGCGATATTGGAAATATAGTTCAAGCTTCAGAAAAATTAGGTAACCCACACAAAGATTTTAGATCCATACATGTTGCTGGGACTAATGGTAAAGGATCAACATGTAACATGCTAGCATCAATTTTTCAAGAAGCAGGCTTTAAAACTGGATTATACTCCTCACCTCATCTTAAAGATTTTAGAGAACGAATTAAAATTAATGGGAAGATGATAAAACAAGAAAGTGTAATACAATTTATTAAAACAAATAAAAATTGGTTTAATAAGATTGGCATGTCATTTTTTGAAATGACGGTAGCATTGGCTTTTCATTACTTCTCAAAACAAAAAGTAGACATAGCGATCATAGAAGTAGGTTTAGGTGGTCGATTAGACAGTACTAATATTATACATCCAGATTTATCAATAATTACAAATATAGGATTAGATCATACAGAATTGTTAGGAGATAGTCTTGAAAGAATTGCTATTGAAAAAGGAGGTATAATTAAACCAAAAACACCCATTTTAATTGGCAGAAAACAATCTCAAATAAAAAATATATTTAATAGAATAGCTAAGCAAAATCAATCAAATTTATATTATGCTAAAAATTGCAAGTATGAAAGTGATTTAAAAGGAAGCTTTCAAAAAGAAAATAAAAATATTGCTTACACAGCTATAAATATTTTAAGAAAAAAAGAATGGAATATTAAAGAAAAACATATTATATCAGGACTAAAAAACATAAAGAAAAACACTTCATTTATGGGCCGTTGGATGACTTTATGTAAAGTTCCCTATACAATTTGTGATTCCGGGCATAATATAGATAGTATAAAACTAATTGTTGAACAACTAAAAAAAATTAGCTATAAAAATTTACATATAGTTTTTGGCATGGTTGATGACAAATCAATAGATAGAATTTTGGAGTTATTACCTAAAAAAGCAATCTACTATTTCTGCCAAGCAAAAATTCCTCGATCTATGAATTCTAAAATAATATTATCAAAAGCAAAAGATTATAAATTGGATGGAAATTGCTTCAAATCAGTATCCGATGCATATAATAAAGCAAAATTTAATGCAAAAAAGGATGATTTAATTTTCATTGGCGGTAGTACCTTTGTCGTTGGAGAAGTCATATAATTTTATTAATAAATTTTGTGAATGAAAGAAAATCATTTTTATATTTGCCTTCCAGATTTGGGCGATTAACTCAGTTGGTTCAGAGTGCCTCCCTTACAAGGAGGAAGTCGGGGGTTCGAGTCCCTCATTGCCCACCAAAGCGGAATCCATCTCATTTTGAGATAGTGTTCCGCTTTTTTTATTCTCATAAATCCCTGTGGTTCTTTTAGTTAGCCCATTTGGAGTTATTGTTCCCGCAACTGGAGCAAAAGCTCTAAAAACATCAGGAACCTCACAAGCTAATAAATAACACAACTCACCTCCATTGGACATACCTGTAAAAAAAGTGTTTTCTGAGCTTAACTCGTAAGTAGACTGTAAATATGATGCTAATGAAACTATGAAACCTACATCATCTACAGTAACACCTGAATGAAAGTTATATCCAACATTCCAAAAATTATCTCCCCATGAATCAGAAGTTCCCTGAGGATAACAAACTGCAAAACCATTCTCATCTGCTACAGCATTCATTCCGCAATAATTCATAATACCTTGAGCTGAACCTGTAAATCCATGGGCTACAAAAACCAAAGGAGCATCAGGCTGAATATCTGCTGGAGCATAATATATATATTCTCTATTTAATCCGTTATGTGAAAAATTAAAGGTCTGCTGTGAAAACCCGATGATAGGAAAGAAAAGTGATATAATTAGCAATTTGTTCATTAAACAAAACTATTCAAAAAAATATTAAAAAATCTTATTATGAAGTTCGAAATAAGGACGCTTAGGTCCACCCAAAAACCCCACTCATTTGAGTGGGGTTTTACGCAAGAATTAGTTGTTTATTGCTATCGTAATACTAATTTGTTGTCTTGCCTTTTTTTTCTCCATCAAGCCATATATTATTTTTAACCAGTCCAAGATACTTAAAATCTCGATTTCTAAAATTCTCCTCAACTAATTTCATTTCTTCAAAGGTATCTCTCATTATCCTTACAGGTTTTGACGAAACAGAATTTCTAATTGACATATAGTAACCGTTTTTTAACTTCTTTTTTTTTGTTGATGGTCTGCCTTTTTTATTCATAATCATATAACGTAATAAAATATAATAAAGTGTATTAAATAATAAAGGGTCTAAATTATAACATACATTTACACAACTAATATAAAATTAAATTATGTATGACATTTAAAGATTTGCAATTAAACCCATCACTACTTAAAGCGATTAATGATCAAAACTATATTCACCCAACAGCTATTCAAAAGAAAGCTATTCCTTTAGTGTTAAATCAATTTGACGTATTAGCAAGCGCTCAAACAGGAACTGGTAAAACAGCAGCTTTTGCATTACCAATCATACATCATTTAGTTAAAGAAAGAGGAGGAAATAAAATAAAAGCTTTAATTGTAACTCCTACTAGAGAACTTGCTATTCAAATAGGAGAAAACTTTACAGACTTCTCAAAATATACTACTATACGAAATACTGTGATTTTTGGAGGAGTTAAACAAGGATCTCAAACAAATAAACTTGCTAAAGGAACAGAAGTTTTAATTGCTACTCCTGGAAGATTATTAGATTTAATAGAACAAGGATTTATATCATTAAAAGATGTTGCTTATTTCGTTCTGGATGAAGCAGATAGAATGTTAGATATGGGTTTTATTCATGATATTAGAAAATTATTAAATCTTCTGCCAAAAGAACGTCAATCTTTATTCTTTTCAGCTACTTTACCTAAAAACATAATAAATCTTTCATCGCAAATATTAAAACAACCAAAAAAAATATCTGTCAACCCTTTATCGTCTACTGCTGAAACTATTAAACAGTACATTTACTATACAAATAAGTCCAATAAAAAAGACTTATTACTTCACATACTAAAAGATGAAAAAATTAATCAACTATTGCTTTTTTCTAGAACTAAGCATGGTGCTGATAAGATAGTTCGTAATTTAAGAAAGAAAAATATTCAAGCTTCAGCAATACATGGAAATAAAACACAAAGTCAAAGACAAAAAGCATTACAATTATTTAAAGATTCTCAAATACGAATCTTAGTAGCTACAGATATTGCTGCTAGGGGTATTGACATAGAAAAATTAAGTTATGTTCTAAATTATGATATCCCTAATGAATCAGAAACATATGTCCACAGGATAGGAAGGTGTGGAAGAGCTGGAGAAGAAGGAGTTGCTATTTCTATTTCCGAACCAGAAGAAAACGGATACATTAAGATTATAGAAAAGTTAATACAAAAGGACATTGAAGTAATTTTAAATCATCCGTTCCCTCAAACTGATAAACCTATGAATACAAAAGAAAAGAAAGAATTTGAAAAACAAAAACTAAAAAGAAAACAAGAGTTTTTTGCAAACAGAAATAAAAAGAAAAAAGATGCTAGAAAAAAATTTAAATAACAAAATATTTAAAAAGTAGCTTTTCAAGCAAAATAAGGTTTAACTTAAAGTTCGAAATAAGGACAATTAGGTCCACTAAAGCGGAATCAATCTCTTTCTGAGATAGAATTCCGCTTTTTCGTTGTGATAAAATTCAACAATCCAATTAAATAGATTGAAAAAAAATAATTGTATTTAATATAGAGTAAAAAAGAGAGGGTAATGTCAAAAGTAAACCATCTTTTGATTTTATTCTTGTATAAACAGCCGTTAGCATCATTATAGTCAATAAAAACGACGTAATAGAAATCAATGGATTTAGTGAAAGATGTAACATGCCAATTATCAATCCACACCCACCTAATAATTGACACCATGCAAGAAAAATACGCAAATTATTATAACCCCAGCGAGAATATTCAGAATGCATTTTTTTGGATAAAAGAGAATTTAATCCATAATATATAAATGAGATTGATGAAAAGATAATCAAAAAAAGAGAAGTATTCATACTTTAGTGTTTAATAGTAAGAAGAAGCAATAAATAATGATAAGATTAAAAGAGATAAGGAGGGTACAAACTTTCTCCAATTATTTTTTGCTCTAAAGTGAAAAAACTGAGCACAAAGCATTAAAAAAGCCATAGTTGTTGAAGCGAAAAACAAGTATTCATGATGCCAAATTCCCATAACTAAAATTGTTGCTAGAGAAATTTTTGATGCGCCAACGATGTTTCTTAATAAACTTGATAATCCATATTGTTCAAATTCTATGACAATATTATCGTAACGAAAAACCCAAACTATTAATATTGAAATTGAAATTATTATTTGTGATAAAACTAAGACATTTTCCATCAGGTTGTTTTTTCATAAATATAAAAATTTAATTTTAAATATATAATGTAATTTAAATTGGTTAAAAAGTTCAAAATAAGGACACTTTAGGTCAACAAGAAATGAACCCACTCAAATGAGTGGGTTTTATTATTCTATTCTTTAATACCTTCTAATTTAAATAAGAAAGCATACTCTAATGCAGTTTCTTTCAAACTTTCAAATCGACCTGACGATCCTCCATGCCCCGCATCCATATTACAATACATAAGTAATAAATTGTCATTAGCTCTAATATCTCTAATCTTAGCAACCCACTTAGCAGGCTCCCAATATTGAACTTGACTATCCCAATATCCAGTAGTAACAAGTAAATTTGGGTAATTAACATCCATAATATTATCATAAGGAGAATATGATTTCATATAATCATAATATTCTTTTTCTTTAGGATTACCCCACTCATCAAATTCACTTGTAGTTAAAGGAATAGACTCATCCCACATAGTATTTATTAAATCTACAAAGGGAACTCCAGCAATTACACCATTAAATAATTCTGGCTCCATATTTATTAGTGCCCCCATTAACAATCCTCCTGCACTTCCACCTTTAGCATATAAATGTTCTGAAGATGTATAGTTATTTTCAATAAGATATTTACCACAATCTATAAAATCATAAAATGTATTTTTCTTTTTAAGCAACTTTCCATCTTCATACCAATATCTACCCATTTCTTGCCCACCTCGAATGTGAGCAATAGCAAAAATAAACCCTCGATCTAAAAGACTTAATCTTACAGAACTAAAATATGGATCAGAGCTACTCCCATAAGAACCATAACCATTTAACAATAACGGATTTTGTCCATTTTTCTTAAGGTCCTTTCTGTAAACTAATGAAATAGGTATCTCTGTTTTACCATCTCTACTGATTGCAAATATGCGCTCAGATATATAATTATCTGAATCAAACTCTCCTCCTAAAACTTTTTTCTGTTTTAAAAGAGTACGCTCCTTAGTTGACATGTTAAAATCATATACAGAACGAGGTGTTGTCAAAGAAGAATAAACAAAACGAAATAAATCAGTGTCAAATTCTAAATTAGCAACAGAATATAATGAGTATGATGGATCATTAAATGTTATATAATATTCAGAATTATCATACCAGTTAATCACTCTTGCTTTTCTTAGACCATCACTTCTTTCATTTACTACCAAATATTTCTTAAAAACATCAATACTTCTTATTAACACGTCTTTACGATGTGGAATAACTTCATGCCAATAATTCTTTGAAGGTGTATTGATAGATGTTTCCATAAGTCTAAAATTTTCAGCATCCCAATTGGTTTTAATGTAAAATTTATCTTCAAAATGACTTACGGAATACTTTAAATTATTTTCTCTAGGGTGTATTAGCTGCCAATCTCCGAAAGGGTTATCAGCATCTAAGAATCTATATTCTGAAGAAAGAGTTTGAGAAGAACCTATCATTAAATATTTTCTTGATTTTGTTTTATAAATAAAACAACTAAAAGTCTCGTCCTTTTCTTCATAAACCAAGACATCTTCAGATTGATCTGTTCCTATTATATGTCTATATATTTGATAAGAACGTAATGTGACCTTGTCTTTTTTTGTGTAAAAAATAGTCTTATTATCATTAGCCCAAGTAATACGTCCTGTTGTATTTTGAATCTTGTCTTCTAAAATTTCTCCTGTTCTTAAATCTTTGATATAAATAGAATAGTCTCTTCTGGATAACAAATCAACACTATATGCCATTAAATGATTGTTTTCGCTAACTGATTTATCTCCAAGAGCGAAATAACTTGAACCTTTTGCCATTTCTGGTAAATTTAAAATGATTTCTTCCTCAGCATTATCTATATTTTTCTGTCTATAATGAATAGGATAATCTTCGCCTTCCTTATACTTTGAGTAGTATGTAAATCCATTGTAACTCACTGGAACAGATTCATCATTCTGTTGAATTCTTGAAATAAACTCATCAAATAAATCATTTTGAAATGATTCCGTACCAGACATTTCTTTTAATAAATAATCATTTTCAGCATTTAAATAATTAATAACATCCATAGTTTGAGAATCACTATTATCAGATTCCTTCTGAGAGTCTGTTAAACGCATCCAGTCATAATTATCAATAATAGTATCAGTGTGATATATGTTTATTTTAGGTATTTTTTTTGCCATAATATTTGTGTTATTTTTTTCTTTTTTCTTGTTTTTATTTACGTTACAAGAAAATATCACAGACACAGATAGTAAAATGAGTAATATTTTTTTCTTTGTCATATTTAAAATTTTAAAATGTAAAATTAATTAATAATTTTCTAAGAAAATTAGAAATAAGGTACGAGAGGTCCACCAAAATTACACCCACTCATTGAGTGACCTTTGTTTTTTTAATCTGTATTTAAAATCTGATTTTACAATAATTACAATTTAAAATGATTCTAAATAAGAAAAAAAAATTATTTTTGGCATATTATGAAAGAAAAAATTTTATTCTCAATTTTAGTAGTTTTTCTGCTGTGCTGTAAAAAAGAAGATGATCAATCCGGATACAATTGTAGCTCAGGAAATTGTGTCGAAGTTCAAGGAGGTATATATACTAACTACGAAAATTGTATGGCTGCTTGTAATAATAATAATAACAGTATTGGATACAATTGTATTGAAGGAAACTGTGTTCAAGAAAACAGTGGTATTTACTCAACATTAGCAGGATGCTTAAGCGTATGTTCCAATAATAATGGAAACGGTTCCGGATCAGGAAGTGGTTCCGGATCAGGAAGTGGTTCCGGATCATCAGTTTCATATAATTGTTTGAACGAATCTTGTGTAGATCCTCTTGATGGAACAGGA
>Ga0115013_10000423_pt1 | contig 25702 bp, 16 predicted proteins | sample SouAtlMetagenome_2_FD_88686 | JGI IMG/M metagenome (GOLD analysis project Ga0115013, IMG submission 88686) | Marine eukaryotic phytoplankton communities from Atlantic Ocean - South Atlantic ANT15 Metagenome | ecosystem: Environmental > Aquatic > Marine > Oceanic | place: South Atlantic Ocean...
ACCTCTTTTTAATGGTAAGGAAATATCTATGGGTTTGGATAAATCGACTTTAAATGTTTGGTCTTGATGTGTTATGTTTGCTATCATGGCTTAAAAGTATTCAAAATTTAATAAATGGTCTTTTTTTTGGTGTTTTTGTAAACTCTGGGCTTTATGGTTCGTTATTTTTATAAAAAAATTACTTTTTTTATAAAAAATACTCAAAAATGGCTCAAAAACGCTAAAAAATGTCTGTTTTTATCAATTTTTCGTACTGTTATATTTTTCTTATTTTGTAGTTTGGTAAAAATCAGTTTTTTTGCCAAAAAGCGACAAAAACTATTAAAAAAATACAAAAAACGCTCAAAAACGCTTAAAAAATAGTATTTATCTTGTATTGTTAGTTTAACTGATGTAAAAAAGCTCTGATGCCACCCAATCAGCAACTAATTTGCCTTTTTTTGTTAATACTAAAAACCTTCCTTGTTGTTCAATTTCGCCATTTTTTCGCCATTTTTTTATAGAAAAAGTTAAAAAATCGACTAAAAATGGTGAAAAACGAGATTTTACATAATCTAAATCACAGCCCTCTTTAGTGCGTAATGAGGTTAAAATGTATTCGTTAAAGCGTTGTTCTTGGCTAAGCACCTCAAAATCGTTGTTTAGTTGCCCTTTTTTAATGGAGTTGATATAGCGTATGTTATTTGAAATATTCCATATTCTTTTTTCACCATCAAAGGAATGTGCTGAAGGCCCCAGTCCTAAATATTTTTCATCTGTCCAATAACTTCCGTTGTGTTTGGCTTGGTACCCTTTCTTAGCAAAGTTGGATATTTCATATTGTTCTAGTCCATTTTTTGGGATGAAATCCATTAGCATTTCAAACTGAACTTTATTTTTTTCTTCGTCTAGTGCTAACTGCTTTCCTTTTTTTATAGCGTGATGTAGTGGCGTCTTTTCTTCTACTGTTAGCCCATAGGCCGATAAGTGCGGTACGTTTATATCAATAATAGTTTGCATATTTTCCTGCCATTGTTCATGGCTTAAGGTAGGTGTACCATAAATAAGGTCAAGGGTTATGTTTTCCCAACCCGCATCTTGTACTCGTTTAATAGAATCGTGAGCCTGATGAACATTATGGGCTCTATTCATGTATTCTAAATCCTTAGCTTGGAAGGATTGTACCCCTATACTGAATCGATTTATAGGTGTATTCTTTAGTTCCTTGACCTTTTGCTCAGTCAAATCGTCTGGATTAGCCTCTATAGTTATTTCTTCCACATTGTCGAGTTCAAAGGTTTGGTTTAATGCCTCAAATAAACCTTTTATTTCATCTTGTGATAATAAAGATGGTGTGCCCCCTCCAAAGTAAATTGTACGTATCTTAGTACCTGCTAAAAATGACGATTGAATTTTCATTTCATACACTAGGGCACTTAATAAATCTTCCTTTGTTTTTAGAGAAGTGGAAAAATGAAAATCGCAATAATGGCACTGCTGTTTACAAAAAGGGATATGTATATAGATACCAGACACTCCACAAAAATAGTTAAGAATTTGACTTATTCAGCCTATAAATTATTTTCCTTTATGCTGTATTTTTGTATTGTTTCACCCTTGTTAATTTCTTGTCAAACTAAAATAACGCCGACACCAATGAACCATAATTATTTTGAAAATTTAAGCTCTGAAGAAAAAAGAGTAATTGTAGATAAAGGGACAGAAGCCCCATTTACCGGCGAATACGATAACTTTTATGAAGCCGGTATTTTTGTCTGCCGAGCTTGTGGTAGTCATTTGTATGATTCGTCTGATAAGTTTGATGCTGGTTGTGGTTGGCCAGCTTTTGACAAGGTTAAGGAAGGGGCGATTAAGAAAATTTCCGATTTCGATTTGGGTTACGAGCGTACAGAAATTACATGTGCCAAATGTGACGGTCATCTTGGACACGTTTTTGTTGGAGAAAACCTAACTCCAGAAAATACACGCCATTGCGTTAACAGTATCAGTGTTCGTTTTATTACTGATGAAAAATTGAAGAAAGCCACATTTGCTGCCGGTTGTTTTTGGGGTGTTGAAGAACTTTTTAGAACGATTAAAGGGGTTTACTCTACAGATGTTGGCTACATTGGTGGTCATACCAAAAACCCTACCTACAAAGAGGTTTGTTATGAAAATACCATGCATGCTGAAGCAGTAGAAGTTGTTTACGATCCTAAACAAATTAGCTTTGATGATCTGATACAACTTTTTTGGGAAAACCATAACCCTACGACACTTAATCGTCAAGGTCCTGATGTAGGAACTCAATACCGTTCGTCAGTATTTTTCCACGATAGCGAACAAGAAGACATTGCTAAGCGTACCAAAGATGAATTAGATAAGTCTGACAAGTTTAGCCAGCCAATAGTGACAGAAATTGTACCTGCTCAAAAGTTTTACAGAGCAGAAGAATATCACCAAGAATATTTATTTAAACGAGGCAAAGGAAGTTGTGGAATTTAATTTCTGTGTAGAGAAATACGAAAGGTTGTTCCTTCTTTTGATGAACTTTTGACGTATAGTCTACCTAAGTGATACTCCTCAATAATTCGTTTTGACAAGGACAAACCCAGTCCCCATCCTCTTTTTTTGGTAGTAAATCCAGGTTCAAAAATACGTTTGAAATTGGCTTTTTGTAATCCTTTACCGTTGTCGGTAATATCGATTTTTAGATAATCCGAATCGCTGAATAGTATGATTTTAATTAGTCCCTTTCCGTCCATCGCATCTGCGGCATTTTTACAGATATTTTCCACAACCCATTCAAACAATGCGCTATTTATAGGAGCAGTAGTGTCGTTACATTGATTGTCGAGTTCTAAATGTACATTAGAGGATAATCTGTTTTGCAAATAAGATAACGTTTGATTTAGAATTTCATAGATGCTTTCATTTTTCAATTTAGGTTTTGATCCTACTTTTGAAAAACGTTCTGTTATAGTTTCTAATCGTTTGACGTCTTTGTTAATCTCCTTACTAATTTCAGTCATACCTTCTTTAGCTTTAAGAATTTCCACCCACGCCATCAGTGATGATAGGGGAGTGCCTATTTGATGAGCAGTTTCTTTTGCCATACCTGCCCATACCAAATTTTGTTCTGACTTTTTAGAGCGATTGAATGCTAAATAGGCAATACCCACATATAAGAATATAACAAGTAATTGTAAAAGAGGATAAAAGCGTAACTGACTTAAAATGTAGGAGTCTTTGTAATAGAGGTATTGTGTCAAGATAACTTGTCCATTCATTTTAGCTTCAATGATGATGGGTTCGTGTTGTTCCATCATTATACTCAACTGTCTTTGTAAAAATGCTTCTTGATTAGTTCGTTGTGGTAAATTTCTATTGCCGATTATTTCACCAACCTCATTCGTAAGTATAATCGGTATAGTTGTGTTTTCTTGCATGATGCGACTTGCCAAAATATTATTGGTAGGCCCCATACCTGAATTGACCAATTGATTGGTGGCTTCTGCCCATAATTCTATCTTTTTTCTTTCTTCTGTATCTAAATCACTGACGAGCTTGTTGGTGTAGGTTAGTGATGCTAGGCAGATGATAGTGGCAAAGATAAATAGGATAATTTTCCAATTCTTCCTCGTGCTATATATATTTATTCCTCCCATTCAATGATATTATCGTAGTCCGGATTGCCTTGTATATGATTATCGTTGTTTTTATCCTTAAATTGATTTTTAATAACGGCTTTCAGTTCTTTTTTCTCTTTCTTGAAACCATCACTTAGTGATTCTCTTAGTCGTAAGGTATTGTATGAAATCTGTGGGTCATCTACTGTGCCTTGCATTTTTAAGAACATAGTCATACCCTTAACTCCATCGTCCTGAACGACACCAAACTCGGATACACTCTTCTTATTTTTTCGTCTAAATTTATCTCCCAATATTTCATTTAAAAGGATTTTAAACTCGTAATCCATAACGTTGTCAAAGGAATGTGTTCCAGCTCCAGCAATATCTATGGCGGTCGAGTGGATTTCCATAAATGGTATGTCAATTAAGTTGTTTTTAATCTCAATTTGGTTTTCTAAAGTAGAAAATTTTATTCGTTTTAACTCATCTACACTAATATAATCTGACATCATCATTAAAGGTTCAAAGTCCAATAGCTCACCGTTATTAATTTTAACATCTATAAAAGAGTAGAGGTGCTCATCAATAGGGTTAAAGTAACTATCCCATTCATTTCTTAAATAAATCTCTGAATCTATCTTTCCTTTCAAATGTTTGTGCCGCATTGTAGTTTGCCCGAAGTTATGAAACTCATAAAATAACTGACGTACATTAATATTATCTAGCTCTGTTGTACTAAGTAGCCTTAGTTTACCGTCTTTAACTTGCTCAAAAGTGACGTTTGAAGTAATCTTTCCTGACATAGTTTCTAGCATAATGTCTTTTGCTTTTAGCAATTTGTTCTTGTAGCTAATTTTCGAGGAAAAGTTTCGCATGTGGAAACGGTCGAAAGTTAAGCCTGTAAGATTGAGGTTTATGTTAGCAACAATATCGTTAGGCAAATTTATGGCTTGAGGCTTTTTTTCTTGAGTTATTTCTGGGGTCTTGTCTGTGTCATCTAAAAGTTCGTCTATTATCATCCAGTCAGAGTTGAGATTGCCAGCAATTTTTAAATCAGCATTTTTAAGGAATAAATAGGAAAATACATTTTCAATACCTCCAACAAAATTGATTTTACTTTCTTTGGCAAGTGTGCCATTAAAAGCTGAAATATTCACATTGTCATCGATAAGTTTTAAGCTGAGCTTAGCATCACTTAACTGGGGGCTTTGTTGATCACTTTGAAAGCTTAAGTTATAGATGGTTAAATCTGCTGTCTTATCAGCCATTGCAAAGTCATATGTGACTTTATTTTTTAGGCCTATTTTACCTTTGTATGTGCCTTTGATTTGTGCGTCACCAACTAAGGACTTAAAATCGTGTTCATAGCCCCATTTCTCTATTTCAGAGAGTTGCATTTGAGTATTAAAGTCAATAATGAGGGTAGGGTTTTTGAGCCCTTGTATAGTGGCATTAGCTTGAACTAACTCGCCATTAGCAGTAAATTGTATGTCGTCGAGTTTTATTTCTGTACTTGCGTCTGAACGCTGTTTGCCATTAGAATAGCTTCCTTTCAAAGATGTTTCTTTCATATCAAAAGGTAAATCTTTGCCCTTTATATAACCTTCTTTCAAATCAAAATCAACATTTATGTAGGCTTCTTTATGTTGGCCGCTGATGTAGTTAAATTTAATGGCACTTTTTCCTAGCAGTTCATAGCCTTCTAAAGCTGATAGATAATTTTTAGGAACAAGTTTTAATGTGGGTTTTAGCTCGAATTTAGATGTGTTTACTTTGATTGTCATAGCATTGTCAGTACTCTCAAAGTCTAGGTCTAGTTGTATATCGCTTAAAGCGATGGCTGATTTAATATTTATTCCTAATGTGTCTATAAGTATGTCACCATTGATGTTTAATTTTTTTGATGGTAGGTGATTTATGCCGTCTAAAATCAGTTTTTCGTTAGTGATATTGCCTTCCAAATTGATTTCTGTTCTACCATTATTAATGCTTAGATGTAGTTGGCTTTCATTATTGACAATAACAGACTGAATATCATTTGTGGCGTATGAAATTTTAAAATTTTCTAAGCTGATATTTTCTAAGCCAAAGTCTGTGTTTTCTTCTCGTAAGCTATCTTGTGTACTGTACCAAATTTCATAGTTTGGCACACTGTCCTTGTAATATATTGATATAAAACCATTTTTTAAAGTGAGCTCTTGAATGAGATAAATATTGTTATATAAATCTAGTGCGTTAAATTTCAGCTGGAGTAACTCTATTTCACACAAAGTGTCTTCTTGAAAAGCATCAATAGCAAGAACATTGTTGAGTTCAACACTAGCAAATGGGAAATTTTTAATAACAGAAAACTCAATATCACCAATATTAATAGTTGATTTCAAGCGTTTGTTTATTTCTTTAATTACGGCTTGTTCTAGCTCATCTTGATGATAATAGATGTATGCAGCGGAAGAACCAACCATTAAAATGGTTAATACAATCAGGGCGAGTAAAATACGTTTAAGAATGCGCATAATTTTTTAACGGCTAGATTAAAATAGTATTATGCTAAATTAAATCATTTTTAGCATTGATACTTCTTTATCGCTTAAAAATCTGTGTCTACCTCTAGGAATATCTTTTTTGGTTAACCCTCCAAAATATACTCTGTCCATTCTTACAATTTTATATCCTAAGTGAGCAAATAGGTTTTTTAAGGTGCTGTTTTTGCCGATGTGAATTTCTACACCAACTTCTTTTTTTGGTGAATTTTGAACGTAAGAAATAGTTTCTATATCTACCACGTAACCATCTACACTAACTCCTTCTTTTATTTTATTCATATCTACCGCTTTTAGGTTTTTATCTAGCGTAATGTGGTATATTTTTTTTACTCGCTGTTTGGGGTAGGTTAGTTTTTTGGATAGTTCGCCATCGTTGGTAAATAACAAAAGACCAGAAGTAATTCTATCTAGGCGACCGACAGGATAAAGCCGTTCTTTACAGGCTTTAGCAATGAGTTCGTATACATTTTTCTTTTTAGGATCGTCAGTGCTTGTTAGGTAGTCTTTGGGTTTGTTTAATAGTAAATAACGCTTAGTTTCTGAGGCTATGGTTTCGTTATTGAATTTAACGGTATCTGTAGGCATAACTCTAAAGCCCATCTCCACAATAATTTTACCATTGACTTTTACAAGCCCTGCTTTTATAAGATTATCAGCTTCTCTACGTGAACTAATTCCAGAATGTGCAATGAACTGATTCAGTCGCATTCCAGGCTTATCGCTTTTTATTGGCTTTTTAGAGATTCGCTTAGCAAATGGTTTTTTAAATCCAGACTTTTTATTATCCCCTTTATTGAAGCCTACTTTAGAACCCTCTTTCTTATTTTTATTAAAACTCTTATTCTTTCTTTCCATCTCCCAAATTTGTGCAAATGTAGCTAAATCACTTCTCAAAATACATTTTCTAGGTGCTCAATCTTAGGAGTTCCGTTTTTTAGCACTATGCTGATAATATCGAAACGTAGTTCTAGTTACAATTCGTTAATTTATAAATAGGCTTAGGCGGCCTCTTTCACAAGGGCTTCTTTACTTAGACTAATAAACTCTTTGGGTTGACCATAACGCTCAGTACTTCTAGTTTTGACTTCAACAAAAACTAAGGTCTTTTTATCTTGAGAAATTATATCGATTTCGGCTTTTTGCCAACGCCAATTTATCTCTAATATGTGATGTTTTTTACAGGCTAAAAAGTGCAAAGATATAGCTTCACCTTGATGCCCTATTTCATGGGCTTTATTTATAGTTTAACCTAGATTGTTTATCTACTTTAAGTTCAGCTATCACGCCCAATTTCAGTGCTCTATTGTCTTTTATGTGTCCAGCAGGAAAACCAAAACATACAGGGTAGTTATATTCAGAAACCGCATCTTTGATGATTGATTCCGCATCTTTGCCGAAAGGAATAGTATTGTCGTTCATTTTTGTCATTCCTCCGACAATTAGTCCTTTAAGCTTAGATAACTTACCACTTCTTTTGAGGTTCATCATCATTCTATCTATATGGTATAGGTATTCGTCCAAGTCCTCTATAAATAATATTTTTCCATCAGTATTGAGGTCTGAGGGACTTCCTATAAGGCTATATAAAATGGATAGATTGCCTCCAACGATTTGTCCTTTTACCTCTCCAAATCTATTGAAAGGGTGGTAGTCTATTTTTATACTTAAATGTTTCCCGAGTAAAGCATCTTTTAAACTCATTACAGCCTTAGAAGTATTACTGGAAAAACTAATTGGCATAGTGGAGTGTAAAGTAGCAACATTAAGTTTGTGTATGTGCGAGTGCAAAACCGTAATGTCACTAAATCCAGCTAACCATTTGGGGTTTTTCTGAAAATGACTAAAATCAATGTCATCTATTATGCGAACAGTTCCATAGCCCCCACGAACACATATAATAGCTTTAATATCTTGATTGTCCAACATAGATTGTAAATCCTTAGTGCGTTCATCATCTTGGCCAGAAAATTGATGGTAATTATTAAATAGATTTTCTCCTAAGACAACCTCAAGTCCCCAGCTTTCAATGCATTTTATAGCTTCTTGTAATTCATCCCTACTAATTTTTCGTGCTGTTGAAATCAAGCCTATTTTATCACCTTCTCTTAAGTAGGTCGGTATGTGTAAACTAGTTTGTTCTTTATTCATCGTATAGGTATGCTACCTTTTAATATCTTTGCGAAGATAAATTTTTAGAACAAGTTAATGACAAAAAAAAGATATACGGTCACTTCTGCTTTGCCTTACGCCAACGGACCTTTACATATTGGACACATTGCTGGAGCATATCTTCCTGCTGATATTTATGTTCGTTACAGAAAATCAAAACAAGATGATGTCTTGTTTGTTTGTGGCTCTGACGAGCACGGTGCCGCCATTACTTTAAGGGCAAAAAAAGAAGGACTTAGCCCTCAAGAAATTGTTGACACTTATCATCAGCTCAATAAACAATCATTTGCTGACTTTGGCATTAACTTCGATATTTATCACCGTACCTCAGACCCATTACATCATCAAACTGCTCAAGAATTCTTTGGGGTTCTGCACGAAAAGGGAGTGTTTACGGAAAGCGTATCCCAACAATTCTTTGATGAAGAGCATCAGCAGTTTTTAGCCGACAGATACATTGTTGGTACCTGCCCTAAGTGTGGTAACGATAATGCTTATGGCGATCAATGTGAAAAATGTGGTTCTGCTTTAAGTCCTACTGAGTTGATAAATCCAAAATCTACTCTGAGTGGTAACGAACCAGTAATGAAAGAAACTAAGCATTGGTACCTGCCTATGCAAGAGCACGAAGACTGGCTAAGAGATTGGATAGAAAATGGCGTTTTAAATGGGAAACAACAGCATAACCCAAAGTATTGGCGTTCTCAAGTAATTGGTCAGTGCAAATCTTGGATTGATGGTGGTTTAAGAGAACGGGCTATGACTCGTGATTTAGATTGGGGTGTAAAAGTACCTATTGAAGGGGCTGAAGGTAAGGTTTTGTACGTTTGGTTAGACGCACCCATTGGCTACATTTCAGCCACCAAACAATGGGCTCTTGATAACAATAAAAATTGGCAAGACTATTGGCAAAATGATTCTGAACTTATTCATTTTATAGGCAAAGATAACATCGTTTTTCATGCTATTATTTTCCCTATTATTCTAAAGGCACATGGCGATTTTGTATTGCCTGCCAATGTTCCTGCTAATGAGTTCTTAAATTTGGAAGGTCAAAAGTTATCTACTTCTAGAAATTGGGCGATTTGGCTACACGATTATTTGAAAGATTTCGAGGGTCAACAGGATGTGCTACGTTATACCTTATGTTCTACAGCTCCCGAATCTAAAGATGCTGATTTTACATGGGCTGACTTTCAAACCAGAAACAACAGTGAGTTAGTCGGAATTTTTGGCAATTTTATAAATAGAGTGGTTGTTTTAACCAATAAATATTGGGATGGTCATGTTCCTGCTAAAGCCGATTTAACTTCTTATGATGAAGAAGTGTTAGCAGAGCTTTCTAACTACGCTGATAAAGTCGGGCAATTGATTGAAAACTACAAGTTGAGAGAAGCCTTATCGGAGGTAATGAATTTAGCACGATTGGGGAACAAATATTTAGCTGATACTGAGCCTTGGAAGTTGAAAAAAATGGACGAAAAAAGAACTCAAACGATTTTAAATATTGCTTTACAGATTACGGCTCATCTTTCAGTATTTTGTGAGCCTTTTCTGCCATTTACATCTCAAAAATTGAGTGATATGCTAAGTATTGGGCAAGGTCGCTGGGATAAGATTGAAGAATTACAATCGGGGCATAAAATCAACGGAGCAAATTTGTTGTTTTCTAAGATTGAAGACGAAGTTATTGAGCAGCAGTTGTCAAAACTAAAGTCTTAAATTATTATCTTTGAGCATATAATTTAAATCATGAAGTACGTTTTACTTGCACTTTTATTCCTTATATCCTCTCAGCTTTTTTCACAATGTGATGGACGATATGAAACTGAAATTTTTGATGAAGTTTCTAAAACCATTGTTGAATACACAGACGTTTACGATTGGTCAGCTTTAGATTCTGGCTTGGATATGGATATTTACCAGCCAGTAGGCGATACTGCTACAAATAGGCCGGTATTAATTTTTGCACATGGTGGAGTTTATGTAACAGGCAACAAAAATAATCCACCAATGGTAAGTCTTTGTGAAGCCTTTGCTAAGCGAGGATACGTTACTGCATCTATTCAATATCGTCTGACTTCGTCATTAAGTTTACTCAGTCCTAATGCTTCGGATATTTTTTCACAAACGGTACTTAATTCGGTTTCCGATATGAAAGCTGCTGTTCGTTATTTTAGAAAAGATGTAGCTGAGAATAATAATACTTATGCCATTAATCCTGATTTAATTTTTGTTGGAGGTTACTCTGCAGGAGCTGTAACGGCAGCTCATTTGTCTGTCATTGATGACAATCAAATCCCTGTTGAATTCCAATCCTTTTATGATGAAGCAGGCGGAATAGAAGGCAACAGTGGCAATAGCGGCTATTCTTCTGAAGTAAGCGGAGCAATTTTATTGGCTGGAGCTATCAACACTCTTGACTTTATTGATGTTGATGACGAGCCAATAGTTAGCTTACACGCTTCAGATGATAATACCGTTAGCTACGAATGTGCTAATGCGTTGGGAAATGCATCACTACCTTTTTTGTGCGGTTCTGGAAAAATCCATGAAGAACTGGAGAATGTCGGTGTGATTAATGAATTGTATACTTTTCCTTCTGGGGGTCATACCGCACCGATATTAGATATTCAAGAAACAGCAGTTCCATTCATAAGTAATTTTTTATATGATTTGATTTGTCAATCTACTTCTGTTGATAATAAAGAATCGCCATTATTTTCAGTGTATCCAAACCCTTGTCAAAACTATATAAATATTGAGAATTTGAATAGAATGAATAATGTAGTTGTTGTTGATGAGCTAGGTAATATTGTGTCAGAATTTCAGTTAAAATCTGGCGCGAATCAAATTAATACGAGCGCACTTAGCGAAGGTGTTTATTTTATATATTCTACAGAAGAAATTTCGGTAAAGCAACTTTTTATCAAAAATTAGAATAGCGTATTTTTTTGAGTTAAAACAAAGTGAAAAAAGCAAGAAAACATAAGTTAAAATTACAGCTATAAAAGCTTGTAAGAGATTGATTTTCATAATTTTAAGTAGTAATAATTTATCCCCAAATTTAGTAAAATTAAGTGAATTATAAATTTACTTTTCACAATGGCTTAAATTTTAAGAATAAAATCAGATTAACACTCTTTTGTTTATTTCTTTATAATACTATCTTGCATATATGTATAAACTTTGTTAATTTTTGTATCTTGCGAATCAAAATTTCAGATAATTTAAAACTTAAATATTTTGAAAATAATAGATAAGATAAAGGTAATAGCGATTTTTCTAGTTTGCTTTTCCTCAGTTCTTCAATCCAATGCTCAATGTGGCTCTTTCAGCGTGATTGTTGTTCAAAACGATTTATGTAATAGTAACGGTATTGTCGATGTGGTTTACACTCATCCTTACAGCATAGAAGTTCAGTTCCCAAACTTTACAACAGCAACTTATAATTCTACTCAAGACACCATTTCTCTTACGGGTCTATTTGGAGGAAATTATACTATCACTACACAAGATGCTAATAATTGCTCAGGGTCAATTAGTTTAACGTCTAATTCAATTGCTACTACTGTATTTAGCCCAACCTTTTTTACAAACGGCTATAACGTCAATTGTTATGGAGATTGTAATGGTCAGATTTTTGTAAACCTTACCAATCCATCTGAGTTGTATACTATTGACTGGTATTTGGACTCAGTCTTCGGAACACCTTTTTACAGTTCTACGACAGCGTCCTCCAATAGCAGTAGTCAGAATAATTTGTGCGCAGGTGATTATGTTTTTTTATTTACAGCAGCATCTGGCTGTCAATCTACTAGAAATTATACTATTAGAGAGCCAGACAGTTTATACGTTCAAGGCCTAGCCTCTGAAGTTGTCTGTAATTCTGGGTCATCAGGTTCTGTTGAAATCGATGTGACTGGTGGTGTTGGAGAAACAATAAACAATGCCAACGGAAATATTGTCGATACACTAGATTACACATTTAGTTGGACAAGTAATAATGGATTTACTTCGGCTAATGAGGATATTTTTGGGCTAGCATCAGGAGATTATTCAGTAACGATTACTGATGCCAATGGTTGTACTGCACAAGAATTATTTAGTGTAGTTGACACGGTTACACCTATATCCGTTAGCTTGGTTAGTCAAGATAGTGTTACATGTTTTGGGCAGAATGACGGAGCTTTAGAAGTTTCGGCTTCTGGTGGTAGAGGTAATATAGAGTTTAGCATCGATAGTTTGGTTTGGCAGTCTACTGGTCTTTTTGAAGATTTGACAGCTGGTACACACGATATATATGCAAGGGACACTAATGGCTGTATTGGTGTAGGAACTTTTGTGGTACTAACTTATCCTGAAATTTCTTTTGATGTATTGACTCTTGATACTATTTTCTGTCAAGATTCTTTAGCTAGCATACATGTTCAAGCTAACGGAGGTAATGCGCCATATCAGTATATTATAAATGCTCCTCAACTTACTGGTTTGTTTGAAAACTTGCCAGCTGGGGGTTATACTATTTTTGCTGAGGATGATTATGGGTGTGATAGGGACACTTTTCTTACTATTATAGAAGTTCCTTTCTTGTCTGTAGATGTAACATCTACAGATTTATCTTGTTTTAATTCAGCAGACGGCTCTATTGTTATTAATCCTTCAAACGGCACACCTCCATATCATATAACAATTGACACTTTGGACACTTTAACAAACACTAGTTTTGAGATTTTAGACTTTGTCACTGGCAATTATAATGTCTCTGTTGTTGATGACAAAGGCTGTCCTTATGACACGCTAATTCAGATAGCTGAGCCAGATGAAATTGTATTATCATTTGACGATGTGGTAAACTCCACTTGTTTCGGGTCTAATAATGGAAGTATTGATATCACTCATACAGGTGGTGTTGGTGAATTAATATTTTCATGGTCAAAAGATAGTTCCCCATTGGCTATTGATACAGTTAGTGCTACTGCACTTTCTCCAGGAAGCTATTCCATATTTGCTACTGATGACTCATCTTGTGTGTCTCAAACAATTGACACCATAATAACTGAGCCCTCTTTATTGGATCTTTCTATTGATTCCATTACTAATCCATTATGTTTTGGTAGTTCTGATGGTTATATTTCGGTTAGTTCTGTTGGTGGTACATTGCCCTATTCTTATAGTTGGTCTGGAGACACAGTAGTCACTGGCTCTGACTTTTTAAGTAATGTTTCTGATGGAGTATATGATGTTGTTCTTACTGATAATAATAATTGTACCGACACTATTTCAAATATTACTTTGATTCAACCTAATCAAATGTCATTCATTAACTCAGCTCCAATTGTTGATGTAGAATGTTTTGGAGCCTCGACGGGTCAAATAAGTGTTGAGGTTATTGGAGGCTCAGGACCTTTTAGTTTTTCTAACTCACCTAATATTGGTAGTTTGAGTACTCCTACAACATCTAGTTTCACGCTTTCGGATTTACCATTTGGTCAATACCAGATCAGCGTAATTGATAGTAATGCTTGTGTATTTTTAGATACTTTTGAAATTCAACAGAATACAGAGATACAAGCAATATTCTCAGGAATTACGCCAGAAACTTGTGATGATGATAATGGACAAGTTACTGTAACTGCTCAGGGAGGTATTTCGCCTTATGTGTATGATTGGGTGCAGTCTGGTCAATCATCACAAACAGCTATACAACTTTCTGGAGGAGAAAATAAATTTGTTAACATAACAGATTCTAATGGTTGCGAAAAAGAATTTGCTGTTTTTGTGCCTATAGTTAGCTCTGTTGAAATTATATCTATTAATACTTTTGATAATCTTTGTTCAGGAAGTGTTTTAGGTCAAATTGATGTTACAGTAGAAGGAATTGCATCACCTTTTAACTACTCTCTTAGTGGAATTGGTGATATTATTTCATCAGATACAATTGTATCATTTAGTAATTTAGCTTCAGGAAGCTATAATTTGACTGTAACAGATAACGATGGTTGTAGTAATTCTTTCTCAACGATCACAATAAATGAGAGTAGTCAAATTAATATTTCAGTAGATACTCTTTCAACTACCATACTGGAATGTAGTGGTGATAATACTGGAAAAATTTTCTTAAACATAGATGGAGGTAATCCATTCTTAGGTGATTATTATTGGTTATTTGTTAATGATCCAGACTTTTCACAGCAAATAACTTCTGATTCAATAACAGGTTTATCTGCTGGTACATACAATTTATCTATTCAAGATGCTAATGGCTGTGTTCAATCTATATCTCATGAGATTTTTGAGCCAGATCCGATTAGTGTTGTGCAAGTTCTAAGTCCTACGTCCTGCAATGGAAGTAGTGATGGGGAGGCTCTAATAATTATCTCAGGTGGAACAACCAACTATACTTTGAGCTCTAACACTTCATCTATAACTTTTAACCCACTTTCTACTGATACGTTTATAGTTTCAGGATTGTCTGAAGGTTTATATTTTTATGACATTGTTGATGCAAATGGTTGTTATAAATTAAACAACTCCTTTTATATTTCACAACCTTCAGTTGTTGATGTTGTGAATATTTCATCAACTTTAGAAAGCTGTTTAGGTTGGGATGCTACTGCCTCAGTTTCAGTAACAGGAGGAACCACTCCTTACACCTATCTCTGGTCATATGATATTGACTATCAACAACCAATTCTGTTGGAAGATAATTCACTAAACCCTACAGTTAACAATTCTAATCTTGAATTCCTTACAGAAGGGTTTTACTATGTTCATATTTGGGATTTTAACTCTTGCTATACTGTTGATAGTATTTATATTTCGAAAACAAATATACCTACCCTTTCATTATTAGGAACTGTAGACAACTTATGTTACGATGATGATAATGGTCAAATATCATTGACTGCTTCTGGAGGAACCCCTTTCTATGAATACTCGTTAAATGGTGGAGTCTCTTGGCAATACCTATCTACATTCAGTGGTTTGACGGAAGGTTTTTATAATGCTACCGTTAGAGATTCCTTAGGATGTAGTGATGAACTAGAAGATATTGAAATATTAGCTCCTTTGCCTGTAAGTGTTAGTGTTGACGTAGAAAATGTAAGCTGTATCGGTTCTTCTGATGGTTCGGCATCTGCAGTATTGGTTTCTGGCGGAACGCCATCAAGTTCTGGATATTCGTATAGTTGGCAAAATGATAATGGAGTAAACCTTTGGCCAGGTAATTTATCAGGTATTAACTCAACTGTTAATAATCTTTTACCCGGCACATATCAGCTAGAAGTAGAAGATAATAACGGTTGTACAACAACATACTCTCCTGTCATTGTAGATGAGCCACTAGATGTTACTATAGATCTTTCTGTATTATCTAGTTATAACGGTGAGGATATTTCTTGTTTCGGTTTTTCTGACGGTGTCATTTTAGCAAATGCTGGCGGTGGTGCAGGTTCATTTACTTTCAAGTGGTATGTATCAACTCAATCTGATGATATTAGAACTAATATTTCCGGTGGTTTTGATACTTTATCACTAGTGCCTCAGGGTGATTATACAGTTGTGGTAACTGATTCTAGAGGTTGTACAAACCAAGCTGAAATTTCTTTAACTCACCCCGATGCTATTGATGTAGATTTCGAAGATGTTATTAATATTCGTTGCGAGGGTAATACTGATGGTGAAGCTACTGCAACTTTCTCTGGTGGATTAGGCTTTGGAAATTATTCTGTGGTATGGACAGACTCTCAAAATAATACTATCTCTCTACTTCCTGAAGTAAGTAATTTAAGTGCAGGAACTTATATAGCTACATACACCGATAATAACGGTTGTGTTGGTAGTGATAGTTTAACAATTGATTACTCGGAACTATTTAGTTTAACCAATACAAATGATACTACTTCTGTTTCTTGTCTTGGAGCAATTGATGGTTCATTTAACTTCAATGTTGTTGGCGGTTGGTCGCCTTATACTTACGATTGGAATGACCCTCTAAATCAACAATCAGCAACTGCTGTTGGTTTAGCTCCTGGTATGTGGTATACAAACATTATAACTGACGGCGATGGATGTATTTTAATTGACTCAGTTTACGTTACTACACCAGAGGACATAGTAGAAATAGCAACATATAGTATCGTTGATAACGATTGTTATGGAGAAACAAATGGAGCTATTGACCTTGTAGTCTCTGGAGGAACACCAAATTATGATTTTCAATGGTCTGGTCCTAGTACCAATTCGACTAACGAAGATGTTTCAAATCTAGCAAAGGGTGTTTATAATGTTGTTATTACAGACGCATTTGGCTGTGAAATAACAGCTACTTATGAAATAGACGGACCAGACAATCCTTTATTGATAAATTCAGTAATCACTACCAATGTTAGTTGTAATGGATTTTCTGATGGTACAGCAAGTTTGAATAACCAAATTTCTGGCGGTACTTCACCTTATATCAATATAGATTGGAATGGCGAGAATCCTGGTATATTATCAGCAGGAAATTATACTGTGGAGGTTACCGACAATAATGGCTGTAAATCATCATCATCATATACAATTTTTGAACCTACTGCTTATTCTGTATCTCTAGATGTTATAAATGAATATTGCGAAGGACAAAATGGAAGTATAGTTGTTCATGCAAGTGGAGCTACACCATTTAATGATGGCTTTTACAATTATGAGATAGAACCTATTTCTGGCATTTCTCCAAGTTTAAATTATCAATCATCAGCGATAAATAATGCTAATGTGTTAGTTGATTTCCCAGTAGATAATGATGTCTCTGACACCCTATTTTTACTTACCATAACCGATGATAATGGCTGTATTTATACTGAAGAAGTTGAGATTCACCCTGCTAGAGTATTTAACTACAACGCAACAATGAACATTTGTTATGGTGATAGCATAATAATCGATGCTAATGGCTTTAATAACTACAGTACTTACTCATGGTCTATTAATCCATCTCAAGAAATAAATTCAGATGAATCCAATTTAGGTTTAGTAGTTACTAATTCATCAACTGTTTTTGTGACAGTAAGTGATTATGCTTCGGCATGTTCGTTCACAGATGAACTTGATTTAGTTGTTCTAAACCCTGTGATTGCTTCTGATGAAGATTTCGGTATCATTAGAGGAGAAAGTGCAACACTTTCTATAATTGATGGAGAACCGCCTTATTTGTGGAGTACGACTGAAACAACAAGTGATATAGTTGTTAGCCCTCTTATTACGACTAATTATATAGCTTACGCCTTAGATACTGTGACGGGTTGTATAGGTAATGATACAGTTCGAGTATTTGTAGGAATGAATGAAGGTTTCTCTCCAAATGGTGACGGATATAATGATACTTGGGAGATTAGTTATTTAAATCAATACGAATACACTAAAATTGAAATATTTAATCGATGGGGCGCTTCATTGTGGACATCATCTTATCCTAGTATTGAGAATTGGGATGGTAAATATAACGGTAGTGATTTGCCTGTTGGAACATACTACTACATCATAACATTTGATAGTAGTTTAAACAAAGAACCTTTAACTGGTCCTGTGACCATTGTAAGATAAAAGAATGAAAAAATTCATATTATATTTCCTTTTACTTGTAATGTGTAACGTGTCGTTTGCACAACAGTTACCTCAATTTACAAGTTATCAGTTAAGCCCTTTTTTATACAATCCTGCTTTTGCTGGAGTTGATGGGACTACTCAGTTGAATGCAGTTATTAGAAACCAGTGGTCTGGTGTTAGAGAGGCCCCTCAAACCGATGTAATTAGCGGTTATGGCTTATTACGAAACGAAAAAATGGGTCTTGGAGCTACAGCTTTCAAAGATGTTGCTGGGGCAGATAGTAGAAGAGGGATTACTTTGAGTTACGCCTATCATTTAAGAGTGAAAAATGATGTTAGTTTATCATTGGGTTTATCTGCAGGTTTTTTACAATACAGATTGGATCATACTATAATCAATCCTTATGACGATGGTGACCCTGTTTTTAACTCTCCTATTTTATCTTCGGTTGTTCCAACAGCTACTTTTGGAGCATATTTATATGCTGATAATTTTTATGCATCTGTTGCTTTGCCACAGCTTCTATCAAGTACCTTTACTATAAAAGATGAGTACAATGACAATAGCTTGATCGAAGGAGGTTTGACAAATCATATTTTCGTTGGTGGTGGTTACATTAAAGATATTAATGATGCCTTCACATTAGAGCCATCTTTACTATTAATGTTGTCTTCTCCAGCACCAGCCAGTGTAGAGTTAATGACAAAGCTTACCTACAAGGACTTATTATGGACGGCTTTATCTTATCGTTTTAATGATGCTGCTTGTATGTATATTGGAGTCGATATCGACGATCGTTTTTATGTTGCCTATGCACACGATTTTGTAACTTCTGAACTATCAACAGTAACAAGTGGTACAAATGAATTTAAATTAGGCTTTAGATTTAATAAAGCTAAATAAAAAAAGCCCTCCAGTATTAGTAGAGGACTTTTAAATTGTCTAACAATAAAGCTAACCAAAAACAAATGTTACGACAAGCAAATTTATGTGTTTTGTCTTCGTTTGTATTTATTCTTTTTTTCTTTTGTTAACATCAAAATGTTAGTTAAGTAGTTTTTTAATCTTAAATAACACTATAAAAAAATGTTCTTTATAGCTTATATTCTAGCATTAATAGTCGGAATTATACTAGGTTTTTTAGGAAGTGGTGGGTCAATTTTGACGGTTCCTATATTAGTTTATGTAATGGGTATAAATCCTGTAACTGCTACAGCTTATTCATTATTTGTTGTAGGAGTGTCTGCTCTTGTTGGTGCTCAAAGGTTTTTTAAAAATGGTGAAATCAATTATAAAATAAGCCTGTACTTCGCTATTCCCTCATTATTAGGGGTGTTTGTGAGTAGAAAATGGATACTCCCTAATTTATCTGAATCATTGCAATTTTTTCATTTTTTTTCAATTCGAAAGGACACATTTATATTAGTCTTTTTTGCCATAGTAATGCTTATTGCTGCTCTTTCGATGTTATTTTCATTGAAACTAAATTTTAGAAATAATAATATCCGAGAAAACAACTTCGTTTTGATTGCTTTAGATGGTATAGTTGTAGGACTTGTAACGGGTTTTGTTGGTGCAGGAGGAGGGTTTCTAATAATACCAGCTTTATTGCTACTTACAAATATTAGTATGAAAGAGGCGCTAGGAACATCTTTATTAGTCATTGCAATCAAGTCAATTTTGGGATTTACTACAGAATTGAATAATGCTATCGACTGGAATTTATTATTAACTTTTACAGCATTCTCTATTGTAGGAATTTTAATTGGTTCTTATTTCTCAAAGTTGCTAAATGGACGTGTTTTAAAGAAATCATTTGGTATTTTTGTATTGTTCATGTCAATAGTTATTCTTACTAAAGAAATGTTCTTTTAAAAATAATCATATTCAAAAAAACTTATGAAAGTAGAACAATTATACACCAAATGTTTGTCTGAAGCGGCTTATTATATTGAGTCTAATGGAGAGGTTGCGATCATTGACCCTCTTAGAGATATTGATGTATATCTTCAAATGGCTAGTGAAAATAATGCTACCATCAGGTATATTTTTGAAACACATTTTCATGCTGATTTTGTGTCTGGTCACATTGATTTGGCCAAAAAAACTGGAGCTACAATTGTTTATGGTCCAAACGCTGATGCCAGCTTCGATTATCACAAAGGCACTGACGGAGAAGTGTTTAATGTTGGTGATGTTTCAATAGAATTACTTCATACTCCCGGTCATACTATAGAATCATCTTGCTTTTTGTTGTCAGATGAAAATGGTAATAAGCATAGTATTTTTACTGGAGACACCTTGTTTGTTGGTGATGTAGGGAGACCAGACTTAGCAGTTAAATCAGGAAACATTACACAAGAAGATTTAGCTGCTATGCTATTTGATTCATTAAGGTCTAAGCTTATGCCACTGCCTGATCATATTCTTGTTTTTCCAGCCCATGGAGCTGGCTCTGCATGTGGTAAAAATATTGGCTCTGAAACCTCATCAACCATTGGAGAACAAAAGCAGTCTAATTATGCTTTGCAGAATATAAGTAAGGAACAATTCATTGCTGAAGTAACAGATGGTTTGCTAGCACCACCGGCCTACTTTTTTACAGATGTAAAAATGAATAAAATGGGGTATGATGATTTAGATATGGTGATTGCAAAAAATTTAAAACCTTTAATATCTTCTGAATTTTCGGAATTATATAAAGATGATGTTGTGATACTTGATATTCGTACGCCTCAAGATTTTTCGAAAGGATTTATTAAAGGCTCAATTAATATTGGCTTAAAAGGACAATTTGCCCCATGGGCAGGAGCTATTCTTAGTCCAGAATCTCAATTGTTATTAATTGCTGACAAAGGCTTTGAACGTGAAGCTATTACTCGCCTTGCCCGAGTAGGATATGAAAATGTTATCGGCTTTTTAGACGGGGGAGTAGATTCTTATGAAGGCAATCTTGAAGTTATTACTAATAATTCTCCTGAAGAAGCAGCGAATAAAATAAATAAAGGGCATAAACACATTCTTGATGTCAGAAAGCCTGGTGAACGTTCTAATGGTTACATAAGCCAATCCACTCATATAAGATTGCAAGAGTTACCTCAAAAAATGGCTACATTTAATAAAGAAGATAATATTATGGTTTATTGTGCTGGTGGATATCGTTCAATGATTGCCTGTTCAATTTTAGCTGCTAACGGTTTTGAGAAAACTATTAACGTCGAAGGTGGTTATTCAAAATTATCGCAACAAGACGTACCTTTAACATTAGGAGAATCTTGCTCAAACTAGACGAAATGGAAAATGTAAATTTAATTGATGTAAGAACTAACGATGAGTTCAATGCTGGGAGTGTGCCAAATGCTATTAATATTCCTTTAAATGAGGTCGTTAACAGACTTGATGAGTTAAAGGAATTACAACCCATGTTAGTTTTTTGTGCCGCAGGCGTGCGTTCTCAAAAAGCGATAGACTTCTTAATGGCGAATGGTGTTAATCAAGTGGAGAATGGTGGAGGTTGGTTAGATGTAAATGCTAGATTGAATAGCTTATAGTCTTTTGAATTCAAAACCTCTTGAACTAAAATAACTTAGTACTTTAGGCAACACCTCTTTTACAGTTTTTGCCGATTTCTCATTTTCATGTAAAACTATAATTGAACCTGATTTTGTATTATTAATGACGTTGTTGTAACATTTTTCTGCAGAAGTTTCCTTGTCAAAGTCCCAACTCAATACATCCCACATTATGATTTTATACTTTTTTTTCAAATGATTTATTTGGGAAGGTTTAATTCTGCCATAAGGAGGTCTAAATAAATTGCTATTAATGAGCTTATTAGCCTTTTCTATGTCTTGATAATACTCATTGTTCTTTGTTTTCCAGCCATTAGCGTGTGAGTAGGTATGATTTCCAATTTGATGATTTTCTTCAAGACACCTTTTGACTAGCTGTGGATATTTTTCTACTTGAGAGCCTAAATAAAAGAAAGTTGCTTTTGCCTTATGTTTTTTCAACTCATCTAATAAAAATGGACTTAAGGTATTACATGGTCCATCATCAAAAGTTAGGTATATAGTTTTGCTATCGCTTTTATTTTTCCATAACAATGATGGTAAAAGGCACTGTATAAATGAAGGTATTTTAATTAGTTTAAGCATAAAAAAGAGAGCCTCTAAGGCTCTCTAAATCAGATTTAATTATTAATATTTTTCGTAAAGTTCAACTATCTTATTTTGCGACTCTTCATCTTTATAATTTGTAGTTAAACTATACATATTTGAAATAATTTGATTGGCTATTTGATAATCCCTTTGAATCTTATTTAATAACTTTTCGTCTATAGAGTTATAATAATCTAATTCATCAAAATAGATGTCTGTCAAAATACTAATAACCTTTCTAGCTTTTTCTGTTTTACCAATTCTGTAATATCCTTCAGCTAATGGCAAGTTAAAATAGTTGTAAGGTATGGCTTCATGAGGCATAATTTCTACACATTTATCAAGTACTACTTCGGCTTTATCAAATTCGCCTTTTTTGATAAGTGCATCAGATAGTCTAGAGAAATTATTTCTGAAATTCATTGTCATTCTCATATTTGTTTCATCCAAATAAATAGTAGAATCTTGCATGTTCCCCCATTTGAATTTATTAATAAGATTATCATACATTATGTCTGTTGCAATCTCACCTGTTTGACCATCGTTTGAATTGGCTAAATACGGAACAAAACGGTAAGCGAAGCCTTCCAGTTGAAAATACTTTTCTAAGCCCATAAAGTTTCCAGAACCAACTGTAATGGCAAAGTAAATGGGTCTTTCCCAATTGAAATTAGCAAGAATATCAAGAACCATCATTTCATTTTTACTAATTCCATTGCCTTTCAGTTCCCACTTTATTTCATCGACAATTCTGTCTCTGTAACTTTCAGGAACAACTTCTTTGCTAATAACGTCATCTTTGTCAATAGGAATTTTCAGTTTATTAGTAGGGCAATAATCAGCTTTCTGACCATTTCTGGTAAAGCCTTTTGTTTTATCATTATCACTAGCAATAAAGTTAACAACGTCTTTTACATCAACATATCCTTTATTGTTATCTCTGATAATAATATAATCCCTAGTACCTTGCTTGTATTTGTCCCAAGTCATAGAGCTTGGAATTGGTGCAGCATCATAGGCAGCTCTTTTCATTTGGTCGATGTACCAATCCGTGTTAAATAAGCTTAAGTTTACAACTCTTACATCGGTTCTAATTCCTTCAACTTCTTGAGCATACCAAAGAGGGAATGTATCGTTATCTCCATTAGTAAAAATTATAGCGTTTGGTGCACAAGAATTTAAGTAATTGGTTGCAACATCTTTTGCCGTATATCTTCTAGATCTGTCATGGTCGTCCCAATTTTCTTTTGCCATCAATGTTGGCACTAATAATAAACAGAGTAGCGTAGCAACAACAGAACTATTTAGTGCTGAAAGTTTTTTGGAAAGAAAATCAATGATAGCTAAGACTCCTAAACCTATCCAAATGGCATAGGCATAAAATGAACCGACATAAGCATAATCTCTTTCTCTAGGCTGGTAAGGGTATTGATTGAGATAAACCACAATTGCTATTCCGGTAAATAGGAATAATAAGAAGACTACCAATGCATCATTTTTATTCTTTTTTATCTGAAAAAGTAATCCAATAACCCCCAGTAAAAAAGGTAACATAAAGTAAATATTTCTTCCTTTATTATTGGCCATGGTTTCGGGGATATTATCTTGAGGTCCCAAGCCTCGAATTTTCTCATCAATAAGCGGAATACCACTCAACCAGTTTCCTTTATTTATTTCGCCGTGACCTTGAATATCGTTTTGACGACCAGAGAAATTCCACATGAAGTATCTAAAATACATGTGCCCTAATTGATACCTGAAAAAGTAGGTTAGGTTTTCTGAAAAAGTTGGTGGTCGCTTAGCGTTTTTTTGACCACTCCATTGTTGGTAGGCTTTAGCGTGTGAGGGTTGTTGAGAGCTCCACATTCTTGGAAAAAAGCCGCTAAATTTTGAGTCGTATACAGGTTTTGAATTTTTTCTGTCGTTTGTTATGACGTATTTTCCAGACTCTTCATCTTTGGTATAAACAGGGGTTCCGTCTTCCAAATCAACCACATTGGCATTATAATATTGCCCATTTAGAATGGGCCAATCACCATATTGTTCTCTGTTTAAGTATGCAAGTAAACTTACGGCATCTTCAGGATTATTTTCGTCAATAGGAGTGTCTGCATTTGAACGAATAACTAAAATAAAAAAAGTAGAGTAGCCGATTAAGATTGTAGCAAAACTAACTAGAGCAATTCCTACAGTTGGTTTGCCTTTTTGTTTTGCGTATTTTAAACCAAAAATTATTCCTAAAAATATAAGAACAAAGTATATTATTGTTCCTGAGTTAAATGGCAAGCCTATCGTATTCACGAAAAATAATTCAAATCCCTTTGCAAAATTCACTATTTGTGGAATTATGACACCTTGAATACCTCCAGTAATTACAACTGATAGTAAAAAAACTTTAATAATTCCCCACCTAGAAGGTTTATATTTTTTGAAATAGTATATAAATACTAGAGCAGGGATAGCTAATAAATTTAGAAGGTGAACACCAATAGAAAGACCTATTAGATAGGCTACTAAAATAATCCATCTTGCAGCATATTTATCATCGGCTTCACTTTCCCATTTTAAAATTGCCCAAAAGGTGATAGCTGTAAATGTTGATGACATAGCATATACTTCTCCTTCCGTTGCAGAAAACCAAAATGAATCAGAAAAAGTGTAGGCTAAAGCTCCCACTAATCCACTTCCAAAAATTCCAATTTTTTGAGCTAAAGAAAGTTCATTGCTTTCATTTGAAATGAAAATTATCTTTTTTGCTAAGGCTGTGATTGTCCAAAACAAAAATAAAATTGTGAATGCACTACATAAGGCAGACATCAAATTTATCATGAATGCAACATTAGTAACATCACTTGCAAACAAGCTAAAAAATCTTCCTATTAACTGAAATAAAGGAGCGCCTGGAGGGTGGCCTACTTCTAGTTTGTAAGCCGTGCTTATATATTCCCCACAATCCCAAAAGCTTACGGTTGGTTCGATAGTTAAATAGTATACAAAAAATGCTATAGAAAAGGTTAACCAACCCATTAGGTTGTTCGATTTGATATAATTCATGAGGATAAAGTATATAGTTTTGTTGCGAATTTAGTAAATAATTTTCCTATTAGTGAACGTTTTTTATGATTTAAAACATTTGTAATATTTTTTTTGTAGCTATAATTTTAATTGTTATTTTTGTTGCCCTATTTTGCCCGATGGTGTAACTGGCAACACGTCTGGTTTTGGTCCAGAAGAGTCTAGGTTCGAGCCCTAGTCGGGTAACTTTTCCAATCATTTTTTCACGCCTATTTTTTTTTCTTTATTTAAACTTGTTTTTTTTATATATTTGCTAGGAGGTGGCTTTTGCTGTCTAGCTAACCAAAACAAGTATTTATGATTTCTTTATATTCCAAATTTAGGGCTAGTGAAAAATTTCTTTTTTTCGTTTTTGTTCTATTTGCTTTAATATTTTCAAGTTCTAACGTTCATTCTCAGTCAGACTTTAGTCCTACTTTCGAGTTAAGTTTAAGTAACTTAGTTCAGGGTTCACTTTCAGATATCAGTTTCACTATTACTCAAGATGCTGATGAGTCTGATATATCATCAAGTATTATTGTTTCAGATGGAGGTTCTTTTGCAATATCA
>Ga0115013_10000424_pt1 | contig 25674 bp, 9 predicted proteins | sample SouAtlMetagenome_2_FD_88686 | JGI IMG/M metagenome (GOLD analysis project Ga0115013, IMG submission 88686) | Marine eukaryotic phytoplankton communities from Atlantic Ocean - South Atlantic ANT15 Metagenome | ecosystem: Environmental > Aquatic > Marine > Oceanic | place: South Atlantic Ocean...
AACTTTAACTGTTGTTCCTGATTGAGCAATACCAACTGCTGCTTTAATTGTTAGTTTAGCATTATCAATAGATGTGCCGTTATTATCATCATCACCATCCTTTGCAACATATAAAACATTAGGTGCAGAGTTAATACCTGAAGCAATAGCATTAATTCTTACATTTTCACCAATATTTACTGTGGTATTTGAAATAGTAACAATACCAACATTAATTATATTAGAGTTACCATCTAAAGTAATAGATGATCTACCAACAGTAAGTACACCAACAACTCTTGCATCACCGTCCACATATAGGGCGGTATTCCCTAATCCAACGTGTACGGTTCCTATCCCATTGGCAGAACCTAGTGTGGTTAACCCTACAACTGATAGGTTTTGACCGACCCTTACATCCTGACGGGCGGTTATTACACCAATAGAATCTACATTCTTTACATCTTCATAAGTAAGAGTTCCACCAACTGATACATTGCCAGTAAACTCTGCATCACCAGATACGTATAATCTTTTTCCTGCAACTGCATCTGCACCCACACCAATATTAGATGTGGTATTAATACCAACAGAATCAGACTGCCAAAGTCCAGCACCACCACCGCCACCAGCAGCACTACTTAAAACCCACTTATAGTTCTTACGAACATATGCTTGTCCATCATAAGGAGCATCACCTATACCACCGCCACCAAACGATGCTAGTTGTTGCTGAACTCTATTTACAAATAATCTATAATTCTCTTGAAGTTTTTCATAAGTTACAAACTTCTGATCTAGTGGTGTTAATGGGTCAGAATTATCTTCATCAGGTGGTATACTTAAAGTATTTTCAATCAGAACTTCTTCATTAAATTTACTAAAAACTTCTTCTAAATGATCAATCTTTTTCTGAAGTTTTATATTCTTCTTCTCAAATGAAGAATATAAATTCTTTGCTTCTGATATATACTGCTCTTGATCAGGAATTCTGATTGAAGTATACTTATTATAAAGACCTCTAATTTCTTTGTTTATACCCTTAATTTCTTCATCATAAGATTTTACTTCTGGTACTATTGGAATAGAACCTTCTACTAAAGAAATCTTTTCTTCTAATCCTTTTATTTCTTCATCATAATATTTTACTTCAGGAACTTCAGGTATTTCTGAACGAACTTCTTTTACAGATTCTAATATCTCTTTAATCTGCTTATCATAATACTTGACTTTTGGTAACTTAGATATTGATTTCTCAATTAATTCTATACCTTTTTCAATACCAGAAATCTGCTCATCATAATACTTTATTTCAGGTATTACAGGTATCTCTTCACGAACTTCTTCAATAGAGTCGATTATTAAATTAAGTTCCTTCTCATAGTATCTAACTTCAGGAACTTCTGGAATACTATTTCTAACTTCTTCTACTAATGCAGTAATATTGTTTAATTCATCGTCATAAAGAATTGGTTCAGGAATAACAGGTATTTCTGAACGAACTCTTTCAATATTCTCTTTTAGAGATGATAGATTATTGTATAAATCAGTTGGGTCAAATTGTTCAGGTATACTCTCTTCTACTTCTGTTATTTCGGCACGTAAAACATTAATATGCCCTTCATAACTAACCTGTTCGGGTATATTATCAATCCTTTCTTTTAACTCTTCAATTCTACCAAAAACCTCTGAAAGGTCTGTTTTCTCAGGAATTGATTTAGATAATTTTTTTAGATCTTCTCTTATCTTTGCAAGAGGATTTGGTTTTGCTTTAGGTTTTACTTCTTCAACTATTTCTACTACTTCTTCTTCCTCACCAAAAAATTCCTTTGGTGCAGAAACTTTTTTATTTGCTAATTCCTGTTCTTCTTTTAATTTTTTGCGAGCTAATTCTTCGTCTTTTTTTCGCTCAAAAAAATCTGATGGTTTATTTAGAGACACAGAATATTACTCATCTATTTTAATATTTATTTTAGAAAAAAATTACTCTTTTTCAGAATTCTGCTGTTTGATTAGTTTGGCTAAATCAGCAGTAGAACCAACGAATAATGCATTAGTTACATTAGTTGGAGATTTTTTATCCTCTGTATTAACATCTTTCAGTTTTTTCTGAAGGTCTATTAATTTATCAGTAGCATCAGAGACACTTTTGATTAACTGACCAGCAACTTCATATGCTCTAGGCATTTCACTTTCTTGAGCAATTTCAAGAATACCATCAATTGCTTCTTGTCCCTTCTCTATTATACTATAAAGATTACCTCTTGTATACTCATAGTCTCTTGTAATATCATCTTTAGTTAATCTATCAGGAGGTGGAGTAGATCTTTCAATTGATTTCTTTTCTTCTACCACTTCTGGAGTGATATTAAAAGTTTTATCCAAATTGTCTTTTGTCATAATTTATAACCAACTCTCAGTAGTGCCATCAAATCCAAAGTCATCACCCACCTCAATAGATGCATTATCAGCAGTTGTAATGGATTTAACTGCAGTTCCCTTAATATGAGATACTGCTGTAGTAGAATCTTGTCCTCTCTTTATTATTAACTGATTGCCCTCTTTTGAAACAACTAGAACTTCTTCTCCACCAATATCGAGATATAAGTTCTCAGTAGATGATACTGCAGGTATCTTAGAACCATCATCCACTGTAATATCCGTGTCACCTAATGTGATGTTCTCTGATAGATTGGTAAGAACAATACCAGTGTAGTTCTTGATTGCTCTTGGAGTAACAGAGTATGTGATATCTCTAGCAGCAGATTTAGCACCACCAGCAATATATGTAACAGAAGACTTCTTGATGATATCCTTTGTAGCATCGGCAACTGGTCCGAATAGATATGTCTTTGCAGTAAATCTTAGTGTATAAAGAAGAACTCTTCTCTTATCAAAGTCTCCTTCATAATCATCTTGCATTGTAATATTTTCCAATACAATCGGTATATCTCTCTTTTCTTTTATAGTTTCAACTAATTCTACAGTTACATTATATGCAGGTTGGAAATATGGAAGAATCTGTTCTGTAATTTGAAGTGCATCATCATTCACCTTACACATAATACTCAATTCAAATTGCATATTATATGGGACTGGCATATATGACTTTTTAACATCACTTCCGTCAGTGGGATCTTTAACAATAAATTGCTGAGTAGTAGTTACCTTTCTTGATGGATCATAAGTAAGACCAGTAAACTCAAAAGACATCCTCGGTAGAGTAATGGCAGTAGACTTATTCAAGTCAGGTGATTGCTCTAATCTTGCTAAGAACTTCTGAGTAGGACCATATGCCAAAGGAACCCTTATCGTCGAATCGGTTTGCTTAACAGTAATGCCGTTAAACAAAGTACCAAACGCAATAATGGTTCTTCTCAGAATTTCGTTATAAAAATATTCAAACATTGTTATAGTCCTGGTATATTATTTAGGGAGTACCAAATGGGTTCTGTTCAGTAAAGTCTAATATCTTATCTGCTTCTAATTCTATATTAGTATTATCGGCAAATCCATCATCAGTAGGTTCTTCATCTACAATGCGTAATGCATGTGATGCCTTAGATACAGATCCAACTATATTTTCTCCAATACTAAATGCACCAGAGATTGAAGATACCTCTAAAATATTTGTTATAGAGTCCCAAGTTCTAACTCTTCCTGTAGCACCACTTACTGAACCTGTTACGGTTTCATTGAATATGTAATTACCTGAAGAATCTAATGAAGGATTAGATATTGTTATATTTGGTATCTGAGTATAACCAGCACCAGCATTGGTGATATTAATAGCAGTAATACTACCTCCAGAACTCAAGACTGCGTGTGCTGTAGCAGTAGTTCCAACTCCTGCTGGACCTGCTATCGTAACAGTTGGGGAGGTTGTAAATCCACCACCACCTGATGTTACAGTGATAACTCCCACTAATCCATTACCAATATATGCAGTTGCTGCTGCACCTGCTCCACCACCTCCAGTAACTTGTACAAGAGGTGCGACAGTATATCCAGAACCTGGATTAACTAAATCTATGTTTTGAATAGATTTAGCATTTGCATTTACATTTAAATTGCATACCTGAATACCACCAATCATCCTTGTAGTGGCAATACCAGTTACTCCACCTGAAGGTGCTGAAGAGAATCCTATAGTAGGACTGTGGAGGTATCCACCGCCCCTGTCAGTGATTTGTACGAATCTTATACCACCAGTAGATATAATACTTGTTTCTGCTGCTGCAGTCGATCCTGTGCCGACTAGAGTGAATGTTTGAGTTGGTCCTAAGATAGTTGGAATACCATCCTCTGTAATCCCATCAGCATTATCTCCAGTTAACTCATCATCAATCTCAGCAATGCCAGTATCAATAACTTCATCTCCATAACGGAAGAGTTCACATCTCAATTCATAAACATATGTTTTTTGAAGTTGATAGAAAGGTTTTTCGTGTTCAACAAACTTAATCTCAAATAATCTATCACCTAATGGAAAATAGATTAAATCACCTTCTTTTGGTCTAGTGGATAATTTTACATCTGCCTCATTCTTCATCAAAGGTGAGATATAATCTTCAAATCTTTCCTTAGAAATAGTAAGAGTTATTTCGTTTGTTGCTTCAATACCAAACTTGGTTAGAAGAACTGGATTCTCTCCATATCCATCAAAAGTATCTACATATGCCTCTAAAGGATATGCGTCATCAAATTTAGATTGTACTACTTCCCTTATTATTTTATTTTCTTCAACATATTTTCTGGGCATATAATGTACTTCAACACCATACATCCTCAACTGTTCGTTGATTAAATCCTGAACTAAATTCTGTTCAGATCTTGCTCCTTGTTGAAAAAAGGGATTGAGCACTATATTAACCTATCATATCTAGAGGTGGAATTTCATAAGTATTGGACATCATTTCTCTGATGACTTCTAAGTCCTTTTCACCATCATCGTAAATTTGTCTTCCATTTAATTCAATACCACCTGGTAATTTAACTCCTTGGAATTTAAGCAAATTTTGACCCCACTGTCTCTTCATCAATGCAGTTGCATATTTCTTTAAGAAAGAATCATTCCAAACTCTTGTATAATCATTTGGATTTAATGCTCTAAAACAATCCATTATTAGGTAATCGCCTGGATTTAATGTTGCCCAGTCGAAGTCAAGGTATAGTCTATCCATCCTCTGATTGAACCTTATTTGCTTCTCTGTGGTCAATAGAAAGTCAATGTCAGACAAATAGGTCTTTGTCATTGCATATGTTAATAATTCAGTTGCACCCCAATAATAAATGTCATTTAAGAACATTTGATATTTAACACTGAACATATTATTTGTTACAGTATTAGAACCATCAAAGTGAAATACTTTAGTTACTCCAATAACAGAAGGAGGAACTTGTAAATAATTTTGATTTTCTTGATATTTAAATTCAGTAGTTAATCCAACATTCTTATCTACAATGGTAGTTGTTATTCCTGTATTACCTGCTTGTCCTGGTCCCTTTCCTCTATCAATATCATCTTGTGTTACTTTATATTTTAAATATACCTGTGCGACACCATCAAAATGCCTTTCATTAAAATACTGAATTGCATCGTCAATGATGTCCTCTACTTGCTCATCGGCAACATTAATTTCAAGCACTGGAGCTCCCAGTTGCCTTTTGCAATAATCAGTAAATTCTTGTCTACTTGCTGGTTGTGCCATTTATACACTATACCTTTCTATTATTTAGGGAGCAGAAGAAATACCTGGATAAACCAAGATATTTCCATTTACTATATTATAAATTGTAGAACCTGAACTAACTAAAACGTTATAAACATATCTTCCTTCTACCAGTGTTCTAGTATCTGTAGAACCCACTGATACTTCAAAAACACCTCCTGCTGCACTTGTAAATCCAACATTAAAGGTGGTAGCAGGAACGGTGGTTGCACCTATACCTGCACTTTTTTGCATCTGAGATGATGCAGTATATCCTGTAAAATTATATGGAGAATTGGAGGTATCAACAACATTAAATTTTGCTGTAAAATCTGCACCAGAATAAAGAGTCAAATTAGCAGCATAAGGAACTCCTGCTGTGGGATCAAATGTTAAATTCTTACTTGACATTGTAGACTAACTCCTTAAGTAAAGATTTGATTTCGTTCATTTCATTTTTTAAATTAGCGAGATCCTCTTCCATATTTGTTACTTTATCGTTTTCTTTTGCTTTTACTTTACGACGTGTCACATATCTTTCATAATCTGAAGCATTAGTGTTAATAATAGCATTTGATTTGGGATCTCGTTTGAGATCCGCATTACCTTCTACGTTAATCATGCTAATGCCATCACTCTCAATCTTCTTGCACGAGGTACATGTACCTGTGATGTTGAAGTCATCACGAGTTTAATTCTATAATACCTATATGAAGGTAATTCATCTGCAGTAAATGTATATTCAACATAATCAAGATCTTTAGCATCTTGTCCATAACCATTTGATTTTGTAATAAAATCGTCTGTCGAACCATCATTATTTGCAGAGTCAATAACTTCTCCATTCTTGTTCAAGTTTGCATATCCAGGAAATGGAACAAACACAGGATCAATTCCTGGTTGAGCATTGACTGCATAGAATGCTCTAATGTCTGTATTAACATTAATATGAGCATCTAATATTATCTTCAAGGAAGATGCAGAATTTTCCAATTCCATTTCTTTGGAGATGTATTGACACGCATTAGGATCATTATCAATAGTCTTTACTTGTGCGTTAGTAGCGTAACTTGTTACTGGATTATTAATTCTATTAGAAGTTAATATTGCACTAATCCTTTGACCATCAATTACAGGACTCACCCAACTGTTAGTTGTATTGAGTGTAAACTTCATATTCAAAGACTTATTACCAGGAAGAGTTGTTAACTTATTGTCTGCATTTACTTTTGAAGCAATCAATCTTGGTGTATTTAAGTAATTGCTTTCATTCGGAACTACAGCATCAAAACCAGTATCAAGGAATGATATTTCATTACCACCCAAACTAGTTCCTGTAACAGTTCTTACATTAGCAGTAATGCTTGTCTGTGGAAGAGTTACATTAGATACTAGAGGTGTAATAATTTCAAAAGGAACATTTTGAGTTGCAGTTATCTTAGAACCACCAGCAGATTTTGAATTGTTAAAGAATAGTTGTGGGAATCCAACATCATTACTTCTGTCATCATTTGTATCCTTATATTTCTTGGACATATCCAATTTAACATTGTAGGAATCAAATTTAATCTCATCAACTACATCATGCGTAGTATTAAGTCTCCATAAACCAACTCCATCCAATTCATACTTATAAACTGGAGTTCCAACTGGATAATCAACTGAAGTTGAACCTCTTACAATATTTCCACCAATTGTATTACCTGAAGTATTTGTATACTCGATAATTTCATCACCTATTCTTAGAAGTCCAACGTTAGTAGTTCCTACACCTACATTCTCATAGTTGGTAAAGATACCAGCATTTTCAACTGATATTGCTGCTGTAGATCCTACAGGATAAGCAGTAGCAAGTTTTGTAGGAATAGAATCTGATTCTATCTTTGCTAATGTTACTTTATTGTCAGTAGAATACATTCCATGATTCTTATGATTGACATTGATGGTTAATCCATCATTTACAGAAACAATAGAACCTATCTGAACATCTCCTCCGTTTGCATTATTCAATACTGTAGTAATACCAGCATTGTTAATGAAACTCAAAGTATTTGCTGAACCTACAACAAAGTTGCCTTCAACATTGTCGAGAATTAATTCAGAAGTGCTGCCAATAGATGTAACAGTCATCTTAGCATTTCTTCCTATAGAATTAGCACCAATAGTTGCTATTCCTACAACATCACCTATTTGATATCCAGTACCACCGTTAGAGATAGTTGCACCAGATGCAACGATTGATCCTCCATTGATAGTAATGTTTGCAGTTGCATTTCTACCATTACCAGTAAGAGTTACTAAGTTGACTCCAGTAAAGGTTAATTGACCAGATGCTGGAGTATAACCTAAACCTGCATTGGTTATATTAAGACCACCTGCAGTTCCAGCAGAACCAACATAATCACCAGTTGCCTGAGTTCCACCTTGAACAACAGTATTGCCTAATAAGAAGTCTGTGTCACCAACTGTTGTACCAAGACCAACTCTGACTTGTCTAGAATTGATTTCTAGAGAATCTGGCATTAGTTGAGCAATTTGTCCGTTTCCTATATCTAATTGTGGGTTATAAGTATCAAATGAACCACTTTCTATAAAGTCTGCTCTATAAAGAGTAAACTTAAGGTCTTCCCACTGACTTGGTTCCCATGTAGAAGCATTTTGAGATTTAAACAAACTTCCAAGTATTGGTTGATTAGAAACAAAGGTTTGATTAGTTACATCATTTTCACCAACTCTGGAAATATAAACACTATATTTTGCTGAATTAGATAGCATTACCATTGCATATTCTCTACCTGCTTCAAGATAAACAGGTGCATCAAATTGGAAAGTAGTAGACTGAGTAGCATCAGTAGATAATACTACTTCATCAGGATCTAATGATACCTCTGATAATGGAACTATAGTTTGTGTAGGTACTCCATTCTCCATAGTTCTGATAGAGAATATAACGGGAACACCCATGTCATCTTTTGTTCTGAAGAAAACATCACATCTAGTTAAGAATACACCTTCAGGATTATCGATTATAAACGATTGTGCTAATGGGTCACCACCTCTTTGCCATTGAGCAGTCAATACATCTTGAGTTGTAACACCTAGAGTTGCAGTTATGCTGTCTTCTGCTGTTACTTCATTAATAGTGACTGTAGCATTTCTAGTCGAAATAATATCTTCTCTTACTGTATCAAGACTACCTTGTGCCATGTAATCTTGTTCTGCACTCGTAGTAGCATCTTGAGCATTGCCAGCATCACTTGATAATCTAAACAAAGATCTACCAGTTGCAAAACTAGGGAAAGTATTATTGTTTGGATTAGGAATAAAGAAAGAACCCAATAAAGAACCTGATAGTGAAGAAATCAAACGTACACTGCTAATAGTTGCTTGAGCACCACTAGATTGACCTGTAAGAAGCATTCCAGAAGCAACCCACCCATAGAAGTCAGTTTGACTTATATCCGCTAATCCAGCAACATCTACGTTCAATAAAGTTGATGAAGATGTATATGTTGTAGGGATTGAACCTGATGTATATGGATCTTCTGCATAGGTTCTTGAAGGAACATTAAATGCACCTGTTCTATGATTAGGATTTGCAACCCTAAATTGAATATAAGCAGAAGAACTATTTCTATTTGAACCAGAGTTCATTCTTCCAATTACAGTTTCTCCAACTTGGAATGCTCCTGATGACATGCTTATTTGCAATAACTTAGGAACACAGAAACGTGATACTTCTCTGCCAGCAAAGAAGGCATATACTCTAGTTAATGGTTTAATACCTTGAGCAGTAAACTGAACATTCCTTGACCTTACAAAAGTAATAAGTTCTCTACTTACTACTCTATCACCAAGAGAAACATCATCTCTGGTTTCTGTTACTAGAACTTCTCTACCAGATCTTTGTCTACGTTGATCTTGTAAAGTTGCTGTGGATTCCCTTCTAAATCTTTGCTGTGTCCTACCTAGAGATCTACCCCATGTGCTAACAGATGTTTCTTGTCTAGTATCTCCAGCCCATGTTACTCTCCAAGAATCCCACGCAGTATTAACAAATCCAATCTGAGGGTCTCTTCCTAAAATTTGACGTGCTCTTGCTACTTGTGATGAGAAATTACCTTCTACGATTGTTCTTGCTTGTATTCTGACAGTATCTGTCCAAGTATCTGATTGTGGTGTTAATGATAAAATGCCATTCCAGAAAGGAACAATAAATGGTGTTACACTAACTGACCTAGTTGCAAATTCTTGCTTAAACCATTCAACTTCAGCATAATCTAGAGTGACGATACCATTATTACGTCTAACATTAACTCCTTCAATTTGAGCAGTAGTAGGATCTTGTGTTGCATCAACATTAACTACAGGACCAAACATAAGGTCAACTGAAGTTGTATAATGGCTTGGTCTCAATTCCTTGTTCTTTGTATCAATACTGTTCTTGATAAAACGCTCATCTTGAGACAAGAAGTTCTCAAAATTATCAACAAAGAATCCAGACTTAAATCTGTTCAATCCATTTGCATCAGAAACAAAGAAGTTTTGAGTATTTGTTTCTAATAAAGATAATGCAGTATAATATTCTAAATTACTAATTCTTTGTTCCAATCTTCTAATATCACTCATTGTATAACGAATGTATTCTAGAGAAGTAATTGAAACATCATCATCAATATTGCAAAGATATGGTGCAAGACTGATAGTAGCAAGTTCTATAGAATCATCAACTTTCGCTGGTTTTTGTGGTTGTGGTGAAGGTAATCCTGTTACTAATTGTACCCTTCCACTCTTAGTCAAACAAACAACATCTACTCTACCCACATAATGAGAGAATGTAGTTAAAATATTCTCATCAGATGCTAAAATACTATTTGAAGAATTACCAGAAGAATCAAAATTCCTTCCTTTGAATTCTAATGGAGATCTAGAACCTTCAGTAACAGTATATTCATTAACTCTTGGTCTAATATCAATTACATCACTATTTTTGATATTTTCATAATATGGTATTTCATTGCAATAATCAAAGGACTCATATGAATCTATAGTTGTTATATCACCAGTATCATTGGTATCATAATAGGCACTTAAGAAATAAATTTTAATTTGCTTAGAAGGTGCTTTTACATCCTCATTCTTAGTAATAAATCCCTGATTGTATTGAGTAGTTTCTTGTCCAGTAGAGAAACTATAATTATCTGTTATGTCAAAACTAGATTCGACTATAGTTGTTATAATTGCCGATACATTTGATTCAGAAGAAGAAATACTCTCTCCTTCTGTAAATTGACCATCATTTTTATAGATAAACTCAATTTGAGATGGTGTAACAATACTTGCTACAATAGCAACTGCACCACTGGTTTGTCCCGTAATTTTTTCACCTACAACATATTCTGCAGTAGTATTTGATGGACTTGTAATAGTGTTAAGAGTTGCTTTTGGTGCTGCTGGTGCATTAGTATCCCCAGACTCAAATACAGCATGTAGATCAATTACATCAGGAGTATTGAGAGAAATAACCTCATCTTCTACTCTTGTACCAAAAGGATAATTGCCATGAGTTAGACCATTATTTAATGTTGTTGTTCCTATACCAGAACCAACAAGAATAGACTTATCAACAACAATAGAATTAACTCTATTTCTTATTTTAGTTTTTGATGTTGGTTTTACTTTTGTTAATGTGGTTATAAGAGTTGCATTAGTTGTATCAGAACCCAAATTACCAATTTGTAAGGTTTTGCCACCATTAGTAAAGATAAACTTATCTGCACTTAATGTTTCGGTTGCCCCATCAGTTCTCTGTAAGGAATATCTTTCTTCATCGAATGGTAAGTATGACTCATTATCACCAGCATTTACTAAACTAGTTTTATTACCTGAGATACTAACATTATATGTTTTTCTAATTGTAATCGATGCATTTGTTAAATCAACATCTGATATGTACTGATTAGGAAGTTCAGTAAACAAACTATTGTCAGATGAACTTTGCAACTCTGTAGTTAAGACTTTAAAGTCAGTTACCTCTCTAACAGAAGTTGGCAAACTTCCATTTACTATACCATCAACATCAGCAACGTTTGTGATTGTTATAGTGTTTGTACCAATTGCAGTAACCTTACCATAAGTAGGATCATTTGATTTAGCAGAATTGCTAAATTGAACAAGATTATTTACTTTTACTAAAGTACCAGGAAATCTTTCATTAGGACTTGTAACTGTACTGAATCCACCAGAGGAAGCACTAATAGTAGCAATACCAATATTAGATGAAGTTGATTGAATTACATCAGCATTAAAGATAGATGATAATCCAACAGTACCTGAATATGGTGTAGCACCAACATCTCTGGTACTAAATATGGATTTTACGTCTTCAATACCATGAGCAGTTACTGCTATTGCAATCTTCCCACTTAAGATACCATTGACAATTATTGGTTCATTTTTAATGAAATCACCCGAAGTTTCATATACTTCTAAACTAGCATTATCTGTGATAGGATTAAATAAGAATCCTGTTGCACCACTATTAGCACCTTTTATGTGAGTTGGTGTAGTAAGTGTGCTTTGTTGGTTTAGAGTAATCTGAGTAGTTGTTTGTACATCATATAGAGAAATATCCCACTCATTCAATACTGAATTATTATTATAGGTTCCACCTTCTAATGCAAAATCATATATTCTAGCAACACCTATCTCATTACCACCAGCAGTAGTATTTCCTGCACCGATTCTACTATCTCTCAAACTAACAATAGTATTATTTGCTGTACTTATTCCTGGTGAACCAAAAACTCTATTTAATTTTAATGTTGGACCAGTATTATAAATTATAGACTCATCTTCTATAGTAAAAGAAGTACGTGGTTTAGGTGCATCAACAAGAGTAGGACGTACTTTTCTAACCTCATATCCCTTTACAAATGCTGTACCCTCAGAAACTTTATATACAATTTTATCTTCTGCTGGAATATCTCCACCTGCAGTAAATTCTTCAATGTCATATAATCCGTTATTGCCTTCATTATCGTTTAATGAATCAAGAACAGAAACATCAAATGCTCCTAATGTATAGTTTCCAGACTCATCAAATGTTCTTTTTGCTAAAGCCTCTGTTAATTCTTTTTGAAACGGACTTGATGCAATTTTACCAGGTATCCTTAATACCCCATTTTCAACAGTTCCTAATTCTACAAAATTAGAATCTTCAAAATCATCTAATGATTTCTTAAATAAAGATGCTGTAATCTTTAATCTATCTGCTCCTGGTGCAGCAAAGTTATTATATCCCTGTGAATTATCATTTAAAGTTTCATCTAAATCAGATGTAATTATTTCTTCATTTACATTTAAACCAATTCTGTAGTTTGGAGTATTAGAATATTGATCTAATATTAATGTCTCATCATCAACATTAACAAAATTCCCATGAATGAAATATACACCATTCTGAATAGAGAATGATGATCCTACAATAGCAGACCCTGATTGTAGTGTAGACGCAAATGGAGTATTAGCAGCAATCGAACTATTACCAAGTAAACCAGAAGTAATATCGGTATTACAAACTAATTCTTCACCATCACTAAAAGATTCAGTTGAATTATTGACTGTACTTGAACTCAAATAATTTACATAAAGAGTTAAATTGCCATTATCCGAATTTGTAGGTAACAATACTTCAGTAACATATGCAGTTACTCCAGAAGTTTGTCCCGTAATTTTTGTACCAACTAATTGATCCGCATATGCAGATACAGGAACACCTTGATAAGTATTACTTAATTGCAATCCTGTATATTGCCTTTGATAGGTTGTATTGCCAGGAATTACTTTAGCACCATCTTTAAAGAAGTGCTGACCAAACTTTTCAATCTGGTTTTGTAATATTGATTGAAGTCCTGTTAACTCTCTTGCTTGGACTGGGAATCCAGGCTTAAACAATACCTTATGAAAATCATCAGAAGGATCAAAGTCGTCGAAATACGGAGCAACGTTTAGATTAGTTTGTTGTGGCATAATTCGTTATTATTCCTTAGAATTGCAAAATGACTTTAATGTCTTCTTTTTGGTTGGATGATCTAGTAATAGAAGGTCTATTATCAACATAAATTATATTTCCTGTGTATTTTTCAACTTCAGGACTGCCAATACCATTCGTAAAAGTTTGACCCAAGTAATATGTTTTATTATTTATTACGGTACTGATACCGCTAAATGATGAATCAATGCTGAGATTAGACACTGATGCATGACTAATATCTAAACTTCCAGGTGCTGTTGGATTACTTGAGAACTGAACTAACTCATATCCGTATGTTGGGTCAGTTTGTGCTGTTCCAACTGTATTGAATCCTGCAAGAGTTCTATCTTGCCAGAACTTTAATACTCCAGTAGTCTGGTCATAACTAACAACTCTACCCACTGCAGTAGATCCTGCAGCAACTGTTTGTGTAAATTCACCATCCATAGTAAATACTGCACTACTATAACCAACACCAGTTATTTTTAATGCAGACAAAGCACTTGCTTTATCAGCAACTAGTAGTGAAGATGGTGTTGCTTTTGGATTTTCTACAATTCCAATCCTAGCAAACTCATTTCCTGTTACAAAATCAGGATTCTCTGTATCATTTTCAATTCTAGAATATAAAAGAACATTGTATGCACCAAGTTCTCTATAGATATCAGCACCATGTCCTCCTTCAGGAGAAATGACAACATCAAGACTTGGTGAGGTAGTTCCAGCAGGAACTCCACCAGCAGCTAAATCAACATTGGCATAAGTGTATCCTGAACCTTGACTAGAAACAACTACAGAATCAACTGTCTGGTCATTGTTGATAACCACTGTACATTCAGCACCAGTACCATTACCTCTGATAGGAACTCTAGTATAAGTTCTATTTGCAGTACCAATACCAACTCCACGGTTATTAATGGTTACAATTTTAACTGAACCATCAACAGCATTATTACGAACAGGTGCATTATCCGAAGAAGTTGCCCAATCTGTAGGTACAGGAATAAAATTAGTCGAATCAAACTTTATAATGTCACTTGGTTTAATCGTATACAAATACTTCCAGATATATCCATCACCACTTGTTCCTGCTGACCTTGGTTCTAAATCAATAAATGTAGGTTCATCTAAAGAAGATTTACCATTTGGCGTTTCTGGTGTTGTACCATTTTGAAGGCACTCATAAACTCTGTATTCTGAATTAAGAACATAATATGTGGCATTATATAAATTAGTCGCACCTGAAACTTTAGCAGTGTTTGTTCTGCTATAGTCAGCACGGTACATATCATAAACTGTACCTGATGTCCATAGGCGTTTTGGAATTACTTGTCTAGTGTCAGACGCAGTAATCTTTTTCAACGCAATCATATCATCCCAATATTTGTTCTCTTCATTAAAACTATCTTTAGGTGCAGGAGGATTTTTCTCCCAATCAGATTGGTAATCAGTTGGATTGGGTAATCCAATGAATGAATAGTAAGAATTTGCACTTGAAGATACTCCAGCAACGAAGTTCTTTGCGTTTAATATTCTAATCTGATCAGTTATAATCGCAGACATTTGACAGAAGTTTTTATTTATTTATTAAAGATTATATAGATGGGTATATTGTCAATGTTCCATTCATTGCTGAGTGGTTTTGACAAACATAATAAAGAGTGTTTGGTGCATTAAAAGGAATCTGGAATTTTATTGTTCCAACAGCAGCACCAGGATTGGTAACACCAGTTTCATATTGAGTTCCAGCATCATAAGCACCAGAAGTAGTTTGTATTCTAAATGGGTGACCACTTGCATTAACAACAAACTCATATGTTTGTCCTCTTGCAAGATAGAGTGTAGGATCCTCTGCAGCACTCAAATTACCTGGACCAGTAAAGGTATAGTGACTAGAACCACTATTAGCAACTGCCCACTGTGATGTAACAAGATCGTTGCCATGACCACTAAATGAAGTAGCACTAGCAATACCAGTCGTCAGTGTTCCCTGATTTGTAGTCTCGAATTTTTTGGTTCCATTAAATGTCAGTTCTACCTGATTATCAAGAGTATATCTAAATCCATATTCATAATTAGTACCATCATCAGATGAACCACCTATTTCTATAGTTCCACCTTGATATGATTGAATTCTGTTACCTGATCCAAGATGTCTTATTCTTAGATTTTGTGGAGCATCTCCAACATCCAATTGAGTAGCAGTAGCAACACCAGTTACGATAGTTCCATCATTATTCACTTCTAATCTTGTATTAGAACCATTTCTTAGTAAAATCTTATTATCATTTTGAACTATTAAGTCCTGACCATTACGTCCAACAGCACCAAAAGTAGTGGCAGCACCGTAACCAGAACCACCAAAATAATGGTAAGTGCCATCCCAATTTTGTGTATTGGATACTGTGCTCATTCCAGTAGTAACAACTAAAGATTTCGTGCTTACGAATTCTGTGCTACCACCACCAACTCCAGTTAATCCTGAACCATCGCCAACAAAAGAAGTAGCAGTTAACATTCCAGTTACAGTTGCATTAGTTCTTATATCTACTCCATCAGTGCTATTAAGGTAGACCATATCACCAGAACTGGTTCCAGTAGCGGTAATATTAGTTCTCATAGCACTACTAAGATTCATACTATAATCGGAGTAGATAGCTGCTGCTGAACCATATGCACCCCAACCAAAACCAATTCTCAAATTATCTGGTCCTGCACTTCCCCATCTAATTACATCACCATTACCTGCACCATTAACAAAGTGAATTTCATTCTCATCTATTAAACTTATCTTGTTGCCACTATCAACAACTACGTTACCTGTGATAGATGTTACTCCAAGAGTAGAAATACCAGAAACATTTAAAGAACCAGTATTTACATGAGATGTACCTGCTGAACCCGTAATTGTTACTTGTCCAGTTCCACCAGAAACACTTATATTATCTCCAGCAACAATAGAAGTAACAATACCAGGTGCTAGGTTGGTAGTCGAACCTGCTCCTAGTAAAGTATAAAGTTCATCAAAATTACTATTGACTCTTGCAGCACCAACTAACAGACTACTACCTGTGCCGTCGTCTGGTGCTGCCCCCGTTGATATTCCTAACTTTGCCATTTATAGAGCACTAGATTTAAAAGTATTTAGATAATATAATTAGAGGACTTCAAAGGAATTGTCCGTTGTACTAATGGCCAAGTGGAGATTCCACTTATACCATCATTTGGATAAACCTCAAACTGATTAGTTTCAGATCTACCTGTAAGAGTAATCTTACCCCAACTATAATTACCAAAGTAATTAGAAGCAGTTATGATTCCTGCGAATCCACTTCCTGTTCCTTCACCATCATCATCAAAAGTATAGACATCAGAAGAGAAGTCAATATCACTAGTTCCAAAGGTAACCGTTGAAAGACCACTTATATTTGCATAAACTCTTCTTACAACAGTCATTCCCACACCAACTACATTTCTAGTAACATTGCTTACTGCACTTACTTGGTATATGTTATCAATAAATTGAGTTCCTACACCAATTATATTGTTATCAGTATCCTTAGAAGTTATAGATGTTGTGGCACTTCCTGCATTAGATGCGAAGACCATGAAGTAATCTTGAAGATCAAGAGAACTAATAGTAATCGCAGTTCCAACTAATTTTGTTTGTCTTAAATCAGAATATGTTGGAATGTATAGATCCATAATCATCTTATCAACGGTACTTTGTGTTGTAGTACCGAATCCAACAACAACACCATAGTCACCAATATAGGAGTCAACATCATTAGTCTCAGAAACCAAAGTAGGAGGTTCGATGAGAACTTGAGGACTTTCACTATAATTTGTACCACCAAATGATACCGTTACACCTATAACTGAACCACCACTAATCTGTGCTGTTGCAGTTGCAGTAGAACCAAATCCAACAGCGTTAGAAATGACTACATTTGGTACTGAATCATATCCAGTTCCTCCACCAACAACAGAGATAGAACTAATAGTTCCTCCAGTAGATACAACAGATGTAGCAGTAGCACCTGTTTTTACTACTTGAGATGTTAAAGTAACTTGATCTTGGAATGTAAGACCAACATCACTCTCATTTTGAGAATCAAATATAGGTCTTACATTATCAACATAGAGTTGAGTTGAAGTTACTCCAACCGCCTTAATAATATTTGCTGCAGGAATAACACGAGGTTCGTATAATCCTCTATCCTTAGAAACTTCTTTTCCATTAAGAATCATATCTTCTGTCTGCCTAGTCAAAATAACTGGTTTAGTTTGATTAGGATCAGCAGTGATACCTGGACCATAATAAGGAATAGTATCTACGTTATTTGTAGACTTAATTAATGTAACTGTTCTTGGGTCTTCTTGTAGATAAGATGGAGTAGGAGCATATGCACTTGGAGTTAAAGTATCACCAACTTCAACAGGTTCTATAACATCTCTAAATTTAACATCCTGATCACCACTACCCTTGTAGAAGATTATCTTACAAGTATCTTTTGCTTTAGGTGCTTCAGTAAATGTAAGAGTACTTCCACCCTCAAACTTAAATCCTTCACCAGGAACCTGAAGAACATCATTAACAAAGATTAGAAGAGTATCTTCAATATTAATAGGAGAACCTTTGCTTGCCCTTATAGAAACAACTACTCCTCCCTGACTTAATGGGAAGGTTAGTCTATTTCCATCAAATAAGTATGCAACATCATCTAAGTCTTGCAATTGACCTACAGACCAACCAGTAAACTCATCAGTAAATATTTCATCTATTGTTAATTGGAATTCGTGATAAGATGAAGTTGTAGGTATTCCTGTGGTTCCACCGATAGCTACAGTTAAGATTTCTCCATTACCATATCCATAACCAGTATTTCTAAGAGTAAAGTCCGTAACACTTGAACCCCGACCAACTGCTATATCAATAGTTGCATTAGAACCCACTCCAGATACAGAAGATGAACTGTATATTAAAGGAATATTTGAATAACCAAGTGGTGAGTCAAAAACAACTTCCATTGGCATCGTAACGCTTCCACCTCTAGCATAAAGATGTGATGTTGTGGATATACCAACGTTTACTGCAAATCTAGTAGAATCCAATACTTCAATAACATCTGTTCCTTCTGCAGCAGGATCAGTTGCTCTTGGAGTCATTAATGACCTTTGAACTGTTCCTCCTGACTGGTAGAATGTAGGAACTGTTGAAACACCCACATTAGTTTCAAATTTTTGAACAGAAATAATCTTAGTAACTACAGAACCAGAATAATATGGGTCAGTTGTTCTTGGATATACATGAGTAGATGAACCACCATCTAATCCACATGTCATTGCGATTCCAGTAAAGATTACATCCTTTCCTACAGATAAAGCATGAGCAGTGGTAGTAGTTACTGTTGCTATACCAGTAACATTATCATAAACAAAGTTGGATAGATTTCTTGGAGCAGAACTTGAATATGTGCAAGTAAATGCTATTCCTGATACCAATACTTCACTACCTACATTCAATCCATGAGCAGCAGAAGTAGTTACAACCAACTCTCCAGTAGAATTGTTATATGCTGCATTATCAACAACTCTTGGGGCATAGAAGACCTGAGAGTTAGTAACTGCAACACCAACAATATTGCCATTTGAAATTGATGCTGTTCCGATAGAAACAATATTGACACCTGTTAGACTTTCGGTTTGTATGCCAACATTAACTGTTGTTTGAATACCAGATATGTAACCAGAACCACTGTTACCAATAGAGACTAATGAGATTGTTCCTGCTGCAGATACTACTGCTGTTCCTCCAGCAGCGACTAATGGTTGATATCCAAATCCTGCAGTAGAACCTACAGAAACTATAACACCACCAACTGGAAGATTAGAAGTATTGACATCAGATGCGATTGATGATGCAGTTCCAGTAAATGATATAGTTGTAATACCTGTTGAACCAGATTCTTCTAAAGTATAATCATACTGTATTCCTGGTCCTTGGAAGACATCATTTATTAAGATAATAGCATTGTCATTTTCAATACCAGTTACAGTTCCTCCAGCAGAAGTTAGAACAAAGTCTCTTTCTGTTCCAGTAAATCCTGATGAAATATCATCAAAGATATAGTTACGAGCATATGTTTCTTGTGCAGTATTAGGAATACCAGAACGCATAAATGATCGTCCTTGGAAATGAGACCCTGTTGCTATTCCAACCCAGTCCCTAGAATCAGGTGGATTAGTAGTAGAACTCATTGGAAGAGTTCCATAAGGTGCTTCCACAAAGTTTAAAGTATTTTCTACAATGTTATAATTACCAATAACCTTGGTTACTACATCACCCGTACTATATCCAGCAAGAGATGTTCCTAACCATTGTCTACGTACTCTTATGGTATTTGTATTTCCAACACCAATACCTTCAATCTTCATTATCTCATTACCAACTTTAATCAAGTCTCCACCAAAGAATGAGGTAATTCCTGCAAATTCGACAATATCACTAGTAGTGAATACTTCGTTTTCAAGATGAGTGGTTACTGCAGTAGATACAAGAGGAGATTGGATAATGTTGTCTAGTGTTACAAGTACTTTTGAATTTTGATTCGTAGAAACAAATCTATGAGATGTACCAATACCAACACTAGTAAAGTCAACATTATTAACAACTCCCATAAGGGCATCTTTAGCAGTTGCTGCAAGTTTGATCTTATCTTCAGTAATCTTAACTGCAAATACTGATGATGGTAATTTGTCAGTAGTTCCTACACCTACAAATCCATCTGTGGATGCGATTCCAATTGCTTGAGTTGTACCAGCACCAGCATGGATGTATTGAAGTTCCTCTCCAGTGACAAAGTAATGATTTGCCATCTGAATAGTATTCTTAGTCAAATCAACTACACTTGTGCTGCTTCCATCAAAACTTCTATTAAAGATATCATTTGTTTGGTGCTTTAATCCAAATGCTCTCTTAATATCTCTTTCAGTACCAAAATACTCACCATACTCAGTTTGTATTGTTCCATTCTCAAGACTTATTACATCTCTAGAATCATCTTGGATTCTTAATGCATTCATGAATACATTGACATGAGCATCAATACTAGGAAGTGGAGTATATACTAATTCAACTACAGAACCTGTTATACGGGTTCCAATGGTTCCTAAACCTGATACAGACTCAATGATACCATATTCTGCATTATAAGTATCCCCAGTGCTAGTATCAGCATCATAATCATCAAGAGCGATTACTTCAGATAAGTAATACGTTTCATTAGTGGTATCAGATATCTGAACAATAAAGTATGCTGCATCATAGTCATCAGGATAACTTCCAATTACATTTTCAGTTGGAGATCCAGAAGCACTTATAGTTGTTGACTTACCTTCAATTCTTGCATGTTTTAAATCAAATGAACCACTTCCAGTAGAAGTCTCACTACTGATAGCAACTTGAATAGTATTAACAATTGAAGTAGTTCCTACACCAGCAGTACTATTATGAGGATGGAAATCAATCTTTAATAGATTACCCTCAAGGTATCCAGAATAAGTTCCAAAACCAGGTATTGGGTTAGCTGCACCAGGACTGGTAATTAATTGTGGATACTCAACTATCTCTACATTTGTTCCATCATTAAGAACATTAAGTTCGTCAAATTCAAATTCTCCACCAGCATCAATCCTTGTACTATCTGCAGTAAGTGATACTAAAACTTTTGCTGCACGATAAGTGCTTGCAAGACTTACAATTGTTGTAGGTGTATTAGCAGGTATCTCTACACTACTTGTCTTAACCTCTGCAGCAGCACCAAATACACTACTTCCTACTCCTAATAGATTATCGTTTAAATTATATGATAATGCTGTAATTTCATAATCATTTACCTGATATTTGTTAGGATAGAATAGTAACTCTCCTTCTGTTCCAGTAATATTAAAATCAAATGATCCTAAATCATAAACATTTTCAATTCTACCATATTGGTTTAAATATCCGATATAATTATCATGAACTAAATCAACAATCATTAATTGTCTAGTGTTAAAGAATCTCTTATCTTTAACGTAAGTAATAAATTTGAGAGACCTAACATCTGCTAAATCAAACTTACTAACAACACTAAATGTTGTTGTTCTTGGATTGCTATTAAATTGACTACTAATATCATCAATCGAAAGAACTCTGTTGCCAATCGATTCAAAGTAATCCGTAAGAACTCTAGCACCAGATAGAACTAACTCCGTAGAAACTAATTGAGAACCTACACTAAGAGCATTCTCAGTAGCAATTTCAAAATCTTGTACCGTGTTTAAATTAGCATATCCAATTACATCTTGTATCCTATCAATAATAGCAGAAGGTTCTGCAGGTTCAATGGTCATTGGAGAATATGACACATTAGAACTACCTACAGTGCTTGTAAGCACCCAATCACCAGAACTACTAGTTGTAGAAATACCTGGAGCATTAAAGGTGACCTGACTGCCAATTATTCCATATGATCCTATGTTTGAAGATTCTGCTTGGAAATCAGCAAAGTTTTTAAATCCTAAAGTATGATTTAATGAACCAACAACATCTTCCCATGTAGAATATGGAACTCTTGATTTTAATGAATATGCAAACCTCTGATAATACAGATTATCTTGAACTCTTTGAATATTATTATTAAGAACTCCAGAGTCACTCTGCCAACCATTCTTAACTATTGAGAAGTAATTTAAATTAATGTAAGAATCATAAGAAGTTACAGATGATGCTATACCTTGACTATTAGAAGTTTCACCAGTAATACGTTCACCAACTTTAAAGTTAGTGTTAGAAGTAACATTTAATATTCCATTTGCAGCACTCCAACCTTCGACAGTACCAGAAGCAGATGTAGATTTAACTGTTTCTCCAATAAAATAATCTTTTGACTTTAATGTGACATCGAAACTTGGGAAATCCTTTTCAGCAATAATTCTACCAGCAGAATTGAAGATATCAATATTACCTGGTGTTACTATACTATCAGGATAGTACTCACTTAAACCATATCTTACTGTTGCAATACCACCTGGATTTTTAGCAACCGATAGTAATGAGAATAACTGATAACCATAGTTTTCTGAATTATATCCTTGTCCTGTTGAACCAACTCCCACACTAACACCTTCGATCATGACTTTATCGCCATAAGCAAATGGGAAGGTATCATCTGTACCAAATCCTACTGCAAGACTAACAGTTACATCTTTACTGCTACTGTTGTAACTAATAGTGCTAATTCCTACACCATTACTATTCTTAGTAGGTAGAATAGTTGGAGAAGCATCACTAACCCCTGCGGTATTAGAGAGAATAGTTACAGTAGAAGATTCTAAATCATATGCTAAATCAATACCATCTACTTCTTCATTAGTCTTGCCATCAAATACTAATAATGTAGGTGCAGACGAATAACCACGACCAACAGATGTTATTCCTACAGATTCAATTCCTTGAAGAGTATCAACCTCTATAACTTGTGGTAAATTTAAAGATGGTCTTAAAGTTTTATCGGAAGGGAAGTTAAATCCAACACTACTTAATTCTGTGTTGTTAATTTTACCGATAGTTGAAGTTTCTGCATTTATAATGGCATCTTTTCCAAAATCCGTAGTAATAGTAGAAATACCAGGAAGACTGTAATAATTACTGCCACCATAAAGAACTTTAAAATCAGATATTCCACCAAGAGCAGTTTTTGAACTTGTTGTATAATCAAGTTTCGATGTAGAAGAAATATAAGAAGATTTTTCTGGATCAACTGTTAATGTGTATGTAAATGAATTAGTAGAACCAATACCAACACTAACCTGCTGTTTTCCATTATACAGACTCTCTTTTACTTCAACTTCACTATTTGAAGTATTTTCTGTATCAACTACAATCTCCTTTTTAACATCAGGTAAATCTGATTCAAATATAGGATTAAACTTGTAGTATAAAGTAGATGGAGTATTCTTATTAACTGCTACAGTTACATTAGCATTTGTTGAAATACCTACGCTTCCTCTTCTATTGATTTCAAATGTTTCACTTTCACTACTCTTATTCCACAGAGTAGTCATTTCTTTATCAGTATAGAAATCTAACTCAAACGCAGAATATTGTGCTGTTAACTTATAATATGCTAATGATGGACTTGTAAGATTGAAATCAATGACTGAATCCTTATATGCACTAATTCCTGGATTGATAGGATTAATCGTTCCATTAGAAGCACCAGTAATGTTTAATACATTTGGTTTTAGTAGAGTAGCATCATAATAAGATTGGGAAAGTTTGATTGTATTATCACCTGTTACAACAATATAATAAATTGCATTATCTTCTAATCCCACACAAGGAGTTGCAGCAGTGTGAATAACCTTCTGTCCAGTAAAGTAACCATGAGCAGGTATAGTTATTGTATTAGTAGCAACGTCAACATTTGCAACACCAAAATCTCTTGGGTTAATTACAATTCTTCTATTGTAATCATTATATGCAACAATAAATGTAGAACCAATTGAAACATTGATATCAATATCAGTTACATCACCACTAACCAATCCATGAGTGCTGGCAGTTGATACTGTTACTAAATTTCTCTTAATATTACCTGTTATTGGTTTATAGTTAGTTTTGAAACTATGGTAAACTCCTGTTCCAATTCCAGTGAAGAATAGAGTGGAAGAATTGCTATAAGCACTTGCAATGCCTGTGAAAGTTCCTGTAGTTCCTACTCCTACAAATACAGTTGCTATACCAACTAAGTCAGAACTAATTTTAGCAGCATAAAGTTCCTGTCCATCAGTCAACGAAACTATGGATGAACTTTCATTATATCTTACTGAAAGTGCTGTTCCAGTATTTGAATTATATGTTAATACGTCACCAGTTTCTAAATTATGATTTGGAATGTATATTGATTTTGAAGGAACAAAAAGTTCACTTATACCTGCACCAGGATTAGAGAATGATAAAGTAGTTCCAATACCAACGCCAACAGAAACTGATTCCGAAGGATCAAAATACAATTCAGTATTTCGTTTTATACTATCTGTTGTATGGAAACCTGCATTTATAGTTAATCTTCTTTGCTGTTCAAAGAGAGTTGTTGTTACTGTATGAGCAGATCCTGTAGTTCCATTCTGACCTCTTAAAACTCTAAGTCTAGATTTGGTTGGTTCTGGATTTAGAACTTTTATTTGTTCTGTGCCAATTTTAAATATATCATTTGGTTTTGCAGTGATAGTACTATCAACACTAAAGTAAGTGACAATACCAGTTACTGAAATATTACCAACTCCAGATGAAGTAGCTCCTGCTCCAGTTAATGAATAGTTTGCAGTAGTAATTCCTATATTATATGCACCTTCTAATTTAGAAGAAGTTGTAGATAAACCAGAAACTATTATATTATCATTTAATTTAAATTCATGAGGATTTGTGGCAACAACTTCATATGTACCATTAGTTGATGAATAAAATTCAACTCCTTCGATACTTGTTGTTCCTAAACTTACAGACTTAACCTGCTGACCTTTAACAGAAGATACTTTTGCATTAGCACTATAACCCTTTGTACCAGTCTCATCAAATACTACAGAATCTCCTACCTTATAATCATAACCTCCAGTATTAATACCAATCTTATCAACAGAACCTGGAGTTACTGAAGTAATATCAACAGTCTGTGATAAATCATTGGGAATTGCAACATATTCATATTGTAGTGTTCCGTCAATTAAATTATATGGAGTTGTATTTCTAGACCAATTAGTGTCATTTAAATCTATACTATCTTGATTTGATAGGCGTTGTAAATTAAAAGTATTTACTTTTGAGTTGAAACTATCTCCAATAAGGTAAGGGAATACAGGACTCTTAAATCCTTCAAAAGGTCCATCAGAATCTAATAGTTG
>Ga0115013_10000425_pt1 | contig 25667 bp, 23 predicted proteins | sample SouAtlMetagenome_2_FD_88686 | JGI IMG/M metagenome (GOLD analysis project Ga0115013, IMG submission 88686) | Marine eukaryotic phytoplankton communities from Atlantic Ocean - South Atlantic ANT15 Metagenome | ecosystem: Environmental > Aquatic > Marine > Oceanic | place: South Atlantic Ocean...
AATGATAAAAACTAGTTTATTAAAAAAAAATTTTCGATTTAAACTTAATTATAAAACTTTTAGAAAATTTAAAACCGTTTTTTTTAATCGAAAAATTTATAAACATCTTTTTTTTAATTCTGAATCTTTTTATCGATTATCAACTAATAAATTCTTGATGAACAAAAATACAAGTTTTACAAATTTGTATTTTCCTTACAATTTTTTTTTTAATAGAAATTTTAAAACTGACTTTATTTCAAAGCAAAAATTTAGTTACTTCTATAGTTCCATCTCTTCAAAGGCACTTAAAAAACAAATTAAAATGTTATCTAAGAGTTTAAAAAGTTTACAACTATCTAATATTTTACACAATAATACGTTTTTTTTAAGAGCATTTGAAAGTCGTATTGATTCAATATTATATAGAACTTATTTTGCTTTAAACTATAAGCAAGCAAAACAGTTAGTGTCACATAAGCATGTTCGTATTAATAACTTATTGATTTTAAATATTTTTTCTGTAATAAAACAAGGTGACATTATTACGTTTTCTAAAAATTGTCATACTCTTTTACAAAAAAATATATTGCATAATTTAAAATTTGAATTTTTACCTAAAAACTTAGAAATTAATTTCAAAACGTTTCAAATCATTTGTATTGCTTCGTTAAAGAGTTTATTGTATTTGAACAATAATTTTAATTCATTAGATTCTTATAAACTTGATTATTCTATTAATTCAATTTTTAGATTTTTTAAAAAATTATAATTTTTTAAAAAGTTCGTCTCTCAAATTTTCATTTCTCTTTAATAGCTCAATGGCAGAGCGTTTGGCTGTTAACCAAAAAGTTGTTGGTTCGACTCCAGCTTAAAGAGTTTAGGTAATTTTTTTAGAACTTTTCAAAAATGATCCGCCCGTGTAAAAAACTAATTTTGGAAATAATCGGATTTGAACCGATAACTTTATGTACGCAAAACATACACTCTACCATTTTGAGTTATATTCCCGCTTAAAAAACTTGAGTACAAAAATTACTTTTTACTTCATTAATTACATTTAATGTAGACGTTTTTAATATTAAAAATTCCAATTTGTTAAATTTATAGTTCATAAGGTAGAACTTTATTGTGGCTCTACAAATGTCTTTATTTTATTTGTTAAAGTGAAGTATTTAATACAAAATGTCATATAATGTTTACAAATTTTATTATAACTTTTTTTATATTTTTTAATTCGAAATTTTTTTATTTCAATATATAAAGGTACAAAAAATCGAATATTTAAATAATAAAAACTACAAAATAAAATAAATAAGTTTAAAATTTGAACGCCTAACGTTAATATATCAAATTGCGGAATTTTTTAAGTAAAATTCATAAAAAATTTAAAGATTCTCTTACACATTATTCCATTAAATGTTTTAAACCTTAAAAAATGTCTACTATAAATCAATTAATAAAAAGAAAAAGAAAAAAGAAAGAAACTAGAAATAAAGTTCCAGCTTTAAATTGTTGTCCACAAAAAAAAGGAATTTGCGTAAAAGTTTTTACACGAACTCCTAAAAAACCTAATTCTGCAATTCGGAAACTAGTAAAAGTAAAGTTATCGACAAGAAAGAAAGTTAATGTTTATGTACCAGGGGAAGGTCACACTTTGCAAGATTATTCAACAGTTTTAGTTAGAGGGGGTCGAGTTAAAGATTTACCTGGAATTAAATATAAATTAATTAGAGGTAAATTCGATTTCTTGGGAGTAAAGAATCGAAAAACGTCTCGTTCTTTATATGGTGCAAAAAAAACAAAAAATTAAGCAATCTGTAACAAATTTTTTAATTTTATCTATCAATTATTCTACAAACTTTCAAAATATAAAGCTCATTTGGTGAAAATGGTAGACACGTCAGACTTAAAATCTGATTTTTTTAAAAAAAATTTATTGGTTCAAGTCCAATAATGAGTATTTCTTTTCTTTTTTATTCTTATAATCTACTAAAAAATGTTTGTGATAATAAAAATTAAATACGTTTAATAGGAGTTGAACCTATATTTTTGGGACCGAAATCCAATGCTCTTTCCAATTGAGCTATAAACGTTTTACTCGAAAATCTTTTTTTTGAATAAGTTTTTAAACGTCCAGTATTTTTTATTAATTTTGTACTAATTAAAATTTTATTGTTTATAAAAATATATGTGTGATTCTATGAAAAAAAAAAGTTTACTCTATTCTAAATTTATAACTTTATTGTTAGATAAAGGAAAAAAAAATACGATTGAATTAGTTTTATTAAAAACTATTAAAGAATTACAAAAAGTTACAAAAAAACAAGTTTTGAATGTTATTAAAGCAGTAATTTTGAAAAATTATTCTGTAGTAATGATAAAAAAACCAAAAACTCAAAAGTTTCAACGAAAAAATCTTAAAAAAGTTTTAATACCTTACCTTTTAAAAGCTCCTTATCGTATAATATCTTCGTTAAAAACAATTTTATGGGTAGCTAAACAAAAATCAAATCAAAACTTTTTTTTAGCGCTAAAAAATGAAATATTAATTTCATTTAATAAATTAACAACGAATTCAACAATACAAAGCGACTTATACCGATTAGTATTTTTAAAAAAAAATTTTGCTCATTACCGATGGTTCTTATAAATTTAATCTTTAAAAAATGATTCAAGAACAAACTACTATTAGAATTATTGACAACAGTGGTGCAAAAATTGCCAAATGCATAAAAGTTTTAAACAAAAAATCAAAAGCGATTATTGGAGATTTAATTATTGTATCGATTATTCAAATTAATAAAAACACTAAGAATATACAAGCTTCGAAAGTTAAAAAAGGCTCTATTTTTTTAGCAATTGTTGTTGGTTCAAAAAAAATTCGAAATAAAAAAAAAAGTACTCTTATTTCAACTTATGAAAACTCGATTTGTCTATTAAATAATCAAAAAAAGTTACTTGCTTCACGAATAAGCATGCCCATTTCAAACGAAGTTAAAAAAAAAAAATTATTTAAAGTGGGATCGTTGTCGTTAGTGGGTTTTTATTAAAAATCTTTTACCCTTCTTAATATTTAATATAAAAATTATATTTATGTATTCTTTAACTACTTATAAAGAAACAATTTTGTTTTATGATTATATTAATAAATTCCATGGTGATAAATCAAACTTAAGAACTTTTAACAAAAAATTTCAAAAGTTAATTATTACAACAAAATTGACAAATATAAATGAAAAAAAAATTGTCTTTAGTTTTTTTATGTTTGAAATTTTTACCCTAAAAAAAACTTTTTTTAATTCGAAATTTTTGTTTACAGTTAAAGATGGAGGTTATTTATTTGTAAAAATTGTACTACGAAGTAAACATATGGATTTTTTTTTATTAAAGTATCTTTGGATTTTTTTTCCAGTATTGAGAAAAAATAAAATAAAATTTAATTTAAGAACATTAAAATTTAAAAATAAAGCTTTATATTTGAAACCTGAATATTTAAAACACTTAGAAAACTGTTTAAACTTAAAGTTACATAATAAAATATATTTTAATTTTTTATTATCTTTGAACGAAGCTAATTTTTTACGGAAATTTTACAAGATTGATATACATTCATCAAATTAATTAAGTTTGGAAGAATGGTAGAGTCTTGGTTTATTACGTTAGTTTTGAAAACTATTATATTTTTATAAAAAAATATCGTGGGTTCGAATCCCACTTCTTCCTTTAATTTTTTAAATTTCGTTTTTCAATTTAGGCTGAATAACATAATTGGTTTAATGTATAAAATTGCAAATTTTATGATGTTGGTTCAATTCCGGCTTCAGCTTTTCGATTTTTCTATAAAATTAAAAATATTTATGAATTTTTTTATAAACTTAATATCTACTTTAGCAAAAATTTTAGCCATAGTCGTACCTGTTTTGATAGCTATTGCTTATTTTACGTTAGCAGAAAGAAAAATTATGGCTAGTATTCAACGACGAAAAGGTCCTAATGTTATAGGATTTTTAGGTCTATTACAACCTTTAGCTGATGGATTAAAACTATTAGTCAAAGAAACTATCATTCCAAGTAATTCGAATTTTATTCTATTCATTCTATCACCGATTATTGCGTTTTCACTAAGTCTGATTAATTGGGCTGTGATTCCTTTTACGGAACATTGTGTTTTGTCAGATTTGAATATTGGAATTCTTTATATTTTAACTATTTCATCATTAAATGTTTATAGTATTATACTGGCCGGTTGGTCTAGTAATTCGAAGTATTCTTTCTTAGGAGCTGTTCGATCGACTTCACAGATGATATCGTATGAAGTTTCAATTGGTTTTACGCTTTTAACGGTAGTAATATGTTCTAATTCGTTTAATCTAACGAAAATTGTGTTAGCACAGAGTAATACTTGGTTTTTATTACCTTTATTTCCTTTATTCTTAATTTTTTGTGTTTCAATGTTAGCTGAAACTAATCGACATCCTTTTGATTTGCCAGAAGCTGAAGCGGAACTAGTTTCCGGTTATAACGTTGAATATTCAGCTATGACATTTGCTTTATTTTTTTTAGGCGAATATGGTAATATGCTTTTTATGAGTACATTACTTTCAATTCTTTTTTTTGGGGGCTGGTTACCATTTCCAATTTACAGTAGTAAAATACTAGAATTTTTTTTTTTAAATGATTCAATTAGTTTTTTAATGTCTTCATTTTTTTTTAGCTTAAAAGTTTTATTTGGAGTTTTTTTATTCATTATTGCAAGAGCTGCTTTACCACGTTATCGCTTTGATCAATTATTAGATTTAGGTTGGAAAAGTTTTTTACCGTTATCCGTTGGTTATTTAATTTTTACTGCAAGTCTTTTAATTAGTTTTAATTGGGTTTAAAATTAATATATTTATAATTTTTATTATACTTTATTTTTAAAGATTATGATAAAAATTGTTAATTCTAAAACTAGGATAAATGTACTACCGAATATTATTTGACTTAATATGTCAGGTGGAGTTATTAATGTTGATAAAACAAGAAACAAAAAATAAATTTGTTTTCGGTATAACGCTTTAAATTTAACTTTTTTGTATACTTTTATTAATTTGTGCATTAATAAAATGTACAACTGTATAAAGATTAAAAGAAAAAAGTATAAAGAAAAAAAAAATTCAACATAATGTTTTAAAGTTATTTCAAAAAATAACTTTACTTCTTTGTTATGTTGAGGTAAGTTAAAGTCAAAATACATATCATTAAATTTAAAAAAAAAGTTCCAACTTGTTGGTAATAAGTAATTGTAGAATAAAAGTACTAAAAATATATATATTAATATATATATGCTTATAAAATCACTAAGAAATTTTCTTTCTTGATTATACAGTCCTGGTACAAAAAAAAAATATGCATTATAAAAAAGAAAAAAAAGGATATAATGCAAATATAATATCATAATAATATTCCAATACGTTGTAAATCCGTCAGTTATATTTGTACAAATTAGATAACTTTTTGAATTTAAAGATAAACTACTTATTGTAGGTTTTATTAATATGTATAATAAAGTTTCTTTATAAGCAATAAACAAAGCTATTACAAATAAAAGACCGCTTATAATTAATTTAACTCTATTTTTAAACTCCAAAAAATATAATGTTAAAAAAAACATATTTTTTTTTAGGATAATTAGATAAAAAACCAAGGAAAATAATTTTTAACTGGTAGAATCTTGATTTCCAAAATCAACAGTAAGGGTTCAAGTCCCTTTTTTCCTGTCATTAAATTTGTATTTTACTTTTTTTAAAATTTGTTTTATATCTGTAAAGAAAAATAAAAAAATCAAAATTAATATTAAAAGTTGTCCGATACTAAGTTTCATAAATTTTAATTTGTGAGCAATAAAAAATAAGCTTATAGTTCAATTGGTTAGAACAATTCGCTCATAACGATTTGGTTATAGGTTCGAGTCCTATTAAGCTTAAATATCGTCGTTTTATATGATTTAATAAATTAAAGAATGAAATGAAATATCAACTAAACAATTACAATAAGTTTTACATTCAACTTTTTTTGAGAAAGCAAAAACTTTTCTATTTAGTTTTTTTTGACTTAAGAAAACAAAAAACAAATATAAGTTTAAAAAAAAACTTATCAAAACTTGAATTTAATCTGATTAAAATTAAAAATCGATTTTTAAAAAAAATATTTGCATTTTCTATTTTTAATAATTTAATCGTATTATTCGAAAGTTTTTTTTATTTTGGTTTTACGAGAAATAAAAAACTTAATTTAAATTTGATAACGAATAAAAATATAAACTCGACTATTTTTGCAATTGTAATTGAAAATTCCATTTATATTAAGACACAACTTTTAAAGTTAAAAAATATTTCTTTTTTAAATAATATTTTTAAATTTTTTGCTTTTCTTATTAATATTTTTGTAATTATAAACCCTTTTTTAGTAAATTGTTACACAAAATCGAAATAATGTGATTTGAACACATGACTTTCTGTTCCCAAAACAGACACGCTACCAAACTGCGTTATATCTCGTTAAAGTTTATTTTAATATCTGAAGAGAGTAGGATTTGAACCCACGAAGAATTTTTATTTATTCAACAAATTTACAATATGTCACTTTTAACCACTCAGTAATCTCTTCTTTTTATTTTTCAGGACAATTTATTTTCGTACTTTCTTTTTTGGACGACATCCATTATGTGGTAAATTATTTCTAAGTTTAATATTTTGAATTAAGTATATCTTTTTTAAAAAATTCAAAATTAATTTAACAGAAATTAAGTTTTTACTATAAATATGTATCGCAATATTTGTATGTTTCTTTGTTTGAGCTTTTATCTTTTTAAAAACTTGAAGAATGAGGTATTTTTTTGAGATTCTATCTAAACTTTTAAAATTAGTCAACCCTAAAGAAAGTGAAAAAATTTGTTTTGTACAATTAGTATTTAAAACATTAAAAAAAATGTTTTTATAATTATAATGTATAATAAATACATAAAAAATTCGTTTATTCTTTAGTAAGGAGTTACTTTTAATATAATTTTTTTGAAAAATCAAAAAGCTATGCTTACACAGTAAAAAAAAAAAACTATTCAATTTTATTTTTTGTATTAAAACACTTATTTTAAGTTTTAATTGAGTTTTTAATGTTAAAAAAGAAAAGAAAAGACTTTTAGATGCTACTAAATTACAATTTTTATAAAATTTAAATAATATCATTTTATTTTTTACTAACTTATTCTTCATAAAAGTGAATAAAATTTGTTTTTGAAAATTTATATGACTATTTTATTTTAATCCGAACCATCACAGAGAGAAGAGGACGTTACTCTAAATATAATAATATTTATAGACTTAAAAATTAAATGTTACTTATCAATTTACATTATTTGTTAATTTTATCATTTGCACTTTTTACAATTGGATTTATTGGATTAGCGTTAAACAGAAAAAATTTTTTGATTGTTATTATATCAATCGAACTTCTTTTATTGTCGATAAATTTTAATTTCATACTTTTTTCTCTCTATCTTGATGACTTAATTGGACAAATTTTTGTGTTATTTATTTTAACAATAGCAGCTACTGAATCTGCAATTGGATTAGCTATTTTAATAATTTATTATAAATTACATAATCAAATACTTTTAGATCTAATAAAAACTATAAAAAACTAAATTTTTATGAAAAGATATCATTTATAATTGTGTATACACTAAATATACAGATATGTTTTTGTACTTTTATATAATTTCACTGACAACAAAAAAAATAGTTGATTAATTTTTAAAAACTTACGATATTTATACTTATTTTATTCTATAAATTATATTTTATGGTATTATTACAATGTGCAAAATTTATTGGAGCTGGATTAGCTACTATTGGTTTAGCAGGAGCTGGAGTAGGAATTGGTACTGTTTTTGGAGCATTAGTTATAGGTATTTCACGAAATGCATCGTTAAAAGATGAATTATTTAAATTAGCTATTTTAGGATTTGCATTAACTGAAGCTATTGCTTTATTTTCATTAATGATGGGTTTTTTAATTTTATTTGCGTTATAAAACCGAAAAAATAATTTTAATTAACTCTTTTTTCTCTGAAAAAGACTTAAAACTTTAGATATGAAATTAAAAAAATGAAATACTTTTATATAAATAATAAAAAATTTAAATACGCTTTAACAAAAAACTCAATTATTGATTTTTGTAAAAACATAAAATTAAAAATTCCTTATTTTTGTTATCATAAAAAATTAGCACTTGCAGGAAATTGTCGAATGTGCTTAGTAGAAATTTCAAACTCAGTAAAACCTATTGTTTCATGTACCATGCTCTTAACGAATAAAATGAAAATTTATACAAATAGTTTATTAGTTAAAAAAGCTCGTGAAAATGTATTAGAGTTTTTACTTTTAAATCATCCTTTAGATTGCCCAATTTGCGACCAAGGAGGGGAATGTGATTTACAAGATCAATCCTTAATTTTTGGAAGTTATAAAAAACGATTTTATAACTTTAAACGAATTGTAGTTGATAAAAATATAAGTCCAATTATTAAGATGTTAATGACGCGTTGTATACATTGTACGCGATGTGTTCGTTTTTCGTATGAAATTCTAGGACATCATAATTTATTAGGAGTTTTTAATCGAGGAGTAAATAGTGAAATAGGAACGTATGTTTCAAAAACATTTAACTCAGAACTTTCTGGAAATTTGATTGATATATGCCCAGTAGGTGCTTTGACATTTAAACAATTTTCATTTGTGAATCGAAATTGGGAATTGAAAAATATAAAGTCATTTGATTTTAGTGATGGTTTTGGATTAGAAACTCAAATATTTGTAAATAACAATTCAATTATAAAAATTCAACCTTCAGTTGAAAGCTCTTGGATTTCTGATAAAACTCGATTTTCATTTGATGGCATGTTTTCAAAAGAACGTATATTGCTTACTTCGGAATTTAAGTATTCAAATAAAAAAAATCAAGCATATTATTGGAAAAATCTTTTTCAGAATTTAATAACAATTTTATATTTCAAAGATCATTTATATCAGCATTTTTTAACATTTAAACTTATAATTTTGATCAATAATCAATTAGATCTTCAAAATTTAAATATTTTAGATTTGTTAAATAAAAAATATAAGTTCATCGAATTACGTAAATTAGAAAAAACTCTTATAGAAAATTCGGATCAAGAAAACTCTTTTCGAATTAATTCAACACAAAATTTAACTAAATTTAATGTATCTCAACTTTGTCTATTATTGAACTTAAATTTACGATTCGAAGGCTCACCATTAAATTTAAAAATAAAACAAAACTTTTTTAAAAATAATTTAAAAGTAATTGCAATAAATTCGTTGACAAATTTAACATTTCCAGTTTTTTATTTGGGCTCTAATTTAAATATTATAATTCAAATTCTAGAAGGAAATAATATAATAACACAAAATTTAATTTACTCTAAAAATCCTTATATTGTTTTAAATTCTGAATTATCAAAACGAAAAGATAGTTATAACTTTTTCGAACTTTTTCAACTATTAAAAAATTATAATTTTAATATTTATAATAATGACTGGAATGGAATTAATACATTAAATTTAACTTTAAGCGAGTCTGGTTTAAATTATCTTAATAAATTAAAATCGTTTACCTTTAAAACATACATTTTATCTAATATCTTATATTTATACAATGTAAAATTTAACTTTTTTAATCAATATTTACAAAAATATTTAGAATTAAAATTATTAAATTTTAATTATAATTTGAAATTTTTAGTACTCATTGAGCAAAACTTTATTTTAAGTTCTAATTTAAACAATTTCAAATTATATAACGCTAATTTTTTTGAAAGTTTTAGTAACAATTTTTTAAATGTAGAAGGATTATTTAAAACATCTCCAAAAATAATAAGTTCTACTTTGTTTTATTCAAAAAACGAGACTCATATTCTTAAAATTTTTGATTATTATTTAACAAAGTTATCTTATTTGAATGGAATTAAAACGTACTCATTTGTCAATTTTGATTATATAAATTTCAATAAAAAAAACATAGACTTATTGTTAGCACCATCAAATATTATGACCTCATTAAATTGGATGTTTTTAAAGAATAAATTTTGTTTTTTTTATTTAAAAAACTCAAAATTTGTATTTAAAAAAATAAAATATTTTAAAAATAAATTATATTTATGGATAGAAGATTTTTACTTAAATAATAAAGACTTATATAGTTCGTATTCATTAATAATGTTGGAATGCTCAAAATCGTATCGAAAAACAACTAATAACTTTTTATATTAAAAAATTAAGAGTTTATAACTCAAATTGGGTAGAGTAACAGACTTTTAATCTGATAGTTTTGGGTTCAAGTCCCAATAAACTCATATAAATTTCATATCATATCTTCTTTTATAAAACAAAAATAAAAAGAAAGAAAACATTTAGTTAGATTACTTCATCTTTAATGTTTTTTAACTCAGTGAATACTAGAAATATAAACTTGGTAAATAAAAGTATAAAAAACTTAAAAGTTATTTCTATGTACTCTATAAATATATCAAATAAAACTTCTAATTTATTGTTTTCCACAAGTTTCATTAATGTCAACTCTCGTTGGATAAAAAATTATTTAGTTACAATTGCAACAAATCACATAATAAAATATCCAACTCCCATAAATTTAAATTATGCATGGAGTTTTGGGTCATTAGCTGGAATTTGTTTAGTAATTCAAATCCTAACTGGAGTTTTTTTAGCTATGCATTATACCCCGAATATTGATTTAGCATTTAGTAGTGTTGAACATATTATGAGAGATGTGAATAACGGATGGCTAATTAGATATGCGCATGCAAATGGCGCATCTATGTTTTTTATTGTAGTATATTGCCATATTTTTAGAGGTTTATACTTCGGTTCTTATATGCATCCAAGACAACTTTTATGGTGCTCAGGAGTTTTAATCTTTATTCTAATGATGGCAATCGCATTTATGGGTTATGTTTTACCATGGGGTCAAATGAGTTTTTGGGGAGCAACGGTTATCACAAGTTTATTCACAGCGATACCATTAGTAGGTAACATTATTGTAGATTGGTTATGGGGCGGATTTACAGTTGGAAATGCAACATTAAATCGGTTCTTTAGTTTACACTTTTTTTTACCATTTATTTTAGCTGGATTAACTTTACTTCATTTAGCATTATTACACGAGAATGGATCAACAAATCCTCTTGGTGTTGACTCAAATATAGATAAAATTTCTTTTTATCCTTATTTTTTCGTGAAAGATTTATTTGCTTTTTTTTCATTTTTATTTTTTTTTTTTATATTTCTTTTTTATTTTCCTAATAGTTTAGGTCATCCAGATAACTATATTCCGGCAGATCCAATGCAAACGCCAGCACATATTGTCCCAGAATGGTATTTTTTACCATTTTACGCGATATTACGTTCAATTCCTGATAAATTAGGAGGTGTTTTAGCCATGTTTGGTTCATTAATTATACTATTTCTTATTCCATTTTTAAACACTTCTGAAGTTCGAAGTACAAATTTTCGACCGATTTTTAAAATTTTTTATTGGTTAATAGTTACTGACTTTCTACTTTTAGGATGGATCGGACAAAAACCAGTAACTGACACTTATATGACTGTAGGGCAGTGGGCAACAGCGTACTATTTTTTTTTTTTTTTGATTCTTATACCATTAGTAGGAATAATAGAATCAATCTTGTCAAATCATAAGCAAATTGAATCTAAGTTGAATTAAAAAAATGATTCTTTTTACTTACTATACTTTTTCAATCTTTAAAACCAATTTTTTTCCTATTTTTATTTTTATAATTTTTTCTTTTTTTTTATCTTCTCTAATTTTACTTTTATCGTATTTAGTCGCAATTCAAAATCCAGACTCTGAAAAACTTTCAACCTATGAATGTGGGTTTGAACCGTACGAAGATGCTCGACAAAATTTTGACATAAAATTTTATTTAATAGCCATACTATTCTTAGTTTTTGACATTGAAACAATTTTTTTAATTCCCTGGGCAATTTCATTTAATCTATTAAATATTTTAAGTTATTGGGTAATAATAGATTTTATTTTAGAATTAGGAATTGGTTTTATTTATATTTGGTATTTAAATATTTTTTTCTATAAAACCATTTAATAAAAAAATGTTATTTTATTAAAGATTTTTACGAACTACGTAAAGTTAATGTTTAATATAATAGTAAATAAATTTTTAAAAAAGAATTTTGTTAAAAGCTTATAACTCAATTTGGTTAGAGTACATGCTTGATAAGCGTGAAGTTAGTAGTTCAAATCTACTTAAGCTTACTTTATTACTAAAAATTTATGTATTTAACTTTAATATATTTACCATTAATAAGTTCTATTAGTTCAGGTTTATTAGGACGATTCATTGGGACAAAAGGTACAAATATCGTTACGATTAGTTGTATTTTTTTGACATTTATTATGTCTTTAACTTGTTTTTATGAAGTTGTTCTTATGGGTAGTCCTACTTATATAAAATTAACGATTTGGATAAACTCTCAAATTTTTAATGTTGATTGGGGATTTTTATTTGATAGTCTTACTTTAATAATGTGTTGTATCGTTACATTTATTTCATTTCTTGTACATGTTTATTCTATGGAATATATGCTTCATGATCCACACAATACTCGATTTATGTCTTACTTATCTTTATTTACATTTTTTATGCTTATTTTAATAACTGCTGACAACTATGTTCAATTATTTGTTGGTTGGGAAGGTGTTGGTTTATGTTCTTTTTTATTAATAAATTTTTGGTTTGCAAGAATCCAAGCTAATAAAGCAGCGATAAAAGCTATGGTGATTAATCGAATTGGTGATTTTGGATTAGCGTTAGGAATTTTTTTGATTTATATAACTTTTAACTCAGTGGACTATGCAACTGTTTTTGCTTTAACTCCTTTTTTTCTAGAAACAAAATTTGAAATCTTTTCATTAGAAATTTATGTCTTGAATTTAATTGGTATTTTATTATTTGTCGGTTCAGTTGGAAAATCTGCACAATTAGGTTTGCATACCTGGTTACCTGATGCTATGGAAGGTCCTACACCAGTTTCAGCATTAATACATGCTGCCACCATGGTAACAGCGGGAGTTTTTTTAATTGCTAGAAGCTCATTAATCTATGAGTATATTCCAACAACGTTGAATATTATAACTTTTATAGGTGCATCTACAGCTTTTTTTGCTGCAAGTGTCGGATTAGTTCAGAATGATATAAAGCGAATAATTGCGTATTCGACATGTAGTCAACTTGGATATATGGTTTTCACTTGTGGATTATCCAATTATAATGTTGGAGTTTTTCATTTAATTAATCATGCATTTTTTAAAGCGTTACTTTTTTTAGGTGCTGGTTCAATCATTCACGCAGTTTCTGATGAACAAGATTTGCGAAAAATGGGTGGATTAAAAAATATGATACCCTTAACTTATTCCGTAATAATAATTGGATCTTTAGCTTTAAGCGGATTTCCATTTTTAACTGGATTTTATTCAAAAGATGTTATTTTAGAAACCGCATATAGTAAATTTTCTATATTGAGTCATTATAGTTTTTATTTAGGAACATTTGGTGCTTTTTTAACAGCTTTTTATTCAACACGATTAATTTATTTTGTGTTTTTATCACCCCCAAATGGGTATCGAATTGTGTATTCTAATGTAAAAGATTCTGGTATCTCAATTAGTTTTGCATTAGTAACTTTAACAATTCCAAGTCTGTTTTTTGGGTATTATGCAAAAGATATGTTTATTGGATTAGGAACAGATTTTTGGGGTAATTCACTTTTTGTAAAACCGTCAAACTTTACTATTATTGATTCAGAATTTATCCAAATAGAATATAAACTATTACCATTAATTTTAAGCTTATGTGGTATAACTTTTGCATTTTTTCAATACACGCGAAATACTTATTTATTATACAAAACTAAAACAATAAAAGTTGGAAACTTTTTATATAATTTTTTAAACAAAAAATGGTTTTTTGACAAAATTTATAATGAATTTGTAGTTCAAAGTTTTTTTGAAAAAGGGTTTTCAATAAGTTATAAAATAATTGATAAAGGAATTATTGAAATATTTGGACCTAAAGGATTTTCAAATTTAGTCATTAAAAATTCAGTCGAATTTTCAAAGTTTCAAACCAGTAATATTTATCATTACGTGTATCTAACTTTATCCGGTATAACTACTATTTTTATTTTTAGATACATAATGATAGGTAAAGAATATGTAGTCCTAACATTAATTATTGTGCTATATTTTTATTATTTTTTTAAAGATTCTCATAACAAAAACAATAACAAAAAATGTTTTTAACTTTTTTGAAAATAAGCTTTTAAATACAAAATGTTATATTTTAACTTTTTCTCACGTTGGTTTTTTTCTACCAATCATAAGTGCGAGATTTAAAATTTATTTAAGTTAGTATTAATTGTAAGTGTAACTGCCTAATAAAAAAACCTAAAAAACTTTAATTAGAAAACTCTAAATTTGAAGAACTAGTAAACAAGAAAAGCAACAAAAATTATATTTTTTACAGGATATTTTAAAATTTTTAAAAGTATAGCATACACGAACTTTTATGATGGTTTTTTAAAAGATTGGTAATTAATTAATCACTTTGTTATATATAGTTAATGATTAAAAATATTAATTTTCTTTTATCAATTTAGTAACTTGTTTTATGAAGTGAACGAGCAGTTTCTGGTATTAAGAAAATTACAAAAACTTGTAAATATAAACAACAAAAAACCTAGAAGATGCTTTTCAAACAATTGAACTATAATAATTATAATCACAAAAGTAAATTCAATTCATTAAATGTTATTTACTTAGGGACGTATAGAAAATCTTATTATAATCTACTGATAAGACAATGTAATACGACTTCTGTTATTTCAAATCATAAACTTTTAACGTTAAACGATTTAAAAATTTTAAAAACTTTATGTAAACTAAAAAAAAAAAAAGGTAAAGTCATAAATATTTCGAAACTACTTCAAAATATAACACTTTTAAAACTGAGTTATAAACTTATAGTTTGTAAATTACAAACAAAAAATTATTTAAAATTAACAAATACGTTTACAAATACTCAAAATAAATGGTTTATAAACTTGTCTTTCAAATTAAAGACTGGCAATTTCACGTATTTAATAATTGAAAGTAGTAAAAATTTTAAGTTAGAAAACTTAAAACTTTTAAGACTAAGTAAACTTCGAAATAATATTGTTAACCAAGCTTTAGAACTAATTCTTGAGATTTTCTATGAACCTCTTTTTCTATCAACTTCTCATGGTTTCAGACCATTTAAAGGTTGTCATTCGGCATTAAAACAAATTCAGCTTTTTTGGACTGATATTTCTTGGGTAACTAGTTATAAATTCAAAATTCAACAAACAATTAATTTTTCTATCTTATTTAAACTTATGTCACGTAAAATAGATGACAAGTTATTGTTTAGTTTACTTAAAAAAAAATTTAAAAATAATACATGTAATTTTAAGGATTTTAAAATTTTAACACCGATTTTAATCAATGTATATCTTCATCATTTGGATTTGGAGCTTGAAAAACTTAAAAAAAATTATAATCTTTTTTTTAAAAAATTGTTTTATTTTAGTTTTAATTTAAAAACATTACGAAAAACAAGTTTTCGAACGTTAAATCTCATTAAATATGGACGGATATTAACTCACAAAACGTTATATTGTCCATTTAAAACTAAAATAAAAAATCAAAACTCAAATTTTAAACGATTTAAAATTCGATATGTTCGATATTTAAATTTTTTTTTAATCGGTATAATCGGTGATTTTGAAAAAAATTATCAAAAAATAAATAGGTATACTCTAACGTTTTGCAATTCGAACCTAAAACTGTTACTAGCCTATAAAAATCCAATAAAGGTAAGTTCAAAAATTGTTATAAATTTCTTAAATTTTAAAATAAACTTTTTAGAATTTAATAATTTTCTCAGTTATTCAAAAAAATCATTTAAGAAGTATTCAGATAAGAAAAAAGTAACATTTAAAATTTTAAAACAGAAAAATTTATTGTTAACTACATTTTCAAATTGTTTTGTTATTTTAAAAAAAAAACAATTAAAGAAAAGAAAAAGTTATTTAAAAGTTTTAACTTTGAATAAATACAATCATTTAAGTAACTTAAAACAGTTTAAAAACAAGAAAAAAAATCTTATTACTTTTAAAGCACCTTTAAATTTAGTACTAAATAATTTTAAACAAAATGAAATTCTTTCAAGTAAAAAAAAAACGAAATCTGTAACTTGGCTGACACATTATTCAAATTATTTAATTGTAAAATGGTTTAAAAAAAAATCAAAATTTTTATTGAATTTATACTGTTGTTGTGATAATTTTAAAAAAATCAAAATTTTTGTTGATCGTATTCTAAGATACTGTGCTATTAAAACATTAGCAATTAAGAATAAACTGACAATTCAAAAAACCATTAAAAACTGGTCGAAGAATATTATTATAAAAGATAAAACAAATAAACTTATTTTAGTAAAATATTTAACGAAACTAGAAATCCATAAAATAAAAAAAAAATTTCTTGTAGACCTTAATTTTGTCAAATTTAACAATCAAAAATAATAAACTAAAAAAAATAATATTTTTAGTTTTACAAAAAGATATTTAATTTTTTTTTAAACCTTAAGAAAAAACAGAAGAGAGCCGTATGACAAAAAAAACTTGTCATGTACGGTTCAGCGAGAAAGTTTGACTTTACTCTACAGATATTGGAACATTATATATTATTTTCGGTGCATTTTCTGGAATAGCTGGAACAACACTATCAATATTTATTCGAACAACATTAGCAGCTCCAAATTCCACATTTTTAGATAATAACTATCATTTATACAATGTGATTGTTACTGGACATGCATTACTAATGATTTTTTTTATGGTAATGCCGGTGTTAATAGGTGGATTTGGTAATTGGTTTGTTCCATTAATGATTGGAGCTCCAGATATGGCATTTCCAAGAATGAATAATATTAGTTTTTGGTTATTACCTCCATCGTTAATGTTATTAACAGCATCAATGCTAGCAGAAGCAGGCGTTGGTACTGGATGGACTATTTATCCACCATTATCTAGCATTAATGCTCACTCAGGTGCATCAGTAGACTTAGCTATTTTTAGTTTACATTTATCAGGAGCAGCTTCAATTTTAGGAGCTATAAACTTTATATGTACAATATTAAATATGCGAGTAAAAAGTTTATATATGCATAAGTTACCCTTATTTGTTTGGGCAATTTTTATAACAGCATTTTTATTACTTCTTTCTTTACCAGTATTAGCGGGTGCGATTACAATGTTGTTAACAGATCGAAACTTTAATACAACATTTTTTGACCCAGCTGGAGGTGGAGATCCGGTATTGTTTCAACATTTATTTTGGTTTTTTGGTCATCCAGAAGTTTATATTCTTATATTACCTGCATTTGGAATTATAAGTCATATTGTATCTAGTACGGCAAAAAAACCAATTTTCGGTTATTTAGGAATGGTATATGCAATGTTTTCAATTGGAGTTTTAGGATTTATAGTTTGGGCTCATCATATGTATACTGTTGGTTTAGATATTGATACGAGAGCATATTTTACTGCAGCAACTATGATAATAGCTGTACCGACAGGTATTAAAATTTTTAGTTGGTTAGCAACACTCTGGGGAGGTTCTATAGATATAAGAACTCCAGGTTTGTTTGCATTAGGATTTATATTTTTATTTACTGTAGGAGGAGTAACTGGAGTTATACTTGCAAATTCAGGACTCGATATATCATTGCATGATACATACTATGTAGTAGCCCATTTTCATTATGAGTACGCCGTCTAACAATTTTTTATAACGTTATATAACAAATAACTTACACAATTGACTTTAATTTTTAAATCTAAAAAAAAAATTTAAACTGTAAAAACGTCTTTTACTAACTTTTTAAAGAAACAAACTTTTTTGAGAAACAAAGTATGTACTAAAAAAAAGATCTAAATATATTTTTTTTGACAAATCTTTTTATCAAGGGTATGATGTCTAGTGAAAATAACAAAAAATATTTCTTAAATAATACAAATTTGTACGTAATAAAAATTGTATTTAGTCAATTTTAACAAAAAATATAGAAAAAAAATCCTAAAATAAAAAATATTTATAAACTATTGGAATTCGGGATTTGTTAAATTTAGAATAAAAAAACCCCCTTTATAAAATCAAACGGAAAACTTTAAAAATAAATTTTCTATTTAATTGTTTATAATATAAAAACTAAGAATTTTTAGTTTCATAATACAATTAACATGTAAATATAAAAGAAGTTCAAATAAACTGTAAATATGTTAAAAATTTTAATTATTCATGTCCATTAACATTTATCAAAAATTAGTTAAAAATGAATCAATACAGTTAACATGTTGGTATAAATTAAAAAAAAACTGTACGCAAGAAACTTTCAATACTTTTGAGCACTGTTGGATTTACTGGTTTAAGCTAAAAAAAAAAACACGTAAATTTAAATCCAATTTTAAATACAGTCGACATTCTAATATTTTTAAAAAATGGACATATTCAAATTATTTAAAAAAAAAACTGATTCTTATACATTTAGAATTTGTTTTCAAATTTAAATTTGAAATATGGATTAGTAAAAAAGCTACTAACTTTCTAAAATTTCGATATGTTTTAATTTTTATAACTAAACTAATTTTAAAATATTGTCAGTTTAAATATAAAAAATAATAGAATAAAATTTTTTGATTAAGAACAATATGAAAAGCACCAAAATGATGAAATTGGTAAACATGCTAGGTTTAGGTTCTAGTTCTTTTTAAAAAGAGTAAGGGTTCAAATCCCTTTTTTGGTACGTATTAAAATTCAACGTTTTAAAACCTATATTTATCGTTTTATTTTAAAGCCATATGCAAAGAAATTTGCACGTATGGTTTATATTTTCATTTTTATAAAATGAAAAAACTATTAAGTCTAGGTGCTGTTTTCGGTATGTTAGGAGGAATATATTATTGGTTTGAAAAAATAACTGGCGTAAATTATCCAGAAACATTAGGTAAAATCCATTTCTGGATTTTTTTTCTAGGAGCCAACTTAACTTTTTTCCCAATGCATTTTTTAGGAATTGCTGGCATGCCTCGCCGAATTCCCGATTATCCAGATGCATTTTCTGATTTTAATCAAATTGCCTCTTATGGTTCTTATATATCAGCATTCTCTGCAATTTTTTTTTTTTATATAGTATTTGTGTCTTTTTCTAACAAAAAAAATTTAACAACTATAAACAAATCAAAACAAAAATTAAACTTGTTCTCTAATTATTAAAATTCACAATAGAATATTAAAATTTATTACAAGATACTTTTTTATTCTATAAAACATACTACATTGTATATAAACAAGAATACAAAAATTGTAACTAAAATTAGAGAAATATAATTCTAAATATGTTATCAGAATTTAAAAATGAACAAAATAGAAAAAATATATATACTACTAAAAACTTAAATAAATATTTAGTGACAAAGCACTCCTGGCATTTAGTAGATCCAAGTCCGTGGCCACTAGTAACGGCTTTAGGAGCATTTACTATAACCTTTAGTTTAGTATTAATTATGCATAGTTATAAATATGGTGATCAATTAATTATTTGCGGATTTTTAATTTTATTATATTCTATTTATATGTGGTGGAGAGATATTATTCGCGAAGCCACATTAGAAGAGCAACACACATTTTCAGTTCAAAGAAGTTTAAGATTAGGAATGCTTTTGTTTATTGTTTCCGAAATTATGTTTTTTTTTGCTTTTTTTTGGGCTTTCTTTCATTCAAGTCTGTCACCAACGTACAACATTGGTGCAATTTGGCCACCAGAAGCTATAGAAATAATTTCAAGTTCGGGTATACCATTGACGAATACTTTTTTTCTCTTAAGCTCCGGTATAACTGTAACTTGGGCTCATCATGCGATAATAAGCCGTGCAAAAAAACATGCAATTATTGCATTGTTGTGGACACTAATTCTTGCAATTTTATTTACTGGATTACAAGTTTTTGAATATCTTGAAGCTCCTTTTACCATGGCAGATAGTGTTTATGGATCTTGTTTTTATATAACAACAGGTTTTCATGGATTTCATGTGATAATAGGAACGTGTTTTTTATTTGTATCTTTTATTCGAATTCTTTTTAATCATCTTACAAATTCGCATCATTTTGGATTTGAAGCTGGTGCATGGTATTGGCATTTTGTTGGGGCGACCTAAAAACAACACAAAATTAAAACAGTTTTTAATTAAATCATTAAAACTGTTGAAACTTAGACAAGATTTCTTATAAATTTGTAGAACAAAAAAGAAAAAATTGAAAAAGCAAAATTTCTAAAGACAATTGAAAAATTTTAATATAGTTGTAAGATTAAAACTTTAAAAACAAGTTGTATAAGATTAATCTATAAAAAGATATCAAACCGAAAAAACTTATTTTTGTAAAACTTACAAAAAACCATAACTTAAAGATTAAAAAAAATGAGTCGACAACATTTATAGTTTAATGTAAAAGTATTAAAAAAATTAATTTTTGATAGTAATGTCAAATTAAAAGTTAATTTAAAAAGATAATAATAATACTTAAGTAAGTTGATAAATAATAAAAAAATTAAAACGGTATTCAATAAAATTTTAATTAAAATAAAAATATATAAAAACTTTTTTTAAAAATTGTTTCTTTTTGATTTTTTTCTTTAATTTTTATCATAATCCAAAAAAATTTATAAAAAATTAATAATTTTGAAATTATAAAGATGTAACGGTGAAATCGAATAAAACTTTTATAAAGAAAGAGTTCCTCCTCCTTTATAAAAAAGAGAAATATTCGAATTCAGATGTATTATAGTATCGATTTAAGAATCGAAAAGAATACTTTTTTAATAATAAATAACCTTAAACAAGTTTTAAGAAGTATTTTTATTCAATTAGCACAATAAGTTATAATAACCATAAAGTGTAAGTATTATCTACACATTTTTATTACAAACTTAAAACAATAATGTTAAAAATTTTCGATAAAAAGCCGTATGACAAGTTAATTGTCTTGTACGGTTTAATCGTTAAAACTGGCACTGGCTTTAAGAACTGTAAAAATAGTTTTAAAAAAGAACTTTGACCATTATATGTTGTGTGGTTATTTTTGTTTATCGTGGTTTATTGGTGGGGTGGTTTATAATAAAAAAAACTTTTTTTAAACAAAAAATAATTAAGAAAATGTAGCTTAAATGGGTTAAAGCGTCAACCTGTCACGTTGAAGAGTGCGAGTTCAAATCTCGTTTTTTTCGAAGAAATACATTTTTAAACATTTAAAGAAATCAAAATAAAACATGTTTTTTATTGTAAATGCAAAAACTTCAAGTAATAAATTGTTAAAAAGTAGTTTAAAAAAGATTGTGGGACTTGGAAGCTCAAAAATAAATTATTTGTTAAAAAAAACAGGAATTTCAAATACAGTTAAACTTTCGGATTTGTCGAACTTACAAACAGAAAAACTTCAAACAATATTAAAAAAATCAAATTTTAAAATTGATCGAAATTTTAAAAGATCTCAACAACAATTTCTAAAGCATCTTAAAGAAATTAAAAAATATAAGTACAAAAAAAAAAAAAATAAAACCCGTGTAAAAAATTAACAAATGTTATGAGCTCAAAAATCAATTCAAACCTATTAAAAAAAAATAATTATTGTAACTGGAATCAATTTAATGACTTTAAAACTAAAGAAGAAATTTCATTCTATTTTTATAAGAATTCAGTTATTTACAAAATTTTAAAAAAATTATTTACGAATTTCAAACTTTATGTACTGAAAATAAAATTGTTTCAAACAAATAATTTATTACATATTTTAATATCTTATTTTTATATGAAACCGAACAACGCTTTAAAACATAATAAAATTCGACCAAAGAAAATTGAGCATTCATTATTTATAAAAAAAATTATAAAAATTTTAAATAATTACACAGACACAAAATTAGATTTCTATATCATTATTCAAAATATTCAAAAATATCTTTTAAAATTAAAAAAATTTATAAATTATTGTAAACTAAAAAAAAACCTTTATTTAAAATTTAGAAAATACGAAACTAAATTTAATTTTTTGAAAACATCATTAAAACTATTTTTGATTATTTTAAAAAAACCAAATACAGCTACGTTATTATCAGAGTATATAAGTTCTTTATTTAAATTTAAGATTTACAAAAAAGAACATTTAAAAATTTTTAAACTATTTAAATTGATAATTAAAATATTACTAACATTAAATTTTTCTATATACAACGGATTAAAGTTGAGTATTAAAGGTCGAATAAATGGTTTCGCACGAGCAAAAACGCGAACATTTCAATCTGGTATTATGCCATTAAATACTTTTAATGCCAGAATTTATTATGCAAAAAATACAGCTTTTACTAAAAACGGAACAATCGGTATAAAAGTATGGATGTATGAACAAAATAAAAATTTAAGTAAAAAAAATGATTTTTAAAAAAATTACATCCAATACACCATCAAAAAGAAACTTGATACAACTTAAAAATTTCAATAATTTAATTAACTCACCTTTACTAAAGACGAAGTTTTTCTACAAATCAAAAAAATCAGGTAGAAATAATCAAGGAAAAATTACAATATCGCATAAAGGAAAAGGTCATAAAAGACGCTATCGAAAAATTGATTTTACAAGAATTGAGCAATCAACAAACATAGTGTTAAGTGTCGAATATGATCCTAATCGAACCTCTTTTATAAGTTCTCTTTATAATTTGAAAGATCAAACATTTAAATACATTTTAACACCTAAAAATTTAAAACCTGGTAACCTTGTAAAATCAGGACCTTATATACATGAATATAAAATTGGTTATTCACTGCCTTTGCAAAATATTCCAATCGGAAGTATGGTACATAATGTTTCAACAAAAATAAATGCAGTAGGAAAAATAAATCGAGCTGCTGGAACTTATGCAAAAATTATAAAAAAAGAGCTAAACTATGCAATACTGGAATTGAATTCTGGAAAATTGAAAAAATTACCGATTAAATGTTTTGCTACAATTGGAATAGTATCAAATAATTACAATTTTTTAAAAACTGTAGGAAAAGCTGGACGAACTCGATGGCTCAACAAAAGACCCACAGTTCGAGGAGTTGCAATGAATCCAGTAGATCATCCTAATGGAGGAGGAGAAGGTAAAAAATCAGGTAGAAAATTAAGCCCATGGGGAAAATAAACTTATTAAAACACAACTTTAAACCTTTTTAACTAAATATGTATACGGAAACAGAATCAAAATTATCTTAAAGTTTAATAATTAAATTTTAAACTAATTTTTGTAGTTTAATATTCTAATAGTTGATTTTTTCAAAAACCTTTATAAAATGCAAACTAAGCTTCAATAGCTTATTAACAACACTTATATAACTCATTAAAGTTTCTCCAATGCTACATGTTACAACAATTTGGAGGATTAAGAGTTCGAGATAATAAAATTTTGAAAAATCTCTTAATATATAACAAAGGCATCAATATAAAATTTGAATGACAATGTATACAATCAGGAACATATAGTGTTACTTTATGTTATAATTGTGTCTTTTTTATCATGTGATAGCTTTTAATGAACCACTTCAACTTTATTATGACTAAGAAGTCTAAAAAATTACTTATTTCATACTCCGGGACATAAAAATTGTTGAATTCACATTTCGACTAGAGAAAGATATGTGAATTTGATACGGTACATCCTGCAAATCCTAGAAAAATTTTCGCTCATTTAAATGCATTTAAAATTCAGAATTAAGATATAAATCAATTTCGCTAATAAAACGCCATATAAGAAATTTTTAGAAAGTACCAAAACGACATACCCTAAAATGGTAAACTCCAAGTCATATTTCTTGTTCGACATCAAAACGAACTAAGTGATTCTGGGGTACGAGCCAAATAGTTCGAAAAACATCAAACTCATGAGTAAATTTAACTCTCTAATCATCAAAAAGTTATCTGCTCATAATCTAAATAAATAATAAATTTATTTTAAGTTAATAATTCCGATACAACTACGACAACCTCCGTGTAAAACGGTTATAGCAATTAACAATTAATTGATTCATATTCATTATTTGATATTCAATATGGTTATAATATTTTGTAAATAAACTAATTATTAAAATTCGTAAAGTTTCAGTATGTAAGATGAGGTAAAATATAAACTTTTTTCTAAAACATTTCCGAATATTATTTATTATAAGCAAGGGTTTTTAAAAATATATAATAAATAACAATAAAACCAATATATCCGTATAAAAGTGAAGCACTAAAAAGAAATGAAAACGATGCGAGTGCCCCTAAAATAAAATATTTTAGTCCGGCATGAACTGAAAAGCTCGATTTCTTTTTAGATGAGACTAAAAAATAAAACGCCAAACTTTGTAATTCGATAGATAAGTACGCAGTTAATAAATCATTTGAAGAACACAATAAAAAAACACCTAAAACAGTTAACAAAAGAACAATAATGTATTCAAAAAGATATAATTTTTGAATTAATAAAAATTTTCGAAATATGAAAACACAACGAAGAATGTAACACAACAATATTATTTTTTTGTTTCACTAAGATAATCAATCTCAACAGAATTTAAGTTATTCCAAAATAAAACTATTGAAAAAACTAATGTTAAAATCGATAAATTAACAATAGATTTAATGATTAATTTTTTAGTTTTTAATGCTGTAGAAAGAAATGTGCCATAGAAAAAAAGGCACAAAATAGATAAACAAAAAAATTAGGGCAATGGTAGAAAATTTTTTAAAGATAAAATCATAAATATGTTTTAAAATATAACAAAAATTTTAAGAATCTAGAAAAATAGAAAAGTTTTAAAAACTTTTCTAGAGCATACAAAAGTCTTTTATGATGTGTTCCCAATAAAATTTTTAATAGTAGACATAACACAAAAAACTTAAATTTACTCTTGAATTTGAGACAGTTTCAGGTAGAATTATTTGGATAAAAGTATTATTATTTATGAACTAAAAAGAAAAATGTATAAAAATGTGTTACACACTAAAAATAGATGCTTATCTTTCCAAAATAAAAGATATTCTTGAAAAATTTAATGCGAAAACAGAGAAAAATTAGTAAGAGATTTCCTTACTTTTTTAGTTTTTAATATGATAGAAAGAATTCTAACATAAAATAAAAAAGACACAACATGGATAAACAAAAAACTCTGAATTATCCTTGATTTTGTAATGAAATCAGAAAATAAAAATTGATTTTTAAAGCAGTTTTTTCAAATGTCAGTACAACTGTTCCATTAAATCGCAAGCAATAAAATAAATCCAACTATTAAAATTTGAATAAAATAATACGAATATAAAATTAAACCAAAAGTCTTAACATTAAAACAAATTTCAATACTTTCAAACCAATTAAAGTACATTAAATTTAAAAACTTGTTTGTTCCGCTATA
>Ga0115013_10000426_pt1 | contig 25656 bp, 16 predicted proteins | sample SouAtlMetagenome_2_FD_88686 | JGI IMG/M metagenome (GOLD analysis project Ga0115013, IMG submission 88686) | Marine eukaryotic phytoplankton communities from Atlantic Ocean - South Atlantic ANT15 Metagenome | ecosystem: Environmental > Aquatic > Marine > Oceanic | place: South Atlantic Ocean...
AAGTGAGCCACTGCTACTGAGAAAAGAATACTTTGTGGTTCCGATATCGCCACGTTTTTGAAAGGGTGCGGCATGCGAATCATCACTCTTCTCGCTGCCACTCTTGGGCTTGCCCAAGCCGCTCCTCAGTGGCTGCGCTATCCTGCCATTTCTCCCAACGGCGAAACGATCGTTTTCACGCACGGCGCGGACCTTTACACAGTCCCCTCAACCGGCGGCGAAGCACGCTCCCTAACCCAACACCTTGCGCGAGACTACCATCCGATCTGGTCACCAGATGGGAAATCGATCGCCTTTGCCTCCAATCGGCACGGCAACTTCGACGTCTTTCTCATTTCAGCCAAAGGCGGTAAGGCCAAGCGTATCACCTTTCATTCCCAAAACGACATCCCGACGTCCTTCACGCCCGACGGAAAGAGAGTCATTTTCGAATCCACCCGCATCGACGCTCCGGAATCCCTCGATATTCCCAATCGCCGCGTAGGCGAAACCTATCTCGCTCCCGTTAGTGGTGGCCGCATCACCAAGCTCCTCGCGATCCCCTCGGAAAACGTCAACTTCTCCCCCTCCGGAAAACAATTCCTCTACCACGATCGCAAGGGCTACGAGGACCCCTGGCGCAAGCACCACACCTCCTCGGTCACCCGGGACGTTTGGCTCTACGACTGGGAAAAAAAATCACACCGCAAGATCACTAACTTCGTCGGCGAGGACCGCAATCCCGTCTGGATTGACAATAGGGAATTCCTCTACCTCTCCGAACAAAGCGGATGCTTAAACATTTGGCAAAGCTCGATTAAGAAGAATGCCAAGCCGAAACAAATCACCACTTTCGACAAGCATCCGGTTCGTTTCCTCAGCAGATCCAAAAACGGAAAGATCGCCTTCAGCCACCATGGAAATATCTTCGTGCAGACAAAAGGTAACGAAGCTCCGAAAAAAATTCGCGTTACAATCCACGACGACGACAAAACGAATTCTGAAATGGTCAAGCTATCGAATTCGATTACCGAGATGGTTGTTTCACCGAAGGGCAACGAAATTGCCTTCATCGCCCGGGGGGAGATTTTCGTCACCTCCATTGATCATAAGACCACCAAGCGCATCACCAACACTCCGGAGCAAGAACGCTCGGTGAGTTTCCATCCCGAAGGGCGCCAACTCGTATACGCCTCGGAACGTAACAACAGCTGGAACCTCTACACTTCCAGCATCGCGCGTGAAGAAGAGAAAAGCTTTTATCTCTCCACGACCCTCACGGAGGAAGCCCTCCTTGCCGGAGACGATGAAACATTCCAGCCCCTTTGGTCGCCCGACGGCAAACAGATCGCCTACCTTCAAGACCGTGTGCAACTCCGCGTTTATGATGTGGAAAAAAAGACGAACACCACCTTGCACGACGGTAGCCGTTCCTATTCCTACTCCGATGGCGACATCGAGTATTCTTGGTCGCCCGACAGCAAGAACCTCCTTACGATGCTTCTGCAAAAACAACGTTGGACCGAGAACGTCTTCCTAGTCGCCGCCGACGGAAAATCCGAGCCCATCGACCTGAGCCGGAACGGTTACTACGACATGGCTCCTCAGTGGGCCTGGAATGGGGAAGCCGCACTTTGGATCTCCAACCGCCACGGCAAAAAATCACACGGGAGCTGGGGCAGCGAACTCGACATCTATGCCGGCTTCCTAACGAACCGCGCCCACCGACTCTTCCAACTCACCGAAGCCGAGCGCGACGAAATCAAAGACGAAGACTGGGAAAAACTCTTCGAAGAGAAAAAGAGACTCGATCCCGAAGGTGTGGAAGACCGCATCGAACGTCTCTCGATTCACTCCACCAATCTCGAAGGAGCCGTCGTGGCGCCAAACGCACGCACGGTTTTTTATATGGGAAGCGAGCGTAAGAAATTTCAGATCTGGTCCCACGATTTCTACAAAAAGGAAACCAAGCTCCTCACCAGCCTCGGCGGTGCTGGCGACAGCGGATCCACTGACATTCAAATCAGCGAGGACGGGAAAAACCTCTTCGTTCTCGCCGGTGGAAGCCTTCACAAAATCGGTACGGGTGACGGCAAATCCAAGTCCCTCTCCTACGCTTCGGAAATCACTTTTGACCTCGCCGCCGAGCGCACGGAAATGTTCCAGCACATCTGGCGGCAAGTCCGCGAGAAATTCCATCGCACCGATTTTCACGGAACAGATTGGGATTTCTATGGCAAGGAATACAAGAAGCTCCTCCCCGCTATTAACAACAACTACGACTTCGCCGAAATGGTCAGCGAAATGCTCGGGGAACTCGACGCCTCGCACACCGGTTGTTTCTACCGCCCGTCATTTAGCACCGGCGACTCCACCGCCTCGCTGGGCATCTATCACGATTGGAACCATAATGGTCCCGGGATTCGCGTTCTGGAAATCATCCCCCGCAGCCCGCTTGATCTCCTCGACGAAAAACTCCCTACCGGAACGATCATCGAAAAGATCAACGGCAACAAGATCGCTGCGGGCGAGAACCACATCAAGCGCCTCAACAGGAAGGCCGGCGAACGCGTTCTCCTCTCCTTCTTCAATCCGGCCGACAATAAACGCTGGGAAGAAGTCATTCGTCTCATCTCGGGTGGACAAGAAGGCGAGCTTCTCTACCGTCGCTGGCTTAAAAAGATGCGCCAAAAAACCGAAGAGCTCTCCGGCGGAAAATTAGGTTACGTGCACGTTCGTCAGATGAATGACAGCGGATTTCGCGATGCCTTCGCCTCAGTCTTTGGGCACCACAGCGACAAGAATGCGCTCATCGTCGACACCCGCTTCAATGGCGGTGGCTGGCTCACTGAAGACCTCACCACCTTCCTCAGCGGAAAAACCTTCCTGAGATTCTACCCTCGGGGTCAGAGCAATATGGGTGGCGAACCACTCTTCCGTTGGACCAAACCCTCCGCGGTCATCATGGGCGAGGGCAATTACTCCGACGCGCACCTCTTTCCATTCGCCTATAAGACTTTGGAAATCGGAAAACTCGTCGGCATGCCTGTCCCAGGAACGGGCACAGCCGTTTGGTGGGAACGTCTTCACGACCGCACTATCATCTTCGGCATTCCCCAGGTTTCGACGATCGGCCCCAATGGCGATTATCTTGAGAACACGCAACTCGAACCGGATATCAAGGTCGCCAACAATCCCGAAGATCGCGAGAGTGGCAGAGACCGCCAACTCGAGGCCGCTGTGAAGCACCTTCTCTCGCTCCCCGCACCAAAACCCTGGACCTTCCCTAAGGGAGAATAACTCGCCAGAACTTTCGCCTTTTTCTCGCTTATCGGGCCTGCTTGCAGCTGATGAGGCAACCTTTTTCGCCTCCGGAATCAAAGTCGGCAAAGTCGATCAAAACTCCGCTATAATCTGGGCAGGCCTCACGGAAAAAGACTCCGCCAAATTCGACTAACTCCCGATCTTCACCGAAGGACTAAACAAAATAAATAAGGACAAAATCGATATACCCCTCGGACTCGCTCCGGGAATGAAAGAAGAAGCTCGGGTCGACCATAGGGCAACAGGGGTCGAAACCGGGATCCAATATTCACCCTGTAAACCAATCAAGGCTGAGACCGATTTTTCTCGAGAGGCGATGATTCTGGGGTTTCTTGACAGCGAAACACTAAACCCAAACCAGACCACTCGCTCTGCATTAATCACGGAAATTCCTGTGTCAGACGCCATCCCACATTCTCCATTTCTACAATTGCAGCCGCCCACCAATTCGTATCCTATTACCCCCTATGTTTCGCTCCCTTTACATCGCCCTCATGAGCTGCATCACTTCAGCTGCCGCCACCAAGCCCAACATCGTCTTTATCATCGCCGACGACTGCACCTTTAGGGATCTTGGATGCTACGGCGGACAGGCCAACACCCCCAACATCGACAAGCTCGCCGGCGAAGGAATGCGTTTCACCCGGTGCTTCCAAACCGCGCCGATGTGCTCTCCCACCCGCCACAACATCTACACCGGACTCTACCCAGTCACCAGCGGAGCCTACCCGAATCACACCTACGTCCAAAACGGCACCAAGAGCGTCGTGCAATATCTCAAGGCCCTCGGCTACCGCGTTGCTCAAAGCGGAAAAACCCACGTTTCTCCCAGCAGCGTTTTTGCTTGGGAAAAAATCCCCGACGGAAAGAATCCCAATTTCGACAAAGTCGATTCCTTCATGAAGGACTGCGCCGAAAAAGAAAACCCCTTCTGCCTTCTCCTCTGCTCCAACGAGCCTCACTCACCCTGGAACAAAGGCGACGCCTCCCGCTACCCTCCAGCCAATATTCAACTCCCGCCCTACTTCGTCGACACCCCCACCATCCGCGACGCCATGTCCCGCTACCTTGCCGAGATCACTTATTATGACAGTCAAGTTGGCCGGGCGATGCAGCTTCTCAAAAAACACAAACTCTGCGACAGCACGCTCTTCGTCGTCACCAGCGAACAAGGCAGCTCCATGCCCTTCGCGAAGTGGACCTGTTACGACAGCGGCCTCCAAACCGGCCTCATCGCGCGCTGGCCTGGCAAGATCAAACCCGGCACCACCAACACCGCCATGATCGAATATATCGACCTCCTTCCCACCTGGGTCGAAGCCGCCGGGGGCACTCCCGATCCTTCCCTCCAAGGAAAAAGCCTCCTCCCTGTCTTCGCCGGAAAAGAAACTCACAAAACACACGTCTACGGCATCATGACCACCAAGGGTATCATTTCCGGTTCGCCTCACTATGGCATTCGCTCCATCCGCTCAGAGAAATTCAAATTCATCTGGAACCTCACTCCCGAAGCCCAATTCAAAAACGTCTGCACCACCTCTCCTGAATTCAAAAGCTGGCTGACCGTCGACACCCCGAAAGCCAAAGCTTTGGTCAAACGCTACCAATTGCGACCCAAGGAAGAGCTCTACGACATCGTCACCGACCCCCTCGAACTCAACAACCTCGCCGGCGACGAAAAGCACACCGAAACGATGAACAAACTCCGCTCTAAGCTCAACGTCTGGATGAAGCAATGCGGCGACGAAGGCCAGGCTACCGAACTCAAAGCCATCGAACAAATGACGAGAGGCCGCAAAAAAAAGAAATCAAACAGGTAAGCTGACATGGACCGCCGTCACTTTCTCAAAACCACTTCCGCCACTCTCGCGCTCACTCCGTCTCTCAGTGGAAGACCTGCTCTCGTCGCTATCGATGGCTTCTCCCGCCCCGATTCTCTTGTCCACGGCTCCATGTGGGAATCGCTCAACCCCGGCTACTGGCAAATCAAAAACGGAGCCCTTCGCCGCCGTCTCAAAAATGTCGGCGACCGCGCGCGCCGCACCGGCTTCCCCTACCACTCCGAGACCCATGAAAAAAAGAAGATGGAGACCGAATACGACCCCTCCCTCCCGCATGGAATTCTCTGGCGACGCGATTGGAAACTCACCGGAAACTATACCATTACGATTCAAGGAACCTACCATGCCGATACTCCCGCAGTCCCCGAAGCCGACAATGCTGATTGGAAAATGTATCAACCCGGCTACGGCCAACTCGGGATCGCCATTGGAGGCCGTAGCCTTTTCGAGGGATACAACAAATCCAGAAAAGCCACCATCATTGGATATCAAGACAACGGTTATCTCGCCGAACTTAAAAAACCCACCAACCGAGAGAAAAATGCTCCTGCTCCTGCAAAAAAGAGAGCTTCCATCCTCAAACCAGGAGACAAATTCACTCTCTCCCTTGAAGTCAAAGGCACCAAGGTCACCACCACGCTGAACTCCATTACCCTCACTCTCGAAAACATTCCCCAAACTCAAAGCTCCGGCTACTTCGGCCTTGCCACTCGCGGCCTCATCGACTTTGAAATCTCCGATGTCTCGCTCGACCCCGGCGAAAACAAACCACTCACCGTCGGTCACGCCGAATGCTCCGCCTGCTACCCGCTCGGCGACACTCTCAAAAAAGTCGACGGCAAGTGGCAGGTTAAATTTGTAAGCGTCTTCGCATCCGACGGCATGAAGGCCGAGGTTCGCGTTTCCGAATCTCCCACCGCAGACTGGGAAAAGATCCCCATCTCCGGCACCGCCAAAATCATCAACAACGACTTCCGACGCAACACCTCCGTCATCACCACCACTCTGCCCAAAAGCCCGGGCGACGCCACACTCTACTACACCATTTGGAAAGACGGAGAAAACGTCACCGCCGATCCCCGCATTGGTTCCGACGCTTGCGGACCCGGCACCGGCTTAGTCGGAGATGTTCCCGCTTCCGGCACCTACGTGGGACGCCTTCCCCAGCTCAAGCCCCCCTACAAGCTCTGCGGCCTCAGCTGTCACGCCATCACCTCCGGACTTCAACAACACACCGAGGCCGGCCTCAAAATTCTCGGCGGCGGAGACGATTGGCAGGTTCGCGATCAACCCTCTGTCGAATCCTACAAGCACCTCGATGCTTACAATTTTCATATCATGGTTTGGGAAGACGACGTGTGGTATATGGAGCTCGTCCTCTACCCACCCAGCACCGACGACGCCTACAAAGTCGTTGCCAACTCCATCTTCGGCCCGACCTCTCGCTGGCAGATGATGCAGCACTGGAACATCATCAACCCCGGCGACCACGACTACGGCATGGACGACGTAAAAGGCCCCGAGCAAATCGCGATTCGCAAACACGACGGACTCGGACAGGACGCCTCATACATGCGACGCAATTTCCAAATTGTTCATCATCTCGTCACCGGAGCCGAAGAAATCGACCCTCTCGCCAATCCAAAAAAGTGGCGCGCCTGGAAAATGCCGCGCCGCGACTTCACCCTCACCATCGTCGATGCCCGACTCTGGCGCAGCTCACAAGACACCAACATCTGGAAAGAATGGGGCTGGGATCATGTTGAGAACGCTTACGACCGCGCTGACCCCACCCGAGCTCTTCTAGGCGAAGAACAATTCGCCTGGCTGCAGCAACTCATCCGCACCGATTCCGCCCCTCTCATTTGCCTCACTGGTCTCAATGGCCTCCACACCATCTGGGGGGGGAACAAGGGCGGTAACACTGTCTTTGAACAACGCGACCGCGTCGCCGCCGACTACGCCGGCTGGGTCAAAGCCGGAGCCGACCGGCTCATCAAACTCCTCTCCGAGCGCGACGGCGTCGTTACCGTCTACGGCGATGTGCACAATGGTAGTATCATCAAGAACACCGAATACAACCTCATCGAATGCTCTTTTGGCCCCATCGGCCGCAGCGGCGGACGCTCCGTCATCCCCGGCTTTGGTCCCAGTATGAGAGATTTTGATGGTCGCCCTCTCAACGTCCATTCCCTCTATCATAGAAAACACGCCACTCCCGATCTTCAGCCCCAGAAAGAAGAAGACCCCTTCTACTGGAACTTCCTCGAAATGGAATTCGACCCCGCTCCGGTCGATCCGAAAATCGGCCTCCGCATTCGCAACCTCATCGATGCCCCAGACGAAACTCCGCGCGGCGGCGGCTCCCTCACCGAAACCGCCTCCCAAAGCGGCCAGGCAGCCACTTGCAAACTCCCCTCCATCAAAACTCTCCCAAACGCTGACCTGCGCCTCGCCCATACCAACGGCCGCCCCATCCGTGGCACCCGCTCTCAACCCGACGGCACTTTGCCGCTTAAAACCCTCCCCAACATCGCCCCCGGCACTCAACTCATTCTCACCGCCTTCGACGGGAGAGAGTCCCACTCTCAAACCATCACCACCCTCTAAAAAATCTCTGCAGTAATTTCCTTCTTTAAAACTCCTTATGCGCCTTGAGCCCACTCCCACCGGCACGGCGGGAGGGCATTTTGAAATCTTTTCGCGAGTTGAGGTTCGAGTGACCCAAAACGATGCCGCCGATCAGGCGTCGACTTTACGATAGGAAGAAATGAGAGCATCAAGTCCCTCTTTGCCCTTCTTACTGGCGCCGTGCTCCATCCCAATCGGGCCGGTATAGCCTTTTTTGCGGAGGAACTTTGTCACGGCGACGTAATCGAGTTTACCGGTGCCAGGTTCCTTACGACCCGGCGAATCGCCATACTGAATGTAGCTAACCTGATCCCAGATTTTTTCGGCATTTTCAATGAGCTTGGGTCCGTTACCGATCTGTCCCTCGTGGAAGAAGTCGGCGAGAACTTTACAGGATTTGCGATTCACAGCGGTGCAGAGCTTGTGGCCGTCTTCGAATGATCGAAGCAAAGGAGGACCACCTTTGACGCCGTGTGAGAGAGGCTCCTGAGCCAGAATGATTCCGTGACCCTCGACAATATCGCAGCAGCGCTTCATGAGATCGGCCGCCTTTTTGATCTGCTCTTCGTAGGGCATCTTGGGGTCCCGTGGTCCTGGGATCATGGTCATGTTGGTCTGCCCGGTGCGCTTGCAATGCTCCACGCCCTTCTTCATATCGGCCAAGATGTTTTTGATTCCGTCTTCGCCGGGATCCCAGAACTTTACTCCGTTACCTCCCGTGATGACGGTGACTCCGAGAAGAATGCCCTTGTCTTTGGCAAACTCGCCAACCTTTTCGCAGAGCTTGGCGTCCTTGCGGGAAAGCCAGTTCTCCTCCCACGACCGAAAGCCATGATCGTAGGCGAACTTCATCTGGTCGAGGTAGTCCTTGGGGCCGGTCGGGAGGAGGCCGCTATGCGGAGCAAACATCGCCTTGAAGGGCTTGGCATCGCCTGCGTGATGAGCGGCAATGGCTGGACCAGCGGCCATTCCAGCCAGCGAGGTCCCTGTCAGTGAGCAAAACTTGCGTCGGTTCATGATTGGTGATTCTCCATTCTTCGCGGAGCGGAGCGAGGACATTTTGCAGAAAAATCCAAAACAATAGCGGGGTGATATCTGACTCGTGCTTTCGGAATCTGCGAACAAGGGAGGCATTGTGACTATGAAAACTGAAATAATTGCTAGAACACGCATGAAAGAATAAACATCTTATTCCACGTTCAATTTTCTGAAAAAACTGGCTTTTCCTTTTCCCCTCTGACCAACACAATTCCTTTTCCTTTCCTCCAACTCGCCAATCTCATCAAAATCTGTTACTCCTCCTGCAGTCCCATGAAAGCCCTCTCCATTCTGGCCCTCCTTTTCTCCCTTGCCTCCCTTGCGGTCTCTCTCACCAGACAACCGACAGTTTCGCCTGCGGAACCCGTGCAATCAACCGCCCGACTCGAAGCCAAAGTCCGCACCCTTGAGAACGAACTCGCCCGGCTCACCGCCGGGAGCCAACAACCCGTCAATGAGCTAGAAGCCCCAGCCGCGAACCCAGATCTCTCCGAATCGCCGCTCAATTCCATCAGCGTCACTCCAACTAAAATCGAACAACAACTCCAGGACCTCGGCGTGCTCGAGCACTTCCGAAAACAAAAAGAAAAACTCGCGGAGGCCCGCGCCATCGTGCTCGACACCGAACGCGACAACTGGGAACGGGTCAAGACTCTCTCTTCCCTCAAGGACGGCGGCGGCATCGACGATGAAATCGTCTCCTCCATGATGCCCCTCTGGACTGCTTCGTTGGACGATCCCAAAGGCAGCCACCTTCGCTGGCAGCTCCTCGAAAACCTCCGTGGGAGCACCAACGGAGAATTCCGGACCAACATCCTCGAATGGATCGGTGAAGAAGATTCCCCAAAAATGCGCGGCCAGGCCCTCGAAACGCTCGCCCCCATGGCAAACGATCCCAACGTCACCGAGTGGCTCGAATACCTCGTCGAGAGCGACTCCGAACCACGAATTCAGGAACGCGCGCGCCGGATTCTCCAAAACAATGCCGAGGGCAAATAAAGGACTTCTTCCATCCCTTTCGACCCGCATTCTCCGAGGGCACTGCCTCGCCCTACTCCGCCATTATTGGTTTTTTGTCCCCCGTCGCTTTCGGCATTCCGATCTCCAGATTGGAAATCACGAATGGCTTGCCGCCACCTTCAATTCGGACCGCCAGAACGGTTCCGTTGAAGGAATTCGGCACAACGTAATCACCCGCATTGGTGCGCGCATCCATCGCTACCGAGAGTGGATCTTTGGGCTGCACAGGGATGAGTCCCGGTGATTTCGCGCTCACGAGAATCTTTCCGTTCAAAGAGAGTGTCATCGTTTTGGCGTCGAGCTTCGCTTCCAACCGGGCCATGCCCTTGACGGGATCTTCCCCGGCGATGCGGGTCACTTTTCCGTTTATCCTGACATCAAAGGCCGGCCGACCACCCGGAAGAAAATGCAGAGCGTATCCGTGCTCGCGTCCGCCCTGAGCTAAAAGCACACCTTGAGGCAAACTACCCGTTTTGTGGGATCTGGATTCGGTGATGATGCGAAGATTTCGCTTCGCGATCTTCGGCGACTTTGGATGGGCAGCTACCTGTCTCGCCTCACTGCCCTCGTCAACCTTTGCCGTTTTTACCGGCTTGCCGTCACGGCCGACCGCTTCGGGGTAACGATTCAGAATCGCCCGCAAGCGTTTCACTTCAGCTGGTTTTTCTCTGACGAGGTTTTTTGTCTCCAGAGGATCTTCCCGGTAGTCGTAAAGTTCGATTTCAGCTGACTCGCGTGGTGTGCCTGGCTTTTTCCATTCTACGAGACGAAATCGTTCGGTGCGAATAGCGCGGCCCATCTTGCTTTTGGGATAAGCATGGAATGCGTGGTCGCGAACTCGTGCAGCTGGATCTTTTAGCACGGGCACGAGGCTGACGCCATCGATCGGCTGTGGCCCTGCCGGTGCAGGAAGACCGGCCAATTCCACGAGAGTCGGAAAAATGTCTACGCTCTCTGCCAACTGAAGAGTCGATGAATTCGGTTGGGTCACGCCAGGCGCGGAAATCAAGATTGGAATACGATTAGCTTGCTCGTAGTTGGTATGTTTGGTCCAGATCCCGAGGTCGCCGAGATGAAAGCCGTGATCGCCCCAGAGGACCACGATGGTATCGTCAGCCAAATCGAGTCGCTCAAGCGCGTCGGTCACCCTGCCAATCTGGGAGTCGACGTAACTGGTGCTGGCGTAGTATCCGTGGATGAGTTTACGAGCCAGTTCGTCGGTGATCTGCGCGCTGTCGTTTTTGTCGGGAACCGGGAAGTAGTTGCGGATTTCCCCGCCGCGCTTCTGAGCCACCTTGGGTGAGCCTTCCGGGAGATCGGAGTGTTGTGCCAGTTCAAACTTTTCAGGGTCATACAGATCCCAATATTTTTTGGGGGCCGAGAATGGTAAATGGGGCCGAGCAAAGCCTGCGACGATAAAGAACGGCTCCTTCCTTTGCTTCGCGGCTTTAAGACGCTTGACTGTCTCCGCAGCGACCCGACCGTCGGCGTAGGCGTCGTCCCCGACATCGGGTAATTCAAAAGCGGCTCCCCGGGGAAGCTTGTTCATCCCGCCCGGGGGGGATGGTTGATTTTGAAACATCGCCTCCTCGCGAGTTAAGCCGCCTTCCGGCTTCGATGCGGGATCGACGTATTCGATGACCTTTTCCTTGAAGTGGGGGACCGAGAACGATTCCGGATCACCCTTATTACCATGGCCGATGTGATAGACTTTCCCGAGAGACTCGGTCCGATAACCATGCTTCGCAAAATATTGTGGCATGCTCACGGCATTCGGCCAGGTTTTCCTTAGGTGGCTGCCGAGACCGTAGAGCCCGGTTGAAGTTGAGTGAGATCCCAGCATCAGGGTGAAACGCGATGGTGCACAAACGGCCTGATTGCAATACGCGAGATCAAAGCGCATTCCGCGGGCCGATAGCTTGTCCATGTGAGGAGTTTTCGCCAGCGGATCACCGTGACAACCCATGACTGGTTTCAGGTCGTCGACAAGGAGCAGGAGGACGTTCGGTTTCTCCCCGGCTTGAAGCATCGGACCAAAAAGACTCACAAAAAGAATCCAACCGGGAACCGAACACCGCTCCAGAGGGAAAAATCGGCAACGGGAACGGGATAATCCAAGCGCCCGGTTTAAAAAACACAAAATCTTAGTCATGCCTATTATACCCAAACATTTGAGCCCTTCGTTCAAAGTATCAGTCTTCATCCCAAATTCTCGATACATTCGAAGCATTGCCCGGAAATCAATTCGTGGCTCGTTGTGGCAATCTCCCCAAATTTTTTCCGTTCATAGAAGCGCTGCAGAATGATGTCCCTCCCCTTTACGCCAATAGAAAATTCCTAGTAGTAAGGTTGGGAAAAATCGCCATACTTATACACCTCCACGACAGGAAAAGCGCAAATAGCACTCGATGAAAAAAAACCTCTTGATCATTAGCCTCGCCCTCTTGCCCGGCAGTTCCTGGGCCGAAGAAAACCCCAACGGACTCGCTCCCGAGATCACCGATCTCAATGCCGCCGATATTTCATATGCCGCCGAGGCCAAAATCCCCGACCTCAAGAAGCCTTTCATTGACCTTTCTCCCAAAGACCTCAAAGACGGCATCCCCGTCGGAGTTCTCGGAGAGATGCAGAAGAAAGTAGTTCTCGCCCACGCTGCTGAAATCGCTGCAGGCAAACACGGCGAAATCGACAGCCTCTTACTTTCCCACCGCGGCAAACTCGTCTTTGAATCTTATTTCAGGAGAGGCCGTATTAACTACCCGCACTACCAAATGTCGATCACCAAGTCCTACACCGCGATGGCCATTGGTCGCGCCATTACCCTCGGACACCTCACCATGAAGGATCTCGACAAACCCGTCCTGAGCCGACTCAAAGAAGTCGACCCCAACCAGGTCGTCGATGGAGCAAAAGACATCACGCTCGCCCAAGTAATGAACATGCGCTCCGGCATCCGAATCGCAAAAGACAAAGCTACCACCTTACGAAAGTCACCTGAGAGGCTCAAGGGTCAAGGCCAGATCGCCACCTACCTCAAGCACAGCGCCCCCATTCCCCCCATGCCACGCCCTTTCAAATACCAAGGAGCCGACCCCTCTATCGCAATGCAAGTGCTGGAAGCCGCGGTTCCCGGAGCTGCCCGCGATTTCATCAATACCGAAGTCCTGGGAAAACTCGGCATCACCCAATACGGCTGGCAGGACGATCTCAGTGGTCTCCCTAAATCCGCCGCCGGAAGCAGCATGCGCTCCCGCGACATGCTCAAGTGGGGACTACTCACAATGAACCGAGGAAAATGGCACGACAAACAACTCATCCCCGCCGAATATGTCGACCGCGCCACTTCAAAAATCCACACTAATCCCAGAGGCACCTCGTATGGATTCTTCTGGTGGCGGCACGATGTGAAGATCGGCGACAAAACCTACGACTGTCGTTCCGGCCGAGGTGCCGGCGGCCAATTCATCCTAATGTTTCCCGCACTCGACCTCATCGTCGTTGTCACAGCCCACAACAAGGGAATGGGTTCAACCCTCAAAAACCTCCCTGAGACTCTTATCCCATTGTTCAAAAAATAGATCAACCCAACGATGAACCGACGGAAATTGCACCAATTGCTTCTGGGCTCCACCCTTGCACCCACCGCGATCAAAGCTGCCGAGCCCACCGGTGATGAGTTAGGCTCCTTATTTCATTCAACCCTCGACTTCTTTGGCAAGCTTCAGCGAACCAAGAGAGGCCTCTATCTCGACTCCTACTTGGTGGGGAAAGACAAGTCATCGAACCACCAATGTTCCACTGCTGCGATCGGAGTCGGCTTGATTGCCCTGTGCATGGAACACGAGATCAAACGAAACCCTATCGCTCAAAAGATGGCTCTTCAGACTTTGCAGACTCTAAACGGAATGCCGGGCACTCGGGAAAAAGCGGGATTTTTCCGACATTTCTTCTCAGATCGCGATGGGACAGGCAGATCAGAACACTCGACCATCGACACCGCTATCATGGTGGTTGGTGCCTTGTTTTGTCGGAACACTTTTGACGATCCAAGCATTCGCCGGGAGGCGGACAAGCTATGGAATTCGATCAATTGGGAGCTCACCCTGGCCACCCCAAATGGTTCGTGGCTGCACATGATCATGGAGGATGGCAAGCCCCGACCGAAGTCACGCACCAAGCTCTTTAGCGAATACTATATCCTCTCCTGGCTCGTCGGTGAGAGACAAAAAGAAAAAGGCCGAAAAGAAACCATCCTCCCGTTTGAAGAAATTCCCCGTTGGGAAGACCAAGGAATTCAGCTCCTCGATGACGGGCGTAAAAAAGCACATTGCTCCTTCATGATTCAGTTTCCTTTTTTCATGAGCCACCCGGGAGCAACAGATCCTGAATACTTGAAGCTCATGAAGGCTCAGGCCCAAGCCGATCAGCAGGCTTGCTCACAGAAAACAAAAGCCCCCGAACTCTGGGGCTGCGGAGCCGGCATCACCCCAACAGCAGGTTACCATGCCTCCGACTACCAGAAAAACCCGGGCACCATGGTATCGCCACACATCATCGCGGGATTCATGCCCGCCCTCCCTCTCGCCCGCACCCACCTGCTCAAGCATTGGCAAAATCCCGATCGACGCTCGAAGACCTCGGTTGGCGAAATCCTTCCTCGATTCAGCCTCGATCATCCCAAGTGGAAACCGCATCGCATCGAAGCCATCGACTACTCATCCATGCTCTTCGGACTGGCCACACTTCATCCCAATCTCGGAATGAACTTCTTCAAAAAGAACACCCGCTTTACATTTAATGAAAATAAACAGGGATAGTCCCGCTTCGCAGCACACACTTAATTCAAACATGTCTCGTAAAATATTTCTCTTTCTCTTCATCTTGGGCGCTTCTCTTTCAGCACGTCAACCCAACTTCGTTCTCATTATGTGCGACGACCTCGGCTGGGCCGATGTTGGCTTTAACGGAGGCAAGCACATCCGCACTCCCAACCTCAATAAGATGGCGGCGAATGGACTCACCCTATCCCGTTTTTACGCTCAAGCTCCGGTCTGCTCTCCCACCCGCGCCTCCATCGTGACCGGAAGACATCACGATCGCACCGGCATCTACACCGCGAACAACGGCCATCTCCGAAAAGGCGAATTCACGATCTACGAAGCTCTTGCCTCCAAAGGATACGCCACCGGCCACTTTGGAAAATGGCACATGGGAACTCTCACCACCAAGGTTACCGAGTCCAACCGCGGTGCAAAATCAAAGGAAAATTTTTCACCACCCTGGCACCACGCTGTCGACACGACCTTCACGACCGAAGCCAAAGTCCCCACCTACGACGCCATGTGGAAACCAGTTGGAAGATCAAGCTCCGACTTCACCTCCAGTTCCAAACATGGCTGGCACGCCATTCCCGAAGGAGCCAAGCGCACCCTCTACGGAACCCATTACTGGACTGGTCTCGACGCAATGGTCGCCCCGGAGTCCAAAGACTTACTCGGTGACGACTCCAAAGTCATCGTCGATCATACCCTCGATTTCATCTCCACAAACAAGGAGCAACCCTTCGTCGCCATCGTCTGGTTTCATGCCCCTCACCTTCCTGTTGTCGCCAGCCCCGAAGACGCCAAAAGCTACGACGACGGTAAAACCACCGGCTTTCAACAAAACTACTATGGCTGCGTCACTGCCCTCGACCGCGCCGTGGGTCGCCTTCGTGACAGCCTTCGCGAGCATGGTATCGCCGACAACACCATGGTTACCTTCTGCTCCGACAACGGCCCCGAAGGAAAACAAGGAGCCCCCGGCCAACAAGGACCATACCGTGGCCGCAAGCGCAGCCTTTACGAAGGCGGCGTGCGCGTCCCAAGCCTCATCGAATGGCCCGTCAAGATCAAAGCCGGCTCCACCAGTGGTATGGCCACCTGCACCGTCGACTATTTACCCACCATACTTGAAATCACCGGAATAGAAATGCCCGATGATCGACGACTCGACGGAATCAGCTTGGTTCCATTAATCGAAGGGAAAGAAACGAAACGTTCCCGCCCTCTCGGCTTCCACATCAAAGGACAGGCCGCCTGGCACGATGGAACTCTCAAAGCCTATCGCGGTGCAAAATCCAAAACATGGGAGCTCTACGACCTTGCATCAGATCCCGGCGAAACCAAAAACCTCGCGGCCGAAAAAATACAAGTGCTCAAAAAAATGATTCAGGCCTGGACCACATGGAAAGCCTCCGTCGATGCCAGCGATCAGGGCAAAGACTATTGAATAGGATCCCTTTCTCCATCTAATCATCTTCATCAAGCTCATCTCCCGCATGTAATGAGAATCACCCTTTTCTTCCTAGCCTTCAATTCACTCACAGTTGCCAAGCCGAACATCGTTCTCATCTTTGCCGACGACCTCGGTTACGGCGATGTCGGCTATCAAGACGGAGATGTCCCGACTCCGAACATCGACTCGATTGCAAATGGTGGAGTCGTTTTCACCGACGGATACGTCACCTGCCCCGTTTGCGCGCCTTCACGTGCCGGCATGCTGACTGGTCGCTATCAACAGAGTTTTGGGTTTTGGGACAACATGGGGCCCTTTCGTTTAAACAAGGATGTCATACCCGGAATCCCCACTGAGATCCCCATTCTCTCCGAACGGCTCAAGAAACTCGGTTACACCTGCGGCCTCTTCGGAAAGACCCACGATGGTGATGCTGAAAAAATGCAGGCCTTCAATCGATGGGACGAATTCTACGGGTTCAACAATGGAGCCTCGAACTACATCGGCGACATGAACCGCCCACACAATCCGATTTTCCACAACAAAACCATCGTCAGTCGCCCCTATTCCACGCGTGGAATCAAAAACAAGGACGTCAACAGAGACGGCGTTCTTGTTCGCGATATCGAAAACCATCTCACTGATCAAATCGGCGACATGGCGGTGAAATTCATTGAGGCTAACAAAGAGAATCCCTTCCTTTGTTACATGCCATTCAATGCTATTCACGGCCCCTTTCAGGCACCCCAATCACTCGTCGATAAATACGATAATGAGCCTGACAAGAAACGCCGTATCGTCAAAGCGATGCTCGATTCGATGGACCAAAATATCGGCAAAGTCCTCAGCGTCCTCAAGAAACACAGGCTCGAAGAAAACACCCTTGTTGTTTTCCTCAGCGACAATGGTGGCCACGAAGCCTCACCCAACAAACCGCTCCGAGGAAAGAAAGGCACCTACTGGGAAGGTGGACTGCGCATCCCCTTCTGCATGAGATGGAAAGGCCAGCTGCCCGCAGGGAAGACTTTCTCCAAACCCGTGATCTCCCTCGACCTCATGCCCACCTTCATTGCTGCAGCGGGAAGCGAGATTGAAGCTGACTGGAAACTTGACGGAACCAACCTTCTCCCTTTCCTCAAAGGTAAAAGCAAAGATCGCCCTCACGAGACTCTCTATTGGACCTGGGGAGCTCGCAAGGCCATCCGCCACCTAGACCTGAAAGTCCTCACAGACGACGGAGGCAAGAGCTGGAAAATGTTCCAGCTCACTCAAGACATTGGCGAAAACAATGACCTCTCGGCCAAGCGTCCCAAGAAGCTCAAAGAGCTTATCGCAAAGCATAACGCATGGGAATCAACCCTCATGCCTCAACAATGGGGTTGGAGCAAAAACCTCGGCTACAAAGACCCCACCTTTGGAAAGCCCAAACCCTACCACCAAAGAAAATAACCGACTCATGAAGCTCATCACAATCCTCCTCTCACTACTCTTCGCCCCTCTCTTAGCAAAGGACAAACCTAACAATGTCCTCCCCTTTCTCGATGGCACGCCCAAGGACATCACCCCAACCCAAGCAAGCGGCTACCGAAGGAATGAGCTTTCACAATGCCCGCGACAACATCGCGATCTGCGCCCCAACACGAAGCATCATTGCGACCGACCGATACGATTTCAATAACGGCTGCTTTGGCTTCAACAAATTCCCCAAGGATATCCCAACCGTCTTAGGCACCTTCCAAAAGAATAGCTATCTCACCGGAATTCTTAGCAGAGTCCCCCGCACCGATGTGCGGCGAAAGAGAATCTTTTCTTCGTCAAGAGAAACAACGATCAACCCAATAGCCAACCTCCACCGGCAGCCAAAAGAACGAGCGCCCAAACAGGAATCAATTTCTTCCTGAGAATCAAAAACAGCGAGACCAAAGCCACCGCATCCAGCCAGCCGCCCACCGACCCACTCGCAGCCATCTGTGCCAGAGCTACTCCCAGCACGCCGACGACAGCGGCATTCGCTCCTTGCACGGCCCGCTGCGCCCAGGCCCGACCGCGAAGACGATTCCAAATTTTCATTGTCCCACCCAAAAGTAACATGCCGGGAAGAAAGACCGCACCGATGGCGGCACCGGCACCCAGCCACGGGCTTCCAAAAAACTCAACTCGCGCCCCAAGAAAAGCCGCAAAGGTAAAGACCGGTCCCGGAACGCCTTGTGTCGCCCCATAGCCTCCGAGGAAAACTTCTTCGGTCATAAGACCTCCTCCCACCATGGTATCGCGCAACATCGGAAGCACGACATGTCCTCCGCCGAAAACCAAAGCTCCCGCGCGATAAATTCCAGCCAAGGCATTCCCGCTCGCCAAGGTCGCAAACAAGATCACAAAAAACACCACCAAGGCGACCCACCCCAAAACTCCCTTTCCCTGAATCGGCTCGCCCCCTCCTTTTTCATCAGTTGGCAAAAAGTAAACTCCCACCAGTCCGGCAGCGGCAATAACGACAATCGTCATCCAGGCCGGCGAGGTGAAATATAGTGCCAGAAATGCCACCACCGCGATCGCCATTCGCCTCATATCGGGAGCCAGCGATTGCCGCATTCCCAGCCAAGCTCCCGCTACCACGGCCAGAGCCACCAATTTTAACCCACGCAATAATCCCTCCATTCCCCCACCCGAAAGGTCCCCGATTCCCAATGCCACCAGCACCATCACAATCGCCGAGGGCAGAGTGAAGCCTACCCAGGCCGCGAATCCCCCTAACAACCCGGCTCGTTCATAGCCAATCGCCGCACCCAATTGGCTACTCCCCGGCCCTGGAATAAACTGCGTCAGCGACATCAATTCCCCGAAGCGTTCCTCGGAAACCCAGCCCTTCCGGGAGACATATTCTTCCCGAAAATAGCCCACATGAGCCACCGGACCGCCAAACGAGGTCAATCCCAGACGAAGAGCCACCATAAAACATTCCCAAGCACTGTGCATGACACCCCTAAAAAGGCGGATTTCTCCACCCTGTCAATTCCCAGATCTAGCAATAGTAAACCTTGAATTTCCTGAGTCTTTCCCTACTTCCCCTCTATGCGATTTGATCAACTGGGTCTTAGAGAGACCGTCCTCACAGCCATCACCGAGTCTGGCTATGAGAACCCGACCCCAATTCAGGCCCAGGCGATCCCGCTCATCCTCGAAGGGAAGGACCTCATTGGAGCCTCCCAGACTGGAACCGGAAAGACTGCAGCCTTCGCGCTCCCCTCTCTTTCCAAGATCGAGGCCCTCGGAAAGCCGCAAATCCTCGTCCTCGAACCCACCCGTGAATTGGCCCATCAGGTCGCCGAACAATTCGAGCACTACGGCAAGCACACCGGTTGCAAGGTCGCCCTTCTCTACGGGGGCGTCGGTCATGGCAAACAGGACGAAGATCTTAAAAATGGCGCCGACATCGTCGTTGCAACTCCCGGTCGTCTCATCGATCACTTCTTCCGCTGCACAATGCGTTTCGGAGCCATTAAGGTTCTCATCCTCGATGAAGTCGACCGTATGCTCGACATGGGATTCCTTCCACAGGTTCGAAAGATCATCAATCTCTGTCCCTGGAACAACGACGAGCAAACCCGGCAGACTCTTTTCTTCTCGGCCACCATGCCGCCGGTCATAAAAGGCTTTGCCGAATGGTGCCTCACCGATCCCGAGTCTGTCGAGATCGCCCGGGCCGAAGTGGCCTCGACTGTTTCCCATTCCTTCTTCCCAGTCGCCATGCCACAGCGTGACGAACTCCTTTTGGCTCTCCTCAGTAAGACCGACTACAACTCGGTCATGATCTTCACGCGAACCCGCAAGGAAGCCGATGTCGTCTCTCATCTAATCACCGATCAAGTCGGAGACATTGTTGCGGTGATGCATTCCGACATTAAACAAAACGATCGGATGAAAGCTCTTAAAGGCTTCAAAGAAGGTCGCTATAAAATCCTCGTCGCCACCGACGTGGCCGCCCGTGGCATTGACATCTCCGACGTCACTCACGTCATCAACTACCGCGTCCCCGAAAACGCCGAAGACTACGTTCACCGCATCGGAAGAACCGGTCGTGCCGAAAAAGAAGGAGATGCTTTCACCATCCTTACTGCTGACGAACTGGAATTTGCCGAATCCGTCGAAGGCTTCGTGAACAAGAAAATCGAGCGCAAGAAACTAGACGGTTTCAATTATCAATACACCGCCATGCTCGATACCGAAAAGCGCAAGCCCATCCGTAAGCCTCGTCGTGGCGGCGGACGCAAGCGTCGTTAGAATTACTTCATCATGCGCACTCTTGGTATCGATCCCGCGATCCGAAATACCGGGTATGCCATTCTCGAGGGCGATCACCAAAACGCCAAAGCACTCGACTACGGCGTCATTTCCATTCCGGCGAAGATACCCCAATCCGGCGCCCTCGAAGCGATCTGCACCGGCATTAAAAATCTCATCACGAAATGGGAACCCGATGAAGTGGCCGTCGAGGGCATCATCTACGTCCAATCCCACCGCACCGCCATTTCCATGGGGGCAGCCCGTGCCGCCCCGCTCATCGCCGCCGCCAGCCAAGGGCTAAAGGTCTATGAATATTCCCCAAAAAAGATCAAAAAGGCCATCGTCGGCAAAGGAACTGCCGACAAAGGGCAAGTAGCCTTCATGATCAGGGCATTGCTGAGCCTTCCCGAAACTCCCCCCTCCGACGCCGCCGACGCCCTTGCCATCGCGTTAGCACATCTACAGGCATCTGACCCGCTTCGTGCCGCTCTCTTTGACCGAAGGCAGCTCTAAATCGCCTCTTTTCGACCAAACACACCTTTGATACTATCCATAAGCCCATGACACATCTAAGGCACTTGACCTCTACCCTTCTCGGCCTCGCTCTCCTCTGTACGGCCCTCAAGGCCCAAACTCCCGAGCAACTGGCTCAACTCGACCCCAAAGATATCTACTTCCAAGCCTGGCTCTACACCAAAGACGCGGAAGATCTGGAAAAGAAAGAGGATTATGTCGGCGCCTTCACCAAATACAAAAAGGCCCGCACCTTATTCGACACCGTGATGGTCAACTATCCCCGATTCAAAAAGGACATGGTGGCAGACCGGCAAAAACTCACCACTGACGCCATGGAGGCGATTCATGAGAAAGCGCTGGCCCAGCAAAAAGAGCAATCCAAAGGTATCAGCCCGCTCCTCGAGCTCCCTGGCAACGTCGCCAAACCACTGGCCATCCCCGATCGTATCAAAAAGAACTCTTTGGAAACTAAGGAGATCTCCGCGCTACGAGGCGAAATTGCAGCCCTTAAATTACAACTCTCCAAAATCCCCAACTCCCGCAGCGCCAATGCAGCGGCCCTCCGACAGGCGATTGATCGACTGGAGCAAAAACGCGCCTATCTTGCCTCGGCTCCACTTCGGGACCAGATCGCCGAGCTCAACGACGAGATCACCAAACTCCGTCGTGAACGCGACGCCATGGAAGTTTCACGGGATCAGGCTCTTTCAGCCCAGCGAAAAACCCTCCGTCAGCTCGAAGCGACCCAACGCGCCCTCGCCACAGCCCGCGAAAAAGAAAAAGCACTCCTCGCCACCATTGAGGAACAGCGCAACGTGAATGGACGAGTCATCAAAGGGCAACAAGAGCAGATGGATGGCCTCCGCGCTCAAATGGCGGAGAAGGATAAACTCCTTGCTGAAGCCAATACTAGGATCAAAGACCTCGCAATTCAACTCGAGCAGTCCCAGTCGATGGTGACGGAGCTCAAAACCGAACGGGAGAATCTACTCAAGGAACGCGAAAGCATGACTACCCTTTTAGGCTTAAAAGAAAACGATGCCAGACAACAGCTCATCACCCAAAACGTGGGCCTCTCCAAGGAACTCATCGAAGCCCGAAAAAAACTCACTCTCATTAACAACGACTCTAACGCCTCCAAAAACCAAATTATCAAGGCTAAGGTCGCATTGGAAACGGCCAAATCAAAAATCCTAAGTCTCCAAAAGGAAAACAAGGCAAGCGAACTCCGCCTCGCCGATCTGGAGAAGCGTCTTAAGCTGGCACAGTCCGATCTTCTCGCCGGAGCCAAAGGAGATGCCCCCCATCTGGAACGACAAGAATCCGAACTCCTCCGCAACGTGGTCAAACGTCTACAAGTTCAGATCAAAGCCCAAAAGAAAACAGGTAATCTCCTTGTGGCGCAGGCCACGCGCATGGGAATCAAGGATAAGGCATGGTCCCAGGCGGTGGATCAACTCACCGAAGCCTACACCCCCACATTGAATGACATCGAAGCAGAGGCAGCCCTCAGTCACAGCGTTACCAATCGTATCAGCACAACCCCGGCCGAACGCCTTGCCGCGCAAGCGGACCTTCAACGACTCACTCGCGACCTTGACCGCGTGGCTCACCGCCTTTTCGCAAGAAATGACTTCCAGGCCGCCCGTGGAAACCTCGAACTCATCATCGAAGAAGATCCCGGAGCCTGGCCTTCCATGGTCAATCTGGGTATTGTCCAAAACCGTTTGGGTGACCCATCCGAAGCCGCCAAGAATTTCAAGCAGGCTATTCTCGTTGCTGGTGAACAAAAAGTCCCCTACGCCCACTTCCTCCTGGGAGACGCTTATTACAAAACCGAACTCTATCCCGAGGCTCAAAGCGAACTGCAGTCCTCACTCTCCATGGAGCCGGAGAACGCCAAAGCCCACGTCATTCTCGGCAATATCGCGGGACGCAGCGACGATTACCAAAATGCTGAATTCCATTTTAAGGAAGCCATCACTCTCGACCCAACGCTCCACGAACCACACAAAAACCTCGCCGTTCTCCGCTACCGCGAAAAGAAAATCACCGAGGCCATAGTTCACTATCGCGACGCCCTCCGTTTAGGAGCTCCCGCCGACCCGGCTCTGGAAGAAGCGCTCGACATCAATTAAGTCCACGCGCTAGGCTTCACCTGTGCCCAGAACTTATCTCGACGACGACTTTCTTCTCCTCAGCGAGACCGCCCGAAACCTTTACCACGGAACGGCCGCCCACCAGTGGATCATTGACTACCACACCCATCTTCCTCCCGAGGAAGTGGCCAACGATCACCGCTGGGAAAATATTACCGAGCTCTGGCTGGGGCACGACCACTACAAATGGCGCGCCATGCGGGCCAACGGCATCCCTGAATCACACATCACCGGAGCCGCTCCGGCCCGTGAAAAATTCCAAGCCTACGCCGAAACCATCCCCAACACTCTTCGTAACCCAATCTACGACTGGACACACCTCGAACTCCGCCGCTGCTTCGGGATCGAAACGCTTCTGAGCCCCGCTACGGCCGATGAAATCTGGGATCGCTGCAACGAGCGTCTGGAGGAAGCCAACTTTTCCTCCCGAGGATTGCTTCGCAAATTTAATGTCGATGCCGTCGGGACCACCGATGACCCCACCGACGACCTGATACATCACGATGTCACCAACAACTCTGATTGCTCCACCAAGGTTTATCCCACCTTCCGTCCGGACAAGGCCTTCTTCGTTGATCGTCCGGATCTCCTCAACGCTTGGCTCGATAAACTCAACCCCGATATTAAATCCAGCGCCGATCTTCTCAGTGCCCTAAAGAGCCGTCATGACTACTTCCACGCCAAAGGCTGCCGTCTCACCGACCACGGAATGCGCTATGCCTTGGCCAATCCCTGCCACCAAGGCGATGCCGACCGTATTCTCTCCGCGGCCCGCGAAGGCATCGCAGCTTCCCCCGAGGACACCGACGCCTTCGGAGCGATGATCATGTATTACGTCGGCCAATGGAATGCCGAAGCGGATTGGACAATGCAACTCCACCTCGGCCCCAGACGGAACCCCAACACCCGCTTATTCAACCAACTCGGACCGGACAGCGGATTCGACACCATCGGCGACTGGCCTCAGGGCGAACCGGTCTTAAGTTTTCTCGATTCGCTCAGCGAACTCAACAAACTCCCCAAAACCATCCTCTACAACCTGAACCCAAGAGATAACGCCGTCCTCGCCTGCGCTTGTGGCTCGTTCCAGGAATCTCCCTATCGTGGAAAAGTTCAATTTGGCTCCGGCTGGTGGTACAACGACACCCTGCAAGGCATGGAGGACCAAATTAACACCCTCTCATCCATTGGACTGCTCGCGCACTTCGTGGGAATGCTCACCGACTCGCGCTCCTTCCTATCCTTCCCCCGTCACGAATACTTCAGACGCCTGCTCTGTAACATTATCGGTCAGGACGTCGAAGACGGAAAACTCCCAAACGATGAAAAGCTCCTTAGCGATATGGTCGGCAACATTTGCTACCACAATGCCAAGAGCTACTTCGGGCTTCCCCATCACAAGGAAAACCTGCTTGCCTAAAACACGCTACAGCCCCGGGGAGATTTGCAAAAAACTCCACATCCCACATCCGGCACTCTCCCGACATCAGAAAAGGAGAATAGCCCATGAACAAAGTCCCCAAAGATTTCACCCTGAACCCCTGGCCTCCCTGCGAAATGTGACCGTCGCGGGAACGCGTGTGAAGAATTCCTGCCTATTGCAATCATTGCTCTCCTGCCCGCGGTTATTCTCTACCTCGCGGGAAGACTTTTCCCGATAAGCAGGCTCTACTGCTCCAAGCAGTGACCAGTCACCCTAATTTCACTCTAACGATGAATAGATCGGAGACGCGAGCTAATACCCCACTGGGTAAAAAACCCCGGCCTAACCGGAGTTTGAGAGTCTAAAAAAGATAAGTCGCCTACTTCTGGGCTACCGTAGCCCCGCCCTGGGTTTTGCTCTTTTGGAGTGCCGTCGCGCTTTGCTCGGCAGCCCAACCCCGGAAGGCCTTGTCGCTGATCACCTCCATGAAGCCCTTCATATTGGCGTGACCTTCTCCGCAGAGCTGACCGCAAATGACGTGGGTCTCGAGCTGCTTGATCGGCTTGAACCACATCGGGATGTCCTGTCCGGGAATGGCGTCCTGCTGAATCCGCATTGGAACAATGGAATAGTTGTGAATCACGTCCGTCGAAGTGATCTGGAGAATAGCATTACGGTTGACGGGCAGCTTCAAGACGCCCGAAACAAAATCGTCATTTCCATTAGGATCATCAGGATCAATACAGGGATCACCCACTGCGGCAACACGGGTCCGATCGATACGACCAAAAATTCCGTCCTCACCAGGATAATGGTAGTTGAATCCGAATTGATAGCCGATCACGCGGGCACGAACCGGGTCCGTCTGCTGCACTTCGTCGAATTGATCCGTCCGCTCCCACCAGAGAGGGAAAGCAAAACCCAAAAGCAGGACGGCTTCGATGATGACTACGCCAATCTCAAGATGACTGGAAACGTGATTGGTCACTCCGTGGTAGTTTGCCTTAGAATTCTTGGAGGCCCGGAATTTCCAGAGGCAAACAAAGAAAAATAAGGTCCAGCCAATAAAAAGAGCAAACATGAACCAGTGGGTGATATCGATCAAGTGATCGACGCTACTACCGTGCTCGGAAAAATTCTCGGGGATTCCGAGCCATTTTGACCA
>Ga0115013_10000427_pt1 | contig 25645 bp, 22 predicted proteins | sample SouAtlMetagenome_2_FD_88686 | JGI IMG/M metagenome (GOLD analysis project Ga0115013, IMG submission 88686) | Marine eukaryotic phytoplankton communities from Atlantic Ocean - South Atlantic ANT15 Metagenome | ecosystem: Environmental > Aquatic > Marine > Oceanic | place: South Atlantic Ocean...
ATGGGTCATGTCATTGATCGCCTTGGAAAAAGATGATCGTCCCCAGTCAGCTGCTGAAGCACTCGATACCCTGCTCAACGGAAGAGGCGAACGGAAAGTTACCAAGTACCGCGCTTAAGTCCTCGCCGACAAACTTTCGTAAATCACGAGAATGCCACCTGTGATTTTTTATGTCCCGACGTAAAAAACGACGGACCGAATCGAACCGTCGTCTTTGAAATTTGTCGGAGTGAACTCTAGCGGCGCTTGCGCTTCAGCTTGAGCATGGCCTCAGACTTGGCAATGGAAATCATGAGAGCCTGCATTTCCTCGGGATCATCACCCACCACTCCATCCAAGGCATTTTTAGCACGCTTCATTGCTTCTTCGACCTGCTGCTCGTCAATGGCGTCTTCGCCGATCGCAAGATCAATAAGCACGGAAACCTTGTCGCCGGTCACTTCCACGAATCCCTCACCAACGGCGAGCTCCTCGACTTGACCATCCTTGAGGTAACGAAGCTCACCAGGTTGCAAGGGTGCCACCAATGCGGAGTGCATTGCCAGAATACCCATCTCACCTTCGCTACCAGGCAGGTAAACGTCATCGACCGAATCTGAGAAGATCGTCTTCTCGGGAGTTACGATGTCGAGTTGGAATGGCATGAGATAAAATGGGCTCGGTTGGATAAATTAACCTTTAGCGACGGAATCGATTCCGGCCTTCATGTAGAAGTTGGACTCAGGGACATCATCGTGCTTCCCGTCGAGAATCTCGGCAAATCCTTTCACGGTGTCCTCAATAGTGCAAAGAACTCCGGGAACGTTGGTGAAGACCTCGGCCACGTGGAAGGGCTGGGTAAGGAAACGCTGAATCTTACGAGCGCGGAACACAGCGGTCTTATCCTCGTCAGAAAGTTCGTCCATTCCGAGGATGGCGATGATGTCCTGAAGATCTTTGTAACGCTGGAGCACGAGCTGAACGCCACGAGCCACTTTGTAGTGCTCTTCGCCAACAATCTCCGGAGCAAGTGCAGCAGAAGTTGAAGCGAGTGGGTCAACCGCCGGGAAGAGAGCCTGCTCAGCAAGTGAACGCTCAAGCACCACGGTCGCGTCAAGGTGAGCGAAGGTGTTGGCGGGAGCGGGGTCAGTCAAGTCATCCGCAGGAACGTAAACAGCCTGAATGGAAGTAATCGATCCCTTCTTGGTCGAAGTGATCCGCTCCTGAAGTCCGGCCATTTCCTCGGCGAGGGTGGGCTGGTATCCCACCGCAGACGGCGTGCGGCCAAGAAGTGCGGACACCTCGGAACCGGCTTGGGAGAATCGGAAGATGTTGTCCACAAAGAGGAGAACGTCCTGATTATCTTCATCACGGAAGTGCTCGGCCATCGTGAGCGCGGAAAGCGCAACACGGAGACGCGCACCCGGAGGCTCATTCATCTGGCCATAGCAAAGTGCCACTTTGGATCCGTCAGCAAGAACAGGGTTGCCATTCTCATCAAGCTTGGGATGACCCTTGTCGTCTTTCTCACAAGAAATAACGCCGGATTCAATCATCTCCCAGTAAAGGTCGTTACCCTCACGAGTCCGCTCACCCACACCAGCGAACACCGAGTAACCACCGTGTGCCTTCGCAATGTTATTAATGAGCTCCATGATCACCACGGTTTTACCCACACCAGCACCACCGAACATACCACCCTTACCTCCTTTGAGGAGCGGGCAGATCAGGTCGATCACTTTAATTCCGGTAGGAAGAATTTCAGTCGTGGAAGACTGCTCGGTCAGATCAGGAGCAGCACGGTGAATCGGAGACCGAAGCTTGGCGTCTTCAAGAGCGAGCTGATTTTCATCCACCACGTCTCCGGTCACGTTGAAGATACGTCCGAGAATCTGCTCGCCAACGGGAACCGCAATCGGCTTGCCGGTGTCGATCACGCTCATGCCGCGCTTTAGACCTTCAGTGGTGCTCATCGCGACGCCGCGAACCCAGCCGTCACCGAGGTGCTGCTGAACCTCGAGAACGAGCTTGGTCTTCACTCCGAAGAGTTCATAGGACAACTCGAGAGCGTTGTAGATTTCGGGAAGCTGTTTGGCGCTTGAGAAGTCAACGTCAACGACGGCGCCGATGACCTGAACGATAGTTCCTTTTTTGCTCATGATGTTTTGGGAAAAGTTGGATGATTGGTGGTAAAAATTTAACGAATTATAATCATTCCATGGCTTTCATCGCCGTGGTGATCTCAAGAAGCTCGGCGGTAATGGCGGCCTGACGGGCTTTGTTGTATTCCAAAGTCAGATCGTCGATCATGTTCTTCGCATTGTCCGTGGCGGCCTTCATCGCAACCATTCGGGCAGAGTGCTCGGAGGCGCGGGCTTCCACCAACATCTGATAGATCTGGAAGTTGATGTAAAGAGGGAGAAGTTTATCGAGAACGCCTTCAGCACTTGGCTCGAAGTCGTAATCAGCACCGAGCGCGGCGGCCTTATCGGTTTCGCCAATCTCGCCTTTGTCTACTCCTTCGTAGTCCTGCTTTTCACCAAGATCTTCAGATTCGATTGGAAGCAATTGGAAGACTTCCGGAGTCTGGGTCAGCGTGCTGACGAAGTTGTTGAAGGCTACACTAATTTTGTCGTATTCGCCGCTGAGGAACTTCTCAGTGAGGAATTTTGAAATCGGCTTGGCGTCGTTGAAAGGAACCGGGTCGGCAACTTCCCAATCGGTGACGATGTTGCCGCCTGTCTTGGCGATGGTCTGACGAAGCTTCTTTCCAACAGTGACATATTCGGTCTCGTCGGTCGCGCTCTTGATAACGGCCTTGTAAAGGTTGGTATTGAGCCCGCCGCAAAGTCCACGTCCGGTGGAAATGACGAGCATGAGCTCCTTGGCTCCCTCGCGTTTTTCGAGAAGTGGATGGCTTTCCTCAGTGGTGTTCTCCTTTAAGTTGACGAGAACCTGGTTGAGCTTGTCGGCATAGTCCCGACCGGCCAGAGCCTGGTCCTGGGCTTTCTTCATCTTGGCAGCCGAGACCAGCTCCATCGCTTTGGTAATTTGCGAGGTGCTTTTGACCGACTTAATGCGTCGGCGAATGTCACGAAGGTTGGCCATGGAAAATGAAGAATTTTAAATTTGATAACCCGAACCGAGCCTTACTTCCAACTTCCTTTGAAGTCTTCAAGGGCGGTCTTAAGACCAACATTGGTGTCGTCCGAAAGTGCTTTCTCGTCGGCGATTTTCTGCAGAAGTTCAGCCTTGCGCGTGGCAAGGAATTCCTCAAGAGCAGCCTGACACTCCTTGACGCGTTCCACATCGACATCATCGAAGTGCCCATTCTGCATGGCCCAAAGAACTGCCACTTCCATCTCCATTGAAAGCGGTGAATACTGATTCTGTTTGAAGAGTTCAACAATGCGTTGTCCGCGGTTGATCTTGGCCTTGGTGGCATCATCAAGATCCGAGCCGAACTGGGCGAAGGCCTGAAGTTCGCGGAACTGTGCGAGGTCTAATTTGGTTGTTCCTGAGACTTTCTTAATCGCCTTGGTCTGCGCCGCGGATCCCACGCGGGAGACAGAGAGGCCAACAGAAATCGCAGGGCGGATACCCTGATAAAACAAATCGGTCTCGAGGAAGATCTGACCATCTGTAATGGAAATCACGTTGGTGGGAATGTATGCCGAAACATCGCCAGCCTGGGTTTCAATAATTGGAAGCGCAGTTAGGGAGCCGCCGCCTTCTTTTTGCGAGAGACGTGCGGAACGCTCAAGGAGACGTGAGTGAAGGTAGAAGACATCTCCGGGATAAGCTTCACGACCAGATGGGCGACGAAGAATCAGGGATACCTGACGATAGGCAACAGCCTGCTTGGAAAGGTCGTCAAAGACAATGAGGACGTCCTTGCCCTGGTCCATGAGATACTCGGCGAGAGCACATCCGGAGTAGGGAGCGAGGAACTGGTTGGTTGCAGAGTCCGATGCGGAAGCAGCAACGATGATCGTATTGTCGAGAGCGCCAGCCTCTTCGAGAATCGAAACGGTCCGGGCGACATTTGATTGCTTCTGGCCGATAGCAACATAAACACAGTAAACTGGCTTGTGGTCTTTGAGGCGACCTTCAGCAGCGGCCTTGTTCTGATTGGACTGCGAAATGATAGTGTCGATCGCAATGGTCGTTTTGCCGGTAGAGCGGTCACCAATGATAAGCTCACGCTGACCACGGCCGATGGGGATCATGGCGTCAATGGAAGCTATACCGGTCTGAAGCGGAACCGAAACGGACTCACGTTTAATAATTCCCGGAGCAATCTTCTCAACAGGATATTCGGTTTCCGAAGCAATCTCTCCTTTGCCGTCGACAGGACGAGCAAGGGTGTCAACGACACGACCGAGAAATGCTTCGCCAACCGGAATCGAAAGAAGCTGGCCAGTGGTCTTACACTCCATCCCTTCGGTGATGTGCTTACCGTCACCGAGGAACACAACTCCCACTTCACCTTCCTCAAGGTTCAAGGCGAGCCCCATCAGGCCGCCGGGGAATTCGATCATTTCGTTCAACTGCGCGGAGCTCAGTCCTTCCACTTTGGCGACACCGTCACCAGTTTCACGGACGATACCGATGTTGGTCTTCTTAACGGACGTTTTGACGTTCGCGATTTGGGCTTCCAGTTCTTGGAGAATGCTGCTCATGACTTTAAAGGATTAGAGAATGGGTGACAGAGATTGTTAAAATGAATTTGCGAGGGTTTCGAGGCGGGCCTTAACCGAGCCGTCGTAGACGTCGTTTCCAACGCGGATGCGAAGACCGCCGAGGAGTTCAGGGTCGACTTTAAATTTGAATGTCAGTCCCTCACCATATTCTTTACAGAGGGAGGTTTGGACTTTGCCGAGAGTTCCTTCGTCGAGCTTGGCCGCGCTTTCCACGGTGACCTGCTTTTTGATTAATTCGGCCTGAACGAGACGACGGAGAGAAACAAGAATGCCGCGATAGTCACGAGGCTTCTCATCGCTAATTCTCTTGATGATGGGCCTCAACTTCCGCGCGTTGATTTTACCGTCCTTGAGGCAAAGGCGGAAAATCCGGCGAGCAGTGCTCTGAGCGACTTTGGAAGCTTTCATCGGGTGTTAAAAATTGACGAAATGAATTTTACAAGCTGGAGAGCGCCTCCTTATTGATGCGTTTCTGATCGGTAGCATTGAGGGTCTTACCGGTAACTTGCGTGGTGGTTTCGACGACGAGACGGCCGAACTCCTTTTTGATCTCAGCTTTGAGGGCAACGGCTTCGGCTTTGGATGCTTCCTCAGCTTTGGCGAGAATATTTTGAGCCTGGGCAGCGGCCTCCTGCGATTTTTTCTCCGCGAGGGCGGCAGCGCTTTCTTTGGCTTCATCTACGAGGCGCTTCGCGTCCTCGTTGGCCGCTTCTAAGAGAGCGGCCTTTTCTTGTTCGCTGTCAGCAAGCTTCTGCTCGATCTCTTCGAGCTTGGCTTCACCATCGGCGATGCGGTTCTTGCGCTCTTCGAGAATTCCCTGGATAGGTCCAAAGGCGAACCGTTTCAGGACATACAACACCAAACAAAAGTTAATCACCTGAGCGATGAACAACGGCGCATGCCAGCCGAAATCTTCGCCGATCTGAACTGCGGTATCGGAGAGCCCGCCAGCTTCTGCAAGAATAGTGAACATGTGAACTTGATGGTGTTTTGTTGGATAAAGTACGGAGAAAGTTCCGCGCCCCCCGCAGGAGGCGCGGAGAAAAAACGCTTAGTTAACAGCGAATGCGGAGAGAATGAAGATTCCCTCAATAAGAGCTGCCAGAATAATGGAGATCACAAGGATCGGGGTAGCAGCACCTGGGTTACGTCCGGTTGCTTCAGCAGCACCACGGCCGAGAAGACCAATACCAATTCCGCCACCGACAGCAGCGAGACCGGCAAGCCAGGACTTGGGATGAATCTCAGCGAGGACTGAGAACATAGTTGCGAATAATTCAATAATCATTGTCTTTGGTTTTTTGTTTTGGGTTTATCTCCGGCCTCCACGGTTTTCCCATGGTCCGACCGGGGAAATATTTTAGTGATGCTCTTCGTCTCCGTGGTCACAGATGAGGTTCAAGAAGATGGCGGCCAGAAGGGTGAAGACGAGCGCCTGAATGAGACCAACGAGGATCTCCACGAAATAGAAAGGAAGAGCGGGAGCGAACGCCATGTGCTCCGGCACGAGGCCCATGAGCTTTTCGAGGGCCTGCTCACCACCGTAGATGTTCCCAAAGAGTCGGAAACTGAGAGCGATCGGACGGATCAGGATGGAAATGACTTCGAGAATTCCCACGAGAAAGAAAACCACCACCATGACCTTCATCATGATCCCCTGAAACTTTCCTTTGGGAGCAAAGATGTGAGCGACAAAGCCCTTGAGGCCATTTTCCTGAAAGGCCCAGAAGGTCCAGACGACCATGAACACCACGGCCATCGCCGAAGTCATGTTGAGATCAGCGTTCCCGCCTCGCATGATCGGGAGCCACTTCACAAACTTATTACCCGCGTCGTCTTGATAGGTTACATCCCATCCGAGCGTTCCCACTCCAGGAACCAAGGCGAGCCAGTTGGTGAGCAGAATGAAGAGGAAGGTTCCTCCGAAAAACCAGAAGGTTTTTTTAACAAGGTGGTCACCCAGAAGGCTTCCGAAAAAGTTATACAGTCCCTCGATCAGCCATTCGGCAAAGTTCTGGAAGCCAGCCGGAACCATGGTAATCTTGCCAGCCGCCGCACGGCAAAAAAGAACGATCAAAAGGGTGGAAATCCAAACCATGATCGAAGAGTTCGTTAAAATTCCACCCAAAAAGTCAGTGAGAGACTCGGGATAGAGGGGCAACTGATGCCCGCCCGCGGCAAAGGCCGTGGAGATCGTTGCAAACAAAACGACAACAGCGGCTGGGATTTTGCGGTGAGAACTCTGCATGGTATCTCGTCCCGATTCGCGGGACACGCGAGGGGTCTATCTATGAGCTTGACTTCATTCAAGTCGAATTTGTGAAAAATTTCACAAAGTCCATTTTTGCCCGTGGTTACAGGGATTCAGGATAGTTTAGTCATCCGAATTTTCGGCCAATTTCCGAGCAGAAAATCAGATTATTCACAATTTTCTAATGCGCCGTCCGGAATCCCAGATCGGGTCGACGGACGTTTCGGTCCTCCAACCATTCACGGCTGGCCACTCCCTGACCGGGGTTTTTAAACGAGCCGCCGGCGGCGACCGGCTTCTTCGGACTGAGTTGAAATGCCGGGTTCAATTCCGGGTCACGCGTCCATTCCCGGACGTTCCCGGCCATGCCCACCAAACCGACACCAGTTAGGTCATCCGGAGACGAATCCGCCGGGCCCCAGTTCGAGATTTTCTCCGGGGCACCTTCATAATGAGCCGCCGCCGCCCATTCGTCCATCGAAGGAAGTCGGGAGCCCTCCCACTGGCAATAGGCCCAGGCATCCCACCAATCAATCCCCACAACCGGGCATTGGGCAAAGACCGGACGCCCGTTCCATTCTCCTCCCTTTTGGGCTGCTTCCCACAAATTGCCCCAATCATCCGGGAAATGATCAGACTTCTCCACAGGTTGATCCGAGTGATCGTAACTCCGTGCCACCGCGGGGCCTACGATTTCCAACTCATCGAGGAATCGCGCGTATTGCAACAGGGTAACTTCCGTCTTACTCATCGAAATCCCCTTTTCCAAATTCACCGTTCGCCCCCCATGAATCTCCACCTGACCAATCGGGATGGAAATCCAAACCGGACCGGCTCCCTTGATCGCATCATTGGTATCCGGGGGAACCTCGCCCGCCCCCTGACTAATAAAGTAAATTAATGCCCCAAAAACCGCAATCCCGGCAATGATTGCCGCAACGGTCGCTGCACGGCTGGAGCGCGGCACAGGAGCAACCTCCACAGGCTGAGTCATCGAAGCCTGGGCCTCCTGCGCCGATTCATCCGTCCCCTCCAATTGCCCACGTACCTGCTGGGACAACTTCTGAATCTGCCGCCAGGATAAAGGATGCTCTCGCTCCAAATCAGCCATAAACCCCAACAATGAATTCACCCTAACCGATCCGGGCTCTCCACGTGACAACATATCACCAAAAACCGCGCCCAGCATTTGCTTGGCAATTGTTCCCAATGTTACATCGGGCTTCCCGTCGACCGCGAGGTTCATCATGCGGACCGTATTATCCTTATCGATAATGATGTGATGCAGTCCCATCTCCACCGAAGCCATTCCCATCGCTTCAAGGTGACGCATCGCAGTGGCAATCTGATCCAGAAGGATCACCACTTCCAAAGGCTTATATTGCTTGCCCTGATCATGGAGTTCTTCCAAATCTGCTCCCTCGAGACGCTCTCGGGCAAAATAAGTCGCATCATCATTGCAAACGGCCTCGTAAACAGCCCCAATTCCAGGGTGCTTTACCAAAGCCTTCGCCCGCACATCCGCAAGAAAAGCCTTAATCCATGAAGGATCCATGGCCGCCTCCTGTTTGAGCATTTCCAGCATCACAGTGCGGTTCATCGACACCTGCTCCGCCTGCCACAAACGGGTCAAATGACCTTCGCTGACAAGTTTCACAAGACGGTATCCTCCTACCGTTTCTCCTTCTTGTCGTCTTTGAGAGGAACTCATCTAATTTGAACGCAAGCTGATTAGATTACTCATCCTCATTCGGCAAGATTTCTGGGGCGAGTGGAGCCACATTTGTCTCTGGAATCGGCGGGCCATCCCACTTGGGCAAATTCTCAGGATCATCCGGCTCCACATAATCTCCCTGGGAAGGAAGAAGGGTTCCATTGGCATTTTCAATCATCTCCAGGATCGGGCTTATATCCTCATCCCACGCTTCCTCGGGGCCCTTGGAATGGGACATTTCCTTAATCAAGGTCCGCGGCTGAGCCATCATATCAACCAAGCGTCCATCGTAGTAAAGCTCCACCACCATACCGTAAAACTTACGCTCACCCGAAAAATAGGCCTCTCGCACATCTTGATCGGGCACGAAATACCAAACTTCCGCCAGTTCCTCGCCATCATCCCAATTCACCGGCGCACTGACCCACTCGAAACCCGAGCCATCCGGGGTAATCACGGCTGGTTGGATCTTTCCGTCCACCTCTTCAAAGAAATTCATCCTCGGATCAAGAAGCTTGGGGTCAAATTCCTTCCCGGGAGCCACCGAAACCGGCATCATCACAGTGCGCCGCTCCCCGCCCGCCACGCGTCTGGGCGACGATTTGCGAACCAAGCCCAATGAGGCCAAGCCTTTCAAGTCTGCGATCCTACCTCGCTCAATTTTCGCAGAAGCCTTGGCAAAAAGCGATCCTCCTTCGATCGGCCCCAGCTGCACAACCCTTACATAATACTGATCAGCCTTGTCATAAACCCGCAGGGCATCGAAGTTCACCGCCAAATCGTAAAGCACATTCGCATTCTCTCCTTCGAGATGCTCCGCTTCGTTGAGCTTGGTCTGGGCCAGCACCAAATCACCCGTGATGCGGGCCTCGCGAGCTTCCTCGATCAATCTCTCGACGATGGGATTCTTGATCGGCGGAGCCACATCCATTGCGTTAGGAACCGGCGGAATGTTGAGAGTATCTATATCCGGCAATAACAAAGGATCAAATACCGGCTCCTCGGCTGCTTCTTTCTTTGGCGCATCTCTCGGTGGCTTGACCCGAACTGGCGTTGGTCGAGGGACCACCACATATTCCGTGACCACCTTAGTCTCCACCTCCGGCTGGGTCGTCCCTTTCAAAGCCATCGCCGCGCCAATTGACATCAATTGCACAAATGCCACTAGCCCCAATATCCAACATGAAACATGAAAGACACCCAGGTTGGGCTTATGATTTTTATCGGCTGCGCTCATCGGACCCAGACCTTACCGTCCCTTGTAGGGCATGTCAACGGGAGGACTTAGCGGGCAACAGAGCCTTGCACTCGCGCAAACCCACGCTATTTCTATTCCCGTGATCGGCATCCCTCCGACCCTCGCTCCCCGGCTCGCCCCCCTGGTAGGCGACCCAGGAGATCTCGTCCGGCAGCTGGCCCACCTTCCAGACCTCGTTTTCTTCGACACCGTCGGCAACCTCCCTACCAACCACGCTCCGCCCCTCTCCATCATCGGAGCCCGTCCCGTAGATATTCTGCGGGGCGACATCGCCGACCACGCCAACCTAAATCAATCCCTTTCAAAATGGCAAAACCAGGGACGCGATTTTGGCTTCCCTAACGGCGCGGCCTGCGGTTGGGTGGATTACAACGGCCTATACACCTTCGGAGTCTACCCCGAACTCCTCATCTACCATCACCGCACCGGCGAATGGTGGGAAACCGGCAATCTTTCCCGGGAACTGAAAACTCCCGCCACCCCAACAGACTTTCAATTCGGCGACTGGCAGGCTTCCCTCAACCGAACGGAATTCATCCACGCAATTCGGGAAGCCAAGGAATACATCGCGGCCGGCGACATCTACCAAGTCAATCTCTCACGCCGACTCCGCGCCCTATGCCACGCGCCCGACGGACTCCTTCCGCTCTATGAAAAGCTCCGCAGCTCCTCTCCCGCTCCGGTTGCCACTTACATGAATCTCGCCGGACGCGAGATCCTCTCGTCCTCGCCCGAAACATTCCTTCGCCTCTCCGGGCGCGAAATCGAAACGCGACCCATCAAAGGAACCCGACCCCGCTTCGCCGACCCCGAACTCGACTCCCGCTCTGCCTTCGACCTGCAACGGTCCGAAAAAGAAACCGCCGAGCTCGTCATGATCACCGACCTCCTCCGTAACGACCTCGGACAGGTTTGCGAATTCGGCTCCGTCCAGGTCACCGACATGCTCCAACACGAAAAGCTCGAGCACGTCCACCATCTCGTCTCCACCATCCGCGGCACCCTGCGCGATGAATTCACCCCCACCGCCGCCCTCAGCGCCTGCTTCCCCGGTGGCTCCATCACCGGAGCGCCCAAAAAACGTGCCACCGAAATCATCTCCGAATTAGAGCCCGTCAATCGCGGCCTTTATACAGGCGCCATCGGCTACCTCGGCTTCAACGGCGAATCCCAATTCAATATCGCTATCCGCACCCTCATTCACGAAGCTGGCCACCTCGACTACCACGTCGGCGCTGGCATCGTCGCCGACTCGGATCCCAAAGCAGAGTTCGAAGAAACAGAGCACAAGGCCCGCGGCGTCAGACTGGCTCTCGGCTAACACAAATTAAATTTGAACAGATCTCCATTATGGGTTTCTCCCCCCCATGATGAAATCACTTAGGCTCCTCCTCGCGACCCTCTCCACCATCGCCCAGATTTCATTAATACGGTCAATCCTCAAGAAAAACGCCAAGGAGGAGGGATAATCACCACAGAGCGAATCAAGTTGGGAACACCCTAACCGCCATACCTTGCGTAGTTGGCATCAGATTGTATGATCAACCGAAAACAATACGGTATTTTGAACAAACGCATAATCATCATTGGCGCTGGACCCGGCGGGCTCACCGCCGGCATGCTTCTCGCCGACCGAGGTTACGAAGTTACTATTCTCGAAAAGAACAAAGTGCCCGGAGGTCGAAATGCCCCCATCCAAGACGGTCCGTATTGCCACGATACCGGCCCCACTTTTCTCCACCAAAAATTCACCCTCGACGAAATCTTCGCCGAGACTGGGCGCAAACCCGAGGACTACATGGACTTCGTCAAGCTCGACCCCATGACTCGCCTGACCTGGGGAGATCTCTCGCTCGAAACCAGCAGCAACCGCGAAAAAATGGCGGCCAATATTGAAAAATCGTTTCCCGGAGAGGCGGAAAACTTTCTCCGCTTCATGGATGATCACGCATCCAAGCTCAAAACGATCTTCCCCTTCCTCCTCAAACCCTACATTCGTCTCTCCTCTTACCTCGACAAAAACCTCCTTAAAGCCCTCCCCTACGTCGCCACCACCAAATCGGTCATGGACGTCCTCTCTAACTACTTTCAGGACGACCGTTTGAAACTCGCTTTCACCTTTCAGGCCAAATACCTCGGTATGTCTCCCTGGAATTGCCCCGCCCTTTTTAGTATCCTTTCCTATATCGAATACGAGCATGGGATCTACCACGTGCAAGGTGGTCTCTCCAAAATTTCCGAAGGCATGGCCAAAGTCGTCACTGAGGAAGGTGGCGAAATTCGCTACGAGGCCGAAGTCGAAGAAATCCTCTACCAAGGTAAAAATGCGGCCAAGGTCCGCCTCACCAACGGCGAGGAACTCACCTGCGATCAACTTATCGTCAATGCCGACTACGCCCACGCCCGCACCACCATCTTTGGCGAAAAGAAGCAAACAAACGAGGAGCTCAGAAAAAAGAAATACTCCTGCTCCACCTTCATGCTCTACCTTGGTCTCGATACCCTCTACGAAGACCAACCTCATCATCACGTCATCTTTGCCAACGACTACCAACAAAATCTGGGAGATATTCAAGGAGAGAAAATCGTCTCTGAAGACATGTCCTTCTACATTCGCAATTCCAGCGTCACCGATCCGACAGTCGCCCCCAAGGGACATTCGCAGCTTTACGTTCTCGTTCCGACGATCAATACCCGCCACGGACATGACTGGCAGGGAACCGAAGAAGAGTATGCCGAAAAAATCATTGATAAGATGATCGCGTCCACCGGCATGAAGGATCTCCGTGACCACGTTGTAACTTGCAAAATCACCACTCCAACCGGCTGGGAAAACGCTGACATTTTCCTAGGAGCCACCTTCAATCTGGCTCACACCTTGTCTCAAATGCTCCACTTCAGACCTCAAAACCGTCTCAAGGGATTCAATAACCTCTACCTCGTTGGAGGCGGAACTCATCCAGGTAGCGGACTTCCCACCATCTACGAAAGCGCCCGAATCACAACTAATCTTATCGACGAGGTCTACGACCAAAAACGGACTCCGGTAGACTTTGCCTCGAGCATTCTGATAAAAGCAGCCAACTGATTCACGTCATGATAGCCCATCAACGCATGAACTTCTTTATCCAGCGAAAGGCCTTTTCATAAGGAGGCATCATCTCCATCAAATCTTTCCCCACAAAATATCTCTTCGTCACCGATTTCTCATAGCTCAAGGCCTCAACTCCAAATCGTCCGCGATACCGGCCGGACCCACTTTGACCCACACCCCCCAGCGGGAGCTGCAATTGCGAAAACTGCTTCATGGTATCATTCACACAGAGCGAACCCGAAGGCAGCGAACCCGTCACCTTTCCCACAAAATCCTCCTCTGTCGAAAAACAATACACCGCCAGCGGGCTCTCCAATTTCCCCAACCTCTCTAACAAATCTTCTTCACTCCCAAAAGTCATCACCGGCAAAACCGGACCAAAGACCTCTTCCTTCATCGCAGGATGATTCCAATCCACACCCGCAATCAAACGAGGAGCCAAATAGCGCCTCGCCAAATCATCTTCACCAAACTGTTCCACCTCCCCGACACACAATCCCTGCAATCGTTCCACATGCCGCTCAGAAATGATCCCCGCCATCTCCGCGTCCCAGGAAACTTCCTCCAGCACGCTCCTGAGACATTGGCGAAATTTCTCCTCCACGCAGGCCTCGACCAGGACAAAGTCAGGCGCAAAACAAGTCTGCCCCGCATTCATCAATTTCCCCGCCACCAGGCGCCGCGCGCTCTTTACCAGATCTGCACCCGGACCCACCACACAGGGACATTTCCCACCCAACTCCAACAAGGATGGCGTGAGCGTTCTCCCCGCGATCTCCGCCACCTCACGACCCACCGCCGTACTGCCCGTAAAAAAGATGAAGTCGAATTTCTCCTCCAACAAGCCCTTTGCCACTTCCACTCCGCCGGTCACAACAGCCACGCCCTGTCCCGCAAAAACCTCTCCAACAATTTCCGAAATCAATCGCTCACTCTGCGAGGCCAGCTCCGAGGGCTTCAACACCACGGTATTCCCAGCTGCAATCGCCGCGAGCAAAGGGCTCAGGGACAACTGAAAGGGATAGTTCCAGGGAGCCATAATAAGAACCACTCCAAAAGGATGCCGCTCAATCCAACTCCGACAGGGCCAAAAGTAAAAGGGCGAGCTCACCCACTTTTTCTTCAACCACCCCTTCAGCTTCTTTCGCACCAGCCGAATCTCTTCCAAAAGGAAAAAATACTCCGCCAAAAAGGCCTCCAACCCCGGCTTCCCCAAATCAGCCGCCAGACACTCCAAAATTTCCTCCCTCCTCTCAATGAGCACCGCTTCCAATCGCGACAGCTTCTCGCGACGCCATCCCAGATCGCGCGTTGCCCCGGAACGAAAAAATTCCCGCTGCTCTTTGACAATCTCCTGCAAGCTCATTTCTCTCACTAGACGAAGCTAGTTTCCACTCACACATTCACAAGGTCAGAGTCACCAGATTATTCCCATCATGAAACCCCAGAAAGTAGCCATCATCGGCTCCGGACTCGGCGGACTCTCCGCCGCCGTCTCTCTTCGCGCCGCCGGATACGAAGTCGAGGTCTTCGAGAAAAACGAACGCATCGGAGGCAAACTCAACATCAAGGAACTCAACGGCTACACCTTCGACCTCGGCCCCTCCATCTTTACCCTGCCGCAATTCTTCGAAAACCTCTTCCAACGCGCTGGCAAAAAGATGGCCGACTACGTCCAACTCGATGCCGTCACTCCCCAATGGCGCAATTTTTTCGAAGGGAAACCCACCATCGATCTCTACCAGGAAGACGACCTCATGCGGGCCGAACTCGCCAAGCTCCCCGGTGACCTCGATTCCCACTGGCGCGAATTTCAAGATTTCCTCACCTACGCCCGCAAGCAATACGACATCATCGACAGTGGTTACTTCGACAAAGGCCTCGATTCACTTTGGGAGTTCTTCAAACACTACAACCTGCAACTCTTCACCGGCGCCATCGACTATAAAAACTCGATGTCTCAATCAATCCACGAACGCCTCAGCGACCCCCAGATGCGACTCATCTTCGAATACTTTATCAAGTATGTCGGCTCCTCCGCGCTCGACTCCCCCGGCTACATGAACCTCATGCCTATCATCCAGTTCGACTATGGTCTCTGGTATGTTCGCGGCGGCATGTACAACCTCGCCGTCGGCCTCGGCAAGTTGATGGAGGAAATGAACATCACAGTGCACCTCGGGGCCGAGGTCCGGGCCATCGAAAAATCCGGCAAGTCCGTCACCGGCATCCGCCTCGCCGACGGCACCGTCCACTCCGCCGACATCATCGTCAGCAACATGGAAGTGATCCCGGCCTACAAAAATCTCCTCAACGAACCGCCCACTTTCACCCGCAAGCTCGAGAAGTTTGCCCCGGCCTGCTCCGGTATCGTCCTCCACCTCGGCACCGACTGCGTCTTCCCCCAGCTCGCCCACCACAATTTCTTCTACTCCGAGAACCAGCACAAACACTTCCAGACCGTCTTCCATAAAAAACAACTCCCCGACGACCCCACCCTCTACGTCGTCGCCCCCACCCGCACCGATCCCGACAAGGCACCCGAGGGATGCGACAACATCAAAATCCTTCCGCACATCCCCCCGCTCGAAGACAACTCCGGCATCACTCACGAGGATTACGTTGCCCTCAAAGACCGCTGCATCGACAAGATGGAACGCTGCGGGCTCACCGGATTGCGCGACTCCATCGTGACCGAAGATTTCCTCACTCCCATCGACATCGAGCGCATGTATCGCTCGAACCAAGGATCGATTTACGGCGTCGTCACCGACTGGAAAAAGAACTACGGCTTCAAAGCTCCCAAGACCTCCAGCAAATACCGCAACCTCTACTTCACCGGCGGCAGCACCAACCCCGGCGGCGGCATGCCCATGGTGATCCTCTCCGGACAAGGCTGCGCCGACCGCATTATCAGGCGTCACCCGGTCTCCTGACAAATCGATGAGCGCATTTTTACTGGTCTTTCCGGGAGTCGCCATCCTCTGCGCTCCCGCATTATGGCTCATTCTCGGCCGCCCCGGGTGGTTGAGACCCTCCCCGAAAAAATCAACGGGCGCTCCCTCCATCTCCATCATCATCCCAGCCCGCAACGAAGAGGAGAACATCCGGCACCTCCTCACGTCCCTCCAAATCCAAGACACGTCCCCGCTTGAAATCATCGTCGTCAACGACGGTTCCAAAGACCGCACCGCCCAAGTCTCTGAGGAGCTGGGCGCTGCCGTTCTCGAAGCCCAACCCCTCCCCGGGGGATGGCACGGCAAGCCCTGGGCCTGTCATCAAGGAGCCGAACGAGCCAAGGGGGAATGGCTTCTCTTTCTCGACGCCGACACCGTCCTCCAAGAGGGCGCTCTTACCGCCCTCCAACAACTCACCTCGGCCGACCCCAAGGTCTATTCCCTCTGTCCTTACCATACCATCGCGCGACCCTACGAAGAATTCTCCGCCTTCTTCAATGTCCTCATGCTCGCCGGCAGCAACGCCTTCACCCCGATCCGGGAGAGCCCGCCTACCCTCTTCGGGCAATCACTTCTCCTCAGCAAAACTCATTACGAACAAGTCGGCACCCATGCCGTCGTGCGAGATCAAGTCCTCGAAAACTTCCACCTCAGCAAACACTTCCAGGACCTTAAAATCCCCACTCGCGCCCTTCTCGGAAAGGGACTCATTCACATGCGCATGTTCCCCCACGGCCCGGGCCAACTCTGGACCAGCTGGCAAAAAGGCTTCACCAATGGCGCGGCCCAAAGCCACCCCCGTGCCCTCCTCTTCTCCTCGATCTGGCTCAGCGGACTCATGTTCACCCTGACCTCTCTCGCCCTCCTGCTCACCCCATTCACAAACTCCACCTATCTTACCCTCACTGGAGTAGCCTATCTCCTCGGCGTGATCCAATGCCTTTACGCCTTCCGCCTCGCCGGCAACTTTTCCTTCCTCAACCCCCTTCTCTTTCCCCTCACCCTCCTCTTCTATCAAACCCTCTTCTTCACCGCCCTGATCAAAAAAAAGCGCGGCCTCAAAAGCGAATGGAAAGGTCGCTCGCTCGACTGACATGCTCGTAGAACTCTCCAACACCCAGATCATCCTCGCCAACTGCCTCGGCATCCCCTTGGCCCACTTCGCCATCTCCTGGCTGTGCGAACAAATCCCCCGCCAAATATTTCACCGACCCCTCCCCCCGTCCGGCACTCCCAATCCCATCTTCAAGCGCCTCTTTTTGATCCATCACTGGAAGCAACTCCTCCCCGACGCCGCTCCCTGGGTCAGCGGATTTCCCAAAGCCCATCTGACCTCTCGCGACGAAGCCTACCTCAAACGCTTCATCGCCGAAACCCGCCGTGGAGAACTCGCCCACTGGCTCCAGTGGCTCGTCATTTCAAGCTTCATTATCTGGAACCCCTTCCCCGCCAATCTGATTATTCTCAGCTACGCCGTCCTCCTCAATTTTCCCTGCCTCCTCAACCTCCGTCACACCCGACAACGCCTGATCGCATTGCTCCTTCGACGGATCCGGACAAGCAATTGAACAAGCTTTCCTATTGCTTTCCCTTGCCTCTTTAATTTTTAGGGGGCTTGGTTTTCTTGTGGGCCTTGTATTCGTCCCAACTCAACTCACCGTTCTTATTGGCATCGGCCTCCGGGTTTTTCTTGAAATAAGTATCCTTCCAGGCCGCGGCATTTTCCTTTCCGGCCTTGGTCTTTTTTGACCTCTTCTTCCACGCTTCCGTGTGAATCAAACCTAGAAAGACCGGATCAATGTTGTCCTTGTTCCAATCATTCCAGAGCCCTTTGAGTTTCGCCAATTCTTCCGGCGACTGATCAAGAATATTGTCCTTCTCCCCAAGATCCTTCGCAAGATTATGCACCAAGGTCATTCCGGCTTTATTGAAGGAAACAAATTTAAAGTCACCGCTTCGAGCCGCCGTCATTCCAGAATCAAACTTGCGTAAAAAGATCCCCTCGTGGGGAGGATTGGCATTCTCTCCTTTCAAATACGGGCTGAGATTCACGCCATCAAGAGGACGTTCCCTGGCAATACTTGCACCGCTCAATTCCACAATGGTCGCGCAGATGTCGAGCGAAGTGACCGGATGATCATAGCTCTTTCCTTTTGGGAATTCGCCAGGCCATTGAACCGCGAAGGGAACCCGGAAGCCACCTTCCCAGGCATCACCTTTGTTCCCGCGAAGCGGGCCGTTGTCAGAACCGTTCTTGGTCGTGGGGCCGCCATTGTCTGAAAGAAAAAAGACAATGGTATTTTTCTCCACTTTCTTCTCACGAAGTGTCGCGAGGACACGGCCCACCCCATCGTCAACCGCACTCACCATGGCGGCGTAGGTTTTGCGCTTCTTGTCCTGGATATCCGGAAAGCGGGCGAGATATTCCGGAGTCGCCTGCAATGGACCATGCGGCGCATTGTAGGAAAGGAATAGAAAGAAGGGCTTCTCGTGATTTCGCTCAATGAAACCGACGGCCTCGTCCGAAAATTCATCGGTGAGATATTTCCGGGGAGGGACCGGTTCATGATTCTTCATAATCCAGGTGCGATAACTTTGCGATTCCGTGTCAACCGCATAGCTGTCTTTGAGCTTGAGCTCTTCCGGCATGTATTGATGCCCTCCTCCGAGATGGCCGTAGAATTCCTGAAATCCCCGTTTCATCGGATGGTGTTTTTTGGTCGCTCCGAGATGCCATTTCCCAATTACCCCAGAATGATAACCCACCTTTCCCAAAGTATCGGCGATGGTCGACTCGCTAAAAGGAAGCCCCATGTTCTCATCTTTCGGTTGATACTGCGGGTTGCGCTCGAAACCAAAGCGCTGCCCATAACGTCCCGTCATGAAAGCCGCCCGACTGGGACCACACACCGAATAGGCCACATAACCCGAGGTGAATTTCACCCCGTTTTTAGCGATCGAATCAATATGCGGTGTAGGGATGTCCTTGCAGCCATTGAAGCCCACATCGGCATAGCCCATGTCATCGGTCATGATGACGATCAGATTCGGCTTTCCGGCGGCCCCGGCCACCAACTGGCAGAGGAATAAGAGAGAAAAAATTTTCGTCATAATTAGTTCTTCGCTTTGAGGTTCTTGTGGGCTTTGTGTTCCGCCCAAGTCAGCTTGCCATCTTTATTGGTGTCCGCCTCTGGATGCCTCTTAAAATACCGGTCCTTCCATTCGTCGGCTGTCACTTCCGGTTTGGGAATTGATTTGGGAATCCGCTTTAACAAGCTCTCACGATAGGAGAACAACGTCGCTTCGTGCTTTGAATCCAAGGCCAAATTCGTCCACTCATGAGGATCTTCGGCGACATGGTAGAGTTCTTCTTTTCCGTTCTCGTATCGAATATAGCGCCATTCTTTATCGCGCAGAGCGTAGTTCTGTTCCGCAGGGTCGTAGTAATCAGCCCACTTATACATTGCGGTAAGAACGGCAGCCGGACCGGTCCACCCGCCATCAGGCTTGGCAAGCAAAGGCTTGAGGGAATGCCCGTCCAGCGGTCGGCCTTTGGCATTCTTGCCAGTCTCTTTAGGAAGGGCACATAGATCAACCAAGGTGGGGTAAAGGTCGATCAAGCTCACCGGCTGCCCGCAAGTTCCGGGCTTGGTCAATCCCGGTGCGGAGATAACGAGAGGCACGCGGGTGCTTTCCTGCCAGAGTGAATTCTTATAGAGGTAGTCTTTCTCGCCCATGCCCCATCCATGATCGGAGGTCAAAATCACAATGGTGTTCTCTTTCAAGTCGCTTTCCTCAATGGTATCGAGAATCTCGCCGATCAGATCGTCCACTGAAGCCACCGAGGCGAGATAGGCTTGAATAAACTTCTTCAAGGCTAGTTCCCGGTCACCTCCATAGGATGCAATGAGCTGGTCGTAGATTTTGGAACCCCGGTCACCACTTCGGTCGTCTTCTTTCGAGCCAACCGTTCGCTTAAAGGTATCCTCGACATCGCCCCGCTTGATTACCGGAAGCTTGATTGACTCCAGCGGGAAGCGATCGAAGTATTTCTGCGGCACAATCAAGGGTGTGTGCGGACGAATAAATCCCACGCCCATCAGGAAGGGCTTTTTGGACTGAGCAAGCGACTTAAGATTCTCAACCGCCCATTGGCCATTCTTTTCATCTGCGGTGAGATCACGATCCTCTTCGGAATTGTATTTGAAATCTTCCAGCTTCCGCCAGGTCCCGCTCTTCCAGCTGAAGGGAGCTTTCACTTTTTTCAGAGGACCAAAGGAGCCATCGATCGATTCGAAATCATCGCGGAAGGGAGAAGGAACATCCGGATGCGCTACATTCTTCCCATCCCGATGCGCCAGCGGACTGTAATCTGCATCGTTCCCGTATTCGACCCATTCCTTCCGCTCCCCACTGTGCATGATCTTCCCCGTTCCCAGAGTGTGATATCCATTGGCCCGGAAGTGATCCATGAAGGTGCGCGAGTTTTTAAAAACCGCATTGGTTTGCCATTTTTCAAATCCGAAGAGTTGCGAGGTGTGAGGATAGAGACCGAAAACCATACTCGCCCGCGAAGGATTACAGATCGGGATATTGCAATGGGCCTGGGTGAACGACACCCCGCGATCCATCAGCCGCTTCATATTAGGCGTCTTGGCCTGGGGATGGCCGCCCAGGGTTTCGACGTAGTCATTGAGGTCGTCGCAGATGATCAGGACGACATTAGGACGATCCGCACCACGAACAAGGAGCGGGAGAAAGAAAAGCGGAAGGAGGACTTTGGAAAACATAAGTGGAGTCTTTGACGCAATACTGCCTTAGGCAATGAAATCTAACGATCTTTCCCAGCGATTGGTTTCAACTCTGCGTCTGATTCGAAGGCGCCCCGTGTGACATGGTAAAGGCTTGGTAAAACGCCCAAAGCAACCGTGACAGGGCAGCAAAGCCGTGCTATCATTTTCGCCGCTAAGGCTCTTGTGCCGTGCGCCCTGCTCTTGAGTCTTCTTTCCTTCCCCGCAACTCTCCTCGCAGAAAGCCCTGACTTGAAATGGCTCGAAGTCGAGGCCAAGAGCCGGCTTGGGAAGGAATTCCTCAGCCGCCAACCCTCCGCAGCTCGACCCCTGACAGGACGGTTTCCCCTGACTTGACCTGGAAATTGATCTTCAGGTTCCCATCTTCACTGACAGCAACTGAGGGGACTTCCAGAAGGTATCCTTTCCCGACTCCTCCAGCCGCCCTCACGACATCCAAATCTGCAGCAACCGTCTTTCCATTGACGCTGACAGCAAAAACCGGACCGCCCTTCTTTTTCTCCGGCTCAGAAAAGACCAATCGCACCTGATAGCTCCCAGATTTGATCCCGCCGAGTTTTGCTGAACGAATTCCGCGCACTCCCGACCCGGCAACCCAAGGCCATCCCTGGCCAGCCTCCATAAAAAGAGAGTGCCGGTAAAAGGTCTCCAAATCGGCCAAAGGAGGTTCGATGACAAGATCGATCTCCGGCGACGGCCCACCGATGTTTGGCTGATCGAGCCACATCGTGCCATCTTCGGTCACCCGGTCTCCCGGCGCTCCAAAGTTAATCCCGAGCACTTGAATTTTCCCGCGCGTCTTCTCAAGCGACAATTCTCCCCACGAAGCCCATTGCTCAAACTCCGGCGGCATTCCCACCAGCGCCACCGCCATCGGCAAGGGGTAGCTGCAAGTGCAGCCATCGTAAAAGTAAGGAAGGTTCAGTAAGCCATTCGCCGGAATGACACTATTGGTGCAGCCGGAACGCGGCCCGCTGATATTGATCGTGCCGCTTTCGAGCTGCTTGTCATAAAAAGCCGGCGTTCCCGATCGCATGGTGTAGAGCAAGCCGTAATCCACTCCGCCGTCGCATCCGTAGCTCTTCGGGAAAACCCGGGGCTCGGATTCTAGGGTCATCGGGTTGATTCGCTTCCCGGCCTCGGGCGCTTTCGGTTTCCAATCATTTTTTTGACTCGGTGGACGGTAGTGGCTCGGCTGGACCGTCTTGAGATCCACCTTGGAAAAGGAATGCCTCAACTTCGGAGCTTCCTGATCGCTCAGAATCCTTCCCGTGTAGACGTCCGAAAATACCGGCGGCAACAAACGGTAATCGACCTTCCCTTTGCGGGTCGATTCATCGGTCCAATCTTTCGGCGTCGAAATCATCACTCCGTCGATAAACTTCGGTTGCGGCGAACGCTTGAAATGGCTCAGGGAATCATCGAACCACAACACTCCAAGTGGGCCCCGCACTCGCTCGTCCCGGCTTTCATCCCAGTTCCCCAAATAGTTGGCCGATCCGGAGAGCGGACCTTCGCGCGTGATCACCGTCCATCCGGATTCGGTTTCAGACCGTTTCGCGCCTTCAAGTGTCACTTCATTCGGAAGCTGTTTGCCCGACCGCGCCATCAACCTGCCACCAAAGGGCCGGAGCGATTCATACACTCGCTGTAACCCTGTGGGCTTGAGCGTGATCGAATCGCCCAGCACAATCAATCCCGCAAAATACGGTGGCAGTTCGATCTTGGCAGGGTCGTCTTCGATGATTGCAAATCGCTCACTCCTCCTCGCATCAACCCGAATCTCGGTCGCCGCCGGGCGGACTTTCTTCTCTCCCGAATTGACTGCGATTACATGAAACTCGGTCTCAAACAAAAGTGCTCCAATCAGCCCTGAATCAGAACCGGCTCCCAATATAACCGCATACCCGTTTTTCTGATCCAGTTCCGCAAACGCTCCAGCCTCTGCTTCAAAAAACCCTCGTTCTGCCGGATGCTTGATGGGTTCGCTCGCCCCCTTCCCAAAACAATTCAGTACCCCTTCCTTCGTTACGACAAACAACTTTCCATCAGCCACCAACATCGAGTGAACCGATCCCTCCACGCCGGGATACCCTTCGCTAAATTTCATCTCCTTCCCCGCTACGGTGATCTTATTCCGAATTCCCTCCGCTCCCTTAAAATGTGGCTTATCCTCATGAATCCGGTGGTTCACCACGTTGTCGAAGAGCAAACCACGTCGCTTTAGTTTCTGCCGTTCGAGCTCCGACGGAGTCGAAGCAAACCATCCGCCCGGAAGGCGACCCGGGGCAGGAAGTTCGAAGGACTTCAGCTCACCCGTTTTCAAATCATACTCGGCCGGATAGGCCTGACTACTGGGAACAATTAGATTCCCGGATTCATCATCAATCAAAAGGTAACCCTGCGGCGCCAATCCTCCGAAGGCTTTGGCATTGTGAGGATGAATACCGTAACGGTACGACGAGCGATCGTTCCGCCAAATGGTCTCTCCCGTGGCCGCTTCGACACAGAACACAAAGGTCCCCTCCAGCGGCCAGACGCCCGCCGCGAAGTAAACCCGGCCATCTTTGAGCACCGCGCCTCCCCGGATCGGCCACACTGAAATCAAACGACCATTCCCTAGCACTTTTCGCTCCGAGGGCACCGCCCGCTTTTTCCAAACCAACGATCCATCCGCCGCACTCACGCAATAGAGACATCCGTCATCGGAACCAAAAATGATTTTTCCTTCCCCGCCAACCGGAGCGAATCTCACCGGTCCATTGGTAAAAAATTTCCAGGTCTGCGCGCCCGTTTCCGTGTCGAATGCAGTCACGCTATTGTCCAATGACGATCCCACAATGAGCCGTTTCCCAAGCACGATCGGTTCGTAGCCGCCGTCAAACTGCAAACGGTTGTCGCGATAAGCCGCCTTCAATGGCGACAACTGTCGCGTCCATCGAAGGGTCAACTCCTCCGCAAGCGCTTCTTTCGTTTCCGCAGTCCGACCCGTGTCGTTCCGCCACATCGGCCAATCGGCACCAACCGCAACCCCTGAAAAAATCCAGGCCGCCACTACGCTCTTCGAAGATGTCTTCATCTTGCTTCCTTTCTTAAAATTAAAATGCTCCCCAGGACCAATACCATTCCAACACCAGCGATCACCCACAAGCTCGGAAAACTATTCCCCGTCTCTCCGTCAGCCGAAGTCCCCTCCCCCTCATTCAAAGCCCCAATCCCCATCAATGGCGGCAGGGATTTCTCAACCGCCACTTCACTCCCCGCAATGGCTGCCTCCCAATTCGCCGCAATCAGAAGATCGATTCCCGGATTCTGGTTCTTAATCTCACAAGAACAGGCTCCGCAAAAATAAGAAGCATGCTCAAACACGTTTTTGCTATTGATGCCACGACCAATGAGAGGCTCCAGGGCCCGCCCACGGCCAAAGACCGGAAAGACCATCGGCTCGTTCATGAAGTCCTCAAGATCATCTTCCATGTGCAACAGCATCTCTCGAAAAATCGCCTCCGCCGGATCGTCCCTCGAAATTCGGATAAAAGAAAAATCGATCTTCAGAGGAATGGAAGATCGCAAGACGTCATCTGAATCACCATCCGGGCTTTCCGCCGCCTCTACAACCGTCAACACGCCATCGGGAATCTTCAATTCGCTTTCTGCCTTGAGAAAGGCTTTCTCAATCTCGGTAGCCGCCGCCTCATCTTTCTCCTCGTCACCAGATTCGACCATGACCCAAACCGCAGATTCCCCCTTGAGAAGCCGGGCCACGATTTCGCGGCGCGCGGGAGAATCCACCAAGCCCCGGGCATTCTCCATGATCAACGGACCGTGCCAAATTGGAGGCGCGTCAGCGCCCACTCCATTCAGCGGATACGAAAGCGCCATACTTGCCCGAGTGCCTTCCCCAACAGTTTCGGAATCGATCTCCACTTTCACATTAGGGGCTGGCCCGTCTGCGCTTCCCCTGGACTGCAAAAACGCAGCAACCGCTTCCTCGTCAGCGGAAAGCTCTCCCTGCGATCCCGGCACAATGACCAGAGTGTAGGAGTCCGCCTCCCATCTTTCCAAGGCGAAGCGAAAAACCGGGACCTGACAAGCGAAACCATAAGCAATGATCCCAACAAAGATCCATGCGACCAATCCGCGACATTGGAATCTGGCTCGCTGTATCAATTGGACCACGAGCACATTCTGACATCTCCGGAACCTCTTGCAAAGCTCCCACCTTGAAAGCCTATGCAAGCTTCCAGTGGGCCTGACGCAACACCGCGAACTTGGACGATGCCAGCTGTTCATACCAGACGGTAAGCAAGGTGCCGTCCGCGAGTTCGACAGTGCTGGGATAGCCAAGATCGCCCGATGCGCCATCGCCGGAAATGATCACGGGCTCCGACCAGGATTTGCCGTGGTCATCGCTCACGCGAGCCTGGTTTCCAAATGGCTTGCGACGATGACCGTAACTCATCAAGAGACGTCCATCGCGAAGCCGGGTCAAAAATGAAGGAAGCCCCCACACTCCGATCGCCCGTGGCATGGACCAGGTTTTCCCACCGTCTTTGGATTCACTTTGGAGGGTTTCCCGATGGTCGGCCTTATTGTGATTTCGGATGTGAACTATGAGCCTGCCTTCGGGCCCTTCGATGGCATGAAGCTCATGGTAGTCTTTGTGGTTATCGCCCGGGCGGGTTGGGATTCCGGCAAGCCATTGCCAGGATTTGCCATCATCGCGGGACTCGCAAACGCCGATTTCCTCTCCCTCGTGCCAGAGTTTCTTGCCCGCATAAAGAAGCCTGCCATCGGAAAGCTGCGTCGGCCCGTGCGGGCTATTGACGATGGTGGAATAGCGCTCTGACCAGGTGATGCCGCCATCGGTGGAACGGA
>Ga0115013_10000430_pt1 | contig 25574 bp, 20 predicted proteins | sample SouAtlMetagenome_2_FD_88686 | JGI IMG/M metagenome (GOLD analysis project Ga0115013, IMG submission 88686) | Marine eukaryotic phytoplankton communities from Atlantic Ocean - South Atlantic ANT15 Metagenome | ecosystem: Environmental > Aquatic > Marine > Oceanic | place: South Atlantic Ocean...
ACCTCCCTTCTCGCACCGCCGATGAACGCAACCGACGTTCCATCTACGCCTACCGCGTTCGTGGCCTCGCCGATCCTTTCCTCGAAACCTTCAATCAGCCAAATCCCAACGACTCTTGCGAAGAACGCGACGCCGCCTCGGTGTCACCCCAGGCCTTCACCATGATGAACAGCGACCTCGTCACGGATCGTTCCATCGCCTTCGCTCTGCGACTCGAAAAAGAGGCCAACACCCTACCCGAGCAAATTCAACGCGCCTTCCACCTCGCCTTAAGCAGAAATGCTTCCGATGCCGAGCTCGAAAAAATGACTGCCTACGTCACCGAGATGCGCGGCTACCATAAGGACAAAACTCCTGGGAAGCGTAAATACCCCACCAAGATCACCCGCTCCCTCGTCGAAGAGTTCAGCGGCCAACCTTTCGAATACCAGGAAATCCTTCCCGTCTTCGAGGACTATCTCCCCGACACCCAAGCCTCCGACGTCTCCCCCGAAACCAGAGCCCTTGCCGACTTCTGCCTCTTGATCTTCAACTCCCACGAATTCGTCTACAGCTACTAGATCAACCCTCATCTTTCTGACGCCATGAAATCACCACTCTGCTCCCGCCCTTTCTCCGACGCGCACTCACGTCGTGAGTTCCTTTACGGCCTCGGCGCGTCCATCGGCTCCGTCGCGATGACCGACCTCCTTGCCAAGGAAGCTGGACCCATGTCACCCAAGCCACCCATGGGCGAACCCAAGGCCAAAAACGTAATCATGCTATTCATGGAAGGCGGCCCTGGGCATATGGACACCTTCGACCCAAAGCCAAAGCTTACCGAGCTCCACAAAACGGAATCCAAGAACGACCGCGGCCTTGCCGCAGGGCAATATCAATTCTACGTCGGTAGCCCTTTCAAATTCCGAAAGATCGGAGCCAACGGCATCGACATGTGCGATCAGTGGCAACACCTTGCCGATCCCTACGTCGCCGACGAACTCTGCAACTACCGCGGCTGCCAGGCCGAGTCCCTCAACCACCCCGAAGCCCTTTTCCACATGAACACCGGCAGCCGGCTCGGTGCTGATCCCGCTCTCGGTGCCTGGGCCACCTACGGACTTGGCTCCGAAAACCAAAACCTCCCCGGCTACGTCGTCATGACCGAAATGGCCCTCCCTCAAGGCGGCTCCAAAAACTGGTCCAACGGCTTCCTCCCCGCCTTCTATCAAGGCACCGCCCTTCGCCCAACCGGCTCCCCGCTGCTCGACCTCGAATCACAGCCTTTCAAATCGCGCGACCACCAACGCGCTGCGCTCGATGCCCTCGCCAGCCTCAATGACGAACACGCCCGCAAGCATCCCGAACACGCCGACCTTGCCGCACGCATGGAGTCGTATGAACTCGCTTACCGCATGCAAATGGAGGTCCCGGAAGTCGTCGATCTCGACGGCGAACCCGAGCGCGTCCGAGACATGTATGGCATGGATAACAAGACTACCCACGACTTCGGGCGCCAATGCCTCATGGCCCGACGCCTCGTCGAAAAAGGCGTCCGCTTTGTACAAATCTTCGCCGGTGGTTGGGACAGCCACGACTACCTCGAGCGCGGACATTCCTCACGCATCGCCGCTGTAGACAAACCCGTTGCCGCCCTGATCCGCGATCTCAAACAACGCGGCATGCTCGACGACACTCTCGTCATCTGGAGCGGCGAATTCGGCCGCACGCCCGATAACAACAAACGCGGTGGTGTTTACTCCATCGGCCGCGGCCACAATGCCGACGCTATGACCATGCTCATGGCCGGTGGCGGCGTAAAGCCCGGCATCGTCGGCGCAACCGATGACATCGGAGCCCAAGCCGTCCAATGCGTCCACCCCATCCGGGACTTTCACACCACCCTCCTCCACCTCATGGGCCTTGACGACAACAAGCTCACCTACTTCCACGCGGGGCGCTACAAACAGCTCTCCCAATTTGGAGGCAAGGTCATCAAGGAACTTCTGGCGTAGCCAACCTACGGAGCTTGGGCTTCAACCCGAGTCAATTTTGGCATCGCCGGTAAAACAACGGAGACAGCATCTAAGAATTCTGAGATCGTAAAAAATGGGCCAAAAAAGACAGAGCCACAATAATCCCATAAAAATATCGTCTACTTGCTCCCCTCTGTGGACTACAAGAGCGGACCCGTGAAATTCAATCTTTCAATCTTCCTACTCTCAACCCTTTGGGCTGCCTCCGCGCCCATCCCTCTTCAAAACCCTGGAGTCGAACTAAATAGCGGGGAAGACAACATCCCAATCTCCGATCCTTCCTTGATGGGCTGGGAGGGCGACGCCGATCTTTCCGAAGGAGATACCGACTACGGAAATGGGCGTTGGAAAATTCTCTTTGATGACTCCGAGGCCGCCCGTCAGCTAAGCGCTCACAAAATCGAAACCGGGGCGGCCTACTCAATTCGTTTCGACGCCGCCCTCGGCCCTGACACTTCGGTGATTCCACCCAACGCCATCGTTGGCGGAGCGCTTCTCAACGGAGCCTTCAATGCCGACAATTCCGATACCGATCTTCGTTCCTTCAACGATACCCCGGGCTGGTTCAATCTTACCGGCAATCAAAACACGATCGCCACCACTCTCACCGGCAGCCTTCCCGAGCCAAACAATTCACGTAGTGCCGCGCTCACCGACGATGGTAACCGCCTGTTCGCCATCGAAACGGGCTACACCCTGACCGCCGACCAAAAACTCGAACTCTCATATCAGTGGCGGGATGGAGAGAATTGGAGCGAAGCGGATGACGAAATTCAAGTCACTCTCTTCACCACTTCGGACGACACTCCCTCGGGCACTCGCAGCGATATCGAATCCGTTTTGTCGGGAACATCGTCGACCGATACAGCTTTTGAAAGTTTCAAAACCACCTTCGCTCCCATTCCCGCCTCTGCCGATGGAAAAAAGTTATTCGTCCTGCTCGAGGGTATCGATGGTAATGCCTCCCCTGACGGTCAGGCCGAGGTCGATGACTTCGTGCTCTCACTCTTCAATCCTCTTCTCATCGGCCCCGGTCTGCGGAATGGTGACTTTACCGAGGACACCTCCCTCGCCGACTCGCGGACATTCCAGGAAACTCCGGACTGGACCAATCTCGGTGCTGGCCAGGGCGCACAAGCAACCCGCACGAATCTTCCTTACAACGGCACCCGCACCACCGTCCTCAACCAAACCGCTACTCAAACAGTTTTCGCCAACGACAGCGGGCACACCCTCGACACCGGCGATGTTCTGACCATAAAATTCGTCTGGCGTGATGCCTCGAACTGGAATGATTCCGCAGACCGGGTCGCCACCTTCCTCTACACCACTTCCAACGACGATATCCTCGGATCTCGGACCATCTTGCAAACCATCCTCGCTCCACTTTCGACCAGAAACAACACGTGGGAAGAGTTCACGACCGATTTCAATCCCATTCCGGCCTCCGCAGCCGGCAAACGTCTCTTCGTCGCCTTCCGCGCCGACAATGGAGATGGCGCAACCGGCTTCGGTCGCGTTGCCGACTTCCGCCTCTCAGTCAATGACAACGACCCCGCCATTCCCCCCGCTCCGCCTGAACTCTCATCCGGCGACCTCATCGCCGAAGCCTACGTCGACAATGGCGGCACGCCTCAGGTCATCGCCAGTCAATCCTACACCCTTACTTCCGAACGCGTCACCAAGTGGAATCACTACCATCTCGCCATTCCTGCCGGCGCGCTTGACGCCCATACCGGGAAAGAGATCGGCCTCCGGTTTCGCGGACCGGCAGGCGGGGACAGCCTTTTACGCTACGTCGATAACGTTAGCCTCGATCACTATCCCGCCAATCTGCCTGACGGTTCGTTTACCTCTAACTGGGACAGCTCGCCCAACCGTGTCTGGCCCGGGCCCGGATACTGGGGAAACCGACTCCAAGATTGGGAAGTACGAGACGGCCGCGTGAATTGCATTCACACCTCCAAACCCCGCCGTACCCTTCATCGTGTGGGCACATCCATCCGCGGCAACGGCGGCGCCTTTGCGCTGTCCGTTCACACTGGAATTCACGCCGGAACGATTGGAACCAATGCCCGCTCCGGCTTTCTCATCGGCGCCGGTCCCAACCTCGATTGGAAAGGCTCTCTCTTGGTTCACGACGGCCTCGGCCGCGACTTCGGAACCTTCCTTGGCATCAACAACAATGGTGCTGCCATCATTGAAGACATGTCAGAGGGAACCACTACTCTCGTCGCCTCCGGATCCAATCAAGCCGGAGGATTTCCCTCCGTTGCCAGAATTACCTTGATCGGGAGCTACAATCCCGGACCTGGAACCTACACTCTCACCATCAGCTCCCTCGGCGTCACCGGAAACCTCATTTCCCGAGCCTCTACCGAGGTCCCCTCCGACCGCATCCTCGGATCGTTCGGACTCATGTCCAATCGCAGCACGAGCGGCAACAGTTTCTGGTTCGACAACTTCAGCGGAGCTGGAGACGCCTTGCAGCCCGAACCCGATCACAATCTCACCATCATTGGAGCAATGCACACTCTGCATGACCGAACCTTGAGACTGACTGCTCAACTCGCTCCTGTCGATCTCGCGACCACACCAAACCCCACGCTGGAAATATTCAACGGAACGAACTGGAACGAGATCGCCAATGCTCCCATCGACAACACCGACAGTCTCTCCTCCTACACCGCTAATTTCGAAATCCCCTCGTGGAACGTCACCCGCGACACTGACTACCGTGTGGGAGTTCAAGTCGACGGAGAAACCTACTACTGGGGGGGAACCATAAGAAAAGATCCGGTCGACAAAAACGAAATCGTGGTCATCAACACCTCCTGCCAACGCATCTCCGACGGCAGCGTGGAGGCTGACACGATGGATTGGTCGCCGGTCAAAGTCTGGCATCCTCATCGCCAGACATACGATCACATTACCAAGCATGGCGGCGACGTGCTCCTTGCACTCGGGGACCAGATCTACGAGGGCCAACCCACCAGAAAAGACACCAGCTCGAATTTCAATCGTCACTACGACTACCTCTACAAATGGTTTTTCTGGATGTTACAAACCCGCGATCTGGCGAAAGACATGCCCACCATTGCCATCCCCGACGATCACGACGTTTATCAGGGTAACCTCTGGGGTGAGGGAGGCATCGCTACAAATAACCAAACGACCGGCGGTTATGAACAGCCACCTTCCTGGGTCCGGCTTGTAGAGCGCTGCCAAACCCGCCACATGCCTCCTCCCGATCCCTACAATGCCACCCAGCCTGCTCCATTGATCGCACAAGGAATCGGAGTCTACTTCACCGGCATGACCTACGGCGAGGTCGGCTTCGCAATTCTGGAAGATCGCAAATTCAAGACCGGCCCCAACGGGTTCCCGGTTGATCTCAATCAACAATTTCTTCTCGGAGATCGGCAGAAAGACTTCCTAAAAGCCTGGAACACTGATTGGGACGGACAGAAAATTAAGTGCGTGGTCTCACAGTCACCCTTCGGAATGCTTCATACCCACGCCGCATCAGGATACAACTTTGGGCTAAATGATCGGGATGCCCACGGGTGGCCGCAGCATCGACGTCGGGAAGTATGGGAAATTCTCAGACAATCACGGAGCTTCCAGCTGGCAGGTGACCAACATCTCAGCACGCTTGTTCATCACGGAGTTGATGGCCCGGCCGATGCCGGCTATTCCTTCGCCTCACCTGCCATCTCAAACTTTTTCCCTCGCGTTTGGGATCCTGTTCACAACAGTGGTGGCCGAACCGCCACCGTGAGTCCTTACAAAGGAGATTTCTATCTCGATGGTAACGGCACCCTTCCAACTGGCCAACCAAACATTACCTCCAACCACCCTGGTCACATCCGCATAGTCAGCGCGGCCAACCCACTCGAATACTACGACCAAACCCGCAACATCGACCCCGTCAATCTCCACGACCGTGGTGCAGGATACGGGATCATTCGTATTAAAAAAGATACGCGCCAGATCACATTTGAATGCTGGCCGATTCACGCAGATCCGGAATTTCCACAAACAGGCAGCCAGTTTCCCGACTGGCCGGTCACGATTCACCAGGCTGAGAACGACGGCCGCTCCCCTACCGGATTTCTCCCGGTTATTGAAACCCACTGGAAGAGCGCTCCCGTCCTCGCAGTTTATAGTGAATCCAACAGCGAGCTTCTCTACGCGATGCGCTTTGCCGGGAATCTTGTCCGCCTACCGGTCTATGACAACAGCGACAGCTATCGGGTGGAAATCTCTTATGGCAGCAGTGCCAATGTGGAATCGCTCGAAGCCCTTTCCCCCATCAGCGAGGGACCTGCGGCGATTCATTCTTTCTCAGCCTTACAACCTTCCATCATTTCTGGAGAGGCAGCTATTCTACAATGGAATGTGGAAGGAGCCACAACCTTGACGATCGACAACGGCATTGGTCAAGTGACCAACCTTTCCATCAGCGGAGTTGGGCACGTTGCGGTTTCCCCATTGAGCGACACGACATACACCTTGACGCTGAACGGCACATTGTCTGCGCAAACAACGGTAAGGGTTTTCCCCACAAAGGCTGTGTGGCTGGGAAACAACTTCTCGACCGCCGAACTTCAGAATGAAGCCATTTCGGGAAACGATGCCGATCCAGATGGAGATGGTTTTACCAATGAAAAAGAATTCAATTTCCAAACCAATCCCCGTTCCGTCCAATCAACTCCACTGATCAATACCGATGTCGTATCCACCGATCCCTACACACTGGAATTCACCTCGGCGGTCCCCCTGCAGTCCAGTCAAGCGATTCCCGAGATTGAATTTTCCGGCGATCTCGAGAATTGGTCTCCTCTCTCACCTCTTGCTGTCGGAGTCGAAGAAGTTTCCCGCAACAACAATCCGTCAGAAGGAACAACCCAAGTCACAATCCGTGTCAGCTTCCCTGAAATTGAATCACAAGCGGAGTTTTTCCGCGGAGTATGGCAACTGGACCAACGTTAATAGGGAAGGTGCTTTCTTCGATTGGCCAGCCAAACCGATTGATAGGGCTTTAAGACAATTTCGCTAACTTCCCCTTCCAGCTCCTCTCCGCTCAAGAGATCAATCCAATCCTCGGTGGAAATAAGGTTGATGCTCGAAACCGGGATTTCCTGCGTATGTTGGGAAATATTGTGGATGCAGAAAACATTGTTCCGCCGATCCACTGATTGCCTCCAAAACGCAAAGATCTCGTCCCCCAGATGCAGAGTGAACTGGGTGGCATTGGGATGAAAGGCGGGTTGAGATTTACGAATCTCGATCAATTCCAACATTCGCGTCAGCACTCGCGCGTGATGGGATTCAGGATCATCAAGGAAGCAATCCAATTCGTCAGCATCCCACTGATGCCTGTTGATATGACGATTATGATTTGTTCTTTTATACCGCTCATAATCGTTGAAGGTTCCCAACAGACTGTGGATGTAAAAAGCTGGGATTCCTTCGAGCGCCAGCAAGACCGTATGGGCACAGAAAAACTCATCTTCCCCGCCTAACGCATCGAAGAGACTGATATTTATCTCATAGGGGCGATTCTCACCGCCGGCCCAAGCCCTTTCCGAAATTAATCCGCCACGCTTGCGCATCAGATCGACCAGACTATCGATTTCTTCATCCGAGAGAAGTCCCTCTGCCGGTCGCAGACCGATTCCATCGTGGGATGCGATGAAATTAAAATACGTCGTTCCGGACTGCGCGGGAGGCATACGCATCATCCATTGTTTGAGATGAAAGGAATTTCCGGTGGTGATGGCATGAAGCAGCAAAGGCGGAAGCGAGAAATTGTAGATGCTGTGTGCCTCGTTGCAGTTTCCAAAATAAGCCAGATTCTCCTGATTCGGAATATTGGTCTCTGTGATGATCACGGCATCCGGCTTTACGTGCTCGATCAGGGTGCGGAACAACCGAACGAGCTCGTGAGTCTGCGGAAGATTGATGGATCGCGTACCGATCTCCTTCCAAATAAAGGCGACTGCATCGAGACGGAAGACACTGACTCCGTGATCCAAATGCGAACGGATAATCTTGACCAACTCCACGAGAAGGTCGGGTTTTGAAAAATCCAAGTCGACTTGATCGTGCCCAAAAGTACACCAGACATGCTTGGTTCCAGACGGTGTTTCTGTCGGCCTTAACAAGGGGGAAGTTCTCGGTCGAACCACTTCACTCAAGTCGTCCTCAGGTTCAGCCTGAAAAAAGTAATTCATCCCCGGCTCCTCACCGTTCTGGAATTGCACAAACCATTCGTGCGAGGCCGAGCAATGATTGACCACGAGGTCCGACATAACGCGATACTTTGCCGAGATTTCCTCGAGATGAGACCAGTCACCTAATTCAGGATTCACGGAGTTGTAATCCGACACGGCAAAGCCATCATCGGAAGTCCACGGGAAGTAGGGAAGAATATGGACAATGGAAAGTCTCTCCTGCAGCCGCGAATCGAGAAACTCTCTCAACTCCTCCAAGGGCTTGAATCCACGCCTCTGAATGGTGTTGCCGTAGGTAATCAGCGCGATGTCTTTCTCCGACCAATGGTTCGCAAATGCAGTAGGCTCGAAGAAATGCTCGCGCAAGCGCATTGCCTCCACAAGCTGGTTAACCAAAATCGAATGATCACCCTTACCATAGATCTTGGTGAGGTGGGTTCCAATCCTCCCAAGGAGGGCATCCAATGGACTCATCATCTAGGAGAACTCATTATTATCTTTTTCAACCGCATCCAGAAAACGCTCAAAGACATCAGGCATGGCACTCTCGACCCGATTCCAGCTCGGGATGAACGGAGTCTCCATGGGTGACTTCAAAAAGATCTGCCCGGCAGCGATAATATTTTCAGCAAATAGCTCGGCTGATCGTTCCTCTTTATGGACATCAAATTCGAGACCATTGATTAACGCGTCATTCTTGTAGCGCTCCACAAAATCGAGGGCGTTGCGGTAATAGGCGGCCTTCAAGGAACGGAAAGTTCCCTTATCAAAAACCACTCCCATTGTCGCCAGTTTACGAAAGAATAATTTACAGATATCGATCGACATTTTCGAAAGCCCCTTCTCCTGGTTATCACTCGAAATGTCCTGATGTTTGTGATCATAGCGATTGGCAATATCAACCTGACACAGCTTGTTATTGGAGTAATTCCGATACATCTCTGAAAGCGTTCCCACTTCCAGTCCCCAATCACTGGGCATCCGGATGTCTTGGATGACGTCTTTTCTGAAGGAAAATTCTCCGGCGAGAGGATATCGATAGCCGTCCATATACCGAAGGTAATCGGAGCCCCCAACCACCTGCTCCAGCGAGCGAAGAAGCGGCGTCACCAACAAGCGGGTCACCCGGCCATTCAAACTGCCGTTCGCAACCCGTGGATAGTATCCTTTCGCAAATTGATAGCTAAACTGCGGATTTGCCATCGGGTAGATCAAGCGAGCCAACAGAGAGCGATCATAAGTAGTGATATCGCAATCATGAAGCGCGATCGCTTCCGCGCGATTGCTGGCCAACATATAGCCGAGGCAATACCAAACGTTGCGCCCTTTCCCTTCTTCACTTGGAGCAAGCCCCTTCTCCGACAACTCGGCATCCAATTGGCGCAGCCTTGGCCCATCGTTCCACAAGACCCGATGATGTTGCGGCAGAACACTGAAAAACTGCAACGCTTCCCGATATTGGTCCTCGGTCGCGCGATCCAAGCCAATGACAATTTCATTGAGATAGGGAACCTGCTTCACCTCGGAAATGATTTGAGGCATGGCATCGGTCTCCAGCTCCGAAAATAGCGAAGGTAAGAGCAACCCCATGGGGCGTCGTTTTGAAAATTTCACCAATTCGCTTTCGAGTTCCTCGATGCTTCGATTGGTTAAATTATGAAGTGTCGCGACGGCGCCGCCTTGGTGAAAATCAGCCATTGGTAGATTGTGGTATGTTGAGTTGATCTAAGATTTGGGTCATCACTTCGGCCCATCCGCGCGGGCCGGTTTCGGTGCTTCGCAGAACATCCTTTGCCTCGAGGACAAAGCCATCGGGCGAGGCAATTACCACTCCAATATCGGCAGCCTTCAGCATCGCGAGATCATTGGGACGATCCCCCAGCCCAATGATGGCCGCCCCGCCTTTTCGAAAATACGCCAGCGGTTTCCCTTTATCGGTCTGGCCCTGCACATGCAGAAAGCGCCCTCCCCTCAAAGTCGTCAGACCACGTTCTTCCAGCAGCTGACAAAACTCTTCTTCATTTTCCTCACTGTCCTGCCAAACCAGTGGTTCACTGTAGTGCCGATCCGCAGATCTCTCCGCCGACTGTCGCTCCAGCCCGGTCCACTCCATGATTTCAGCAATCGTAGCATCTGAATATCCCTTGAGGCGATACTTGGCCCGGAGAGGCTTCAGCGTCTCCAAGATCTCCTCCCGCGGAGTTCCGAAAACCTCACAGTCATCACCGTCGTAAAGCGCAGAGCCATTTTCGACGATGAACGGGTCTTCATTCCCAAAATCTCCCCGAATCGCCAGCCACTCGGCTCTCGTTTTACTGGTATTCACCACCAGAGGAATCCCCGCTTCATCCATCCGGTCCAGAATGGGCAGCACCGGATCAAAGGAGTAATCACCGTGATCCAGCAAGGTCCCATCGAGGTCGCTCACTACCATCAAAGCCATTGATTTATCCGCCACGGCTTCTTTCTTAGCGCATCCCGTGCCAATTGCCAATGGAACGCCCGACATCCTGAGAAATCATTTTACCTATCAACCTGAATCGACAAGTCTACGCCATGCCAGAACTTGCTGAAGTCGAACTTGCCCGCCGCCAATGGGCCAAACACCAAGGAGAATCCATTTCCGGGGTCGACGTTCATCCCAAAGCCCGAATTTTCCGTGATTGCCCCGCTCCGGCGCTGCGTATTTTAAAAGGCAAGAAGCTCCTCTCCTCAAAAGCCCACGGCAAGCGTATGCTCTTCACCTTCGCGCCGAAACTTCATCTCGAAGTCCACCTCGGGATGTCCGGCAAGCTCTCGACCTCTTCGACCGATCACGAAGACCAAAAGCACGACCACCTTATTATCCGCACCAAAAAGGCGGCACTCATCTTCAACGACTACCGTATGTTCGGTCGCATCATGCTCCACGATTGCGCAGATCCTTGGGCGGAATTTCCTCCCCAGCCCCAGGATTCCAAATTTTCCCTCGCCCACGTTCGCAAACTCGTCGAGCGGCACCCGCGCAAGCCCCTCAAAGCGCTCCTCCTCGACCAAAACGCCTGCCCCGGCATCGGCAACTGGATGGCCGACGAAATTTGCTGGCGCATGGGTATCTATCCCGGAGAACTCTGTGCCGACCTTGACCCCGCCGCCGTTCGGAAAGAAACCCGTTTCGTCGCACTTGGTGCGCTCAAACATGTCGCCGAGAAAAACATGACGGCATCAAAAGACGGCTTTGCGCCTGGTTCCTACGTCGAAAACGTCCCGCCTAAAAACTGGCTCTTCCAACATCGCTGGAAAAAAGGCGGCACCTGCCCGAAATGTAAAAGCGAACTCGCCCGCGACACCATCGCCACCCGCACCACGGCCTGGTGCCCGACTTGTCAGCCGTCTTAGCTCACTCTGGAATATCCCCGTCAATCTCTTCCTTTTTCGGAAAGGTATCCTCCCAATGCTCTAGGGAATATCCTTCGCCCAAGCCGCCAATTTTTTTGACCAACTTCTCGCATTCCTTCCGCCAATCGTCGTAGTTGGGCGGACCCCATTTTCCAGAGCTTCTCGGGAAGACAACGTAAGTCACATTCACTTCCGAAACCGGACGGCTGTAGGAACTGGCTTTCGGGTTGAGCGCCTTGGCCATGCGAAGACTTCCCTCGCCGATCTTAAAACTCGGCCCTGCATCGCCTACAATAGCCGGGAAGATTTTCTCTTTATAAATCACGAGCACGTAGTCTCCCACGTTTGGCCCCCAGGCACTTTCACGATCCTGAATGACGTCGATGGGAATCACGATGAAGGGATCATAATCCGCGATCAGAAAACTCCGGCGCTTCATGTCCTCAATACCAGCCGTCAATCGAGTCACCTCCGTAGCATTGTTTACCTTCTTGGCTTCAGCCAAACGCTTGCGCCATCCGGCGATGAGTGGATTCTCCGTCGTCCCAATCTTTGACCAGCCATAGCTCGTCGAAGGTTGATAATTCGAAGAATTAACAATCTTGTCCGACATCGTCGCCAAACGGTCCCCATCGGAGCCATCGGAAACGACATCCATATCGCCCTGCATCAAAAAGATCTTCTGCTTCGATTCGGGATGCTCCATTTCCAGCATGGTTTGGCAGTCGAAGTAATTGTGCTTCGTCAGGAGCTTGTCAAACCGGCCCGCATTTCGCTTTAGCCGGGATAATTTATTGTCGTAGAGCTTCTCAAAGAAGGGCGAGACCGTCGACTTCTTCAGCAATCTCGGCAGGCCAGGCAAAATCTTATCCAGATTGGCATTCATCAGCTTCAGCTCCATCAATGACTTCGCAGCCGCGGGTCGATTTACCTTGAGGGTGTACTCCGCCTCATAGCTGCCATCCCGCTTCCGTTCCGCCGACGCAATCAGCCCCTTTTTCTCCTCCACCACCGTTTTGACATCGATTCCCATCGAACTTTTCGAAATCAAGGTATTTGGCTGCACCTGATAATAAGGAGGCCGGACGTCCACCCGCTTCTCCACGATCACCTCTTCCTTCACGATAATCTTCTCTGGCTCAGGCAGTGGTAGAGGCTTGGAGACGGGCTTTTCCTTGGCCAATCCCACCTTGCGACGGACTTTCTCCGGAACCGGGGAAAAAACGACCGCGACGAGGCCCAGAGCCACCATTCCCAAAAAGACGGTGAACCAGGGAAAGCGCCTTGGGGCCCGATTTTTCACGCCTTCTAGAGCGTATGGGTCTGATTTTTGCTCCATTCTTGGGGCGTAATATACCACTCCAGAATGACTCTTCAAGAACGCGGAGCAAGTTGGGAAAATAAGACTACTTCACCAACCATCGCGGCACCTTTGTCTTTGGAAACTGCTGGGGTTCGCCACCGAGAGAAATGCTCTTTGCCTTAATTGCTTCCAAACGCTTCCGGGCCAATGCCAACATCTCATCAACACGATCTGGATGGTCCTTACTGAAATCCTCTTCCTCGGCGATGTCAGTTGAGAGATCAATCAGCACCGGCCCTTCCTTTGACCCCTTCACCTCCTTGACCTGATCGAAATACAACTTCCACTGCCCAACCCGAATTGCTTGTGGCACAGCCCAACCATCCCAATAAAGCATGTCTTTGCGGAGATGTGGACCCTCGTCTCCTTTGAGCGTGTTCCATACTGAGACACCATCCAGAGGAAGCTCACGCTTCCTCTCCAGCTCAATCCCACAGGCGGTGGCTAAGCTTGGAAGTAAATCAATGGACGCAACCAATTCCTTGCAAACTTTCCCCTTGGGCAATTTCCCCGGCCAGGAAATGACACAAGGCACCCGCGTTCCCCCTTCAAGGACACTCCACTTTCCACCCCGATAAGGATCCGCCACGGTCTTGTTCTTTCGCCCTCCCTGGGGTCCGTTGTCCGAAGTGAAAATGACAATCGTCTCCTTTTCGATCTCCAACTCCCGCAGGCTTTTCAAAATCTCTCCCAGACGGGCGTCCAGCTCCTCCACAACATCGCCATATGCTTTGTTCGCGGACTTTCCACTCCAATCCGGGTGAGCCTCGACTGGGAAATGCGGCGCCGTATACGGCATGTAGAGGAAAAAAGGCCGGGTTCGCTCTTTCTTGATAAAGGAAATCGCCTCCTTCGTGAATTCCTCGCTAAGCCGGCGATTGGTAAAAGGTTCGGCGATCAACTTGCCGTTCCGCCAAAGCTTTTTCGTCTGGTTGTTACTCGCTGTAATATAGAATGCGTGCTCAAATCCCTGCCCTTGCGGGAGACGCTCGGGAGCATCACCCAAATGCCACTTCCCGGATATCCCGGTCCGGTATCCAGCGTCCTTGAACACCTCGGCCATTGTTCGCGCCTCCGCCGACAAACCTCCCGACATCCTCATCTTAAATCCGAGAACGCCGCCTTTCCATCCCACGCGGGGTGGATACATTCCGGTCATCAGCGCCATCCTCGACGGAGTACACACCGTTGATCCCGAATGATAATCCGTCAATTTCACACCCTCGGACGCCATCTTGTCGAGAACGGGAGTCCTGTTGAGATTGCTCCCATAACACGACACATCACCATATCCAAGATCATCGGCCATGATCAGAATCACATTCGGCGCCCCCGCGAAGAGAGCCCCTGAAAAAATCGAAGCGAGAACGACATACACCAAGAGTTTCATGTGAGGCTTATCTCAGAGTAAGAGAGGCAACACAACCTTGCCAATCTCTCCCCACCTCAAAAAAGTCCCCCCGCGCCTTGTCCTCGAAGCCCTGCATCCCTAACAATTGCCCATGCCTGACAACGAACAATCTTCCATCAAAGAGCCGCCGAAAACTTTTGGAGGAGTTCTTCGTCAACTTGGACCCGGCCTGATCATCGCAGGAGCCATCGTAGGCTCAGGCGAACTCGTGGCCACCACCGCCGTCGGGGCGGAAGCCGGTTTTGTCCTCCTCTGGCTCATCATCATTGGCTGCCTCATTAAAGTCTTCGTCCAAATCGAATTCGGACGCTACACCATCACCACCGGACGCACTACCCTGTCCGGCATGAACGAAGTCAGCGGCCCACGGACCCGTGTGAACTGGCTCCTCTGGTTTTGGCTCGTCTTCAGCCTGGTCGCACTCGTCCAACTCGGAGGAATTATCGGCGGAGTGGGGCAAGCACTCACCATTCAACAACCACTGACTGAGTCAGGCCGGGTCGCAAACGAATATCACGAGACAATCATCAGCAAACAGGTCGAGGAGGGTCTCGCCACGCGCTTTGGATCCGAGGAAGCAGCCAGCCCAGAACCAGCGGCAAAAGAAGCAACCGAAACCTCACCGGCACCGACTTCCCATGATTCTTTGATCTGGTGCTTTCTCGTTACCATCGTCTCCATCGTCCTGCTTGTCGTCGGACGATACCGGCTCATCCAAAATTTCTCCACAGCCCTGGTCGCAACCTTCACCCTGGTCACGATCATCAATGTTGTCTATCTCCAGTCACTTCCCGAATGGCGGGTCACTTGGGCCGACTTTACATCGGGAATGACATTCCAAATTCCTGAAGGCAAAGGCCTCACCGTTGCCCTAGCCGCCTTTGGCATCATCGGAGTGGGAGCCACCGAACTCATCCAATACCCTTACTGGTGCCAGGAAAAGGGCTATGCCAAATGGACCGGTCCGCGGGACGATTCTCCCGAATGGGCCGCGCGCGCGGAGGGATGGATGAAAGTCCTTCGTTGGGATGCCTGGTGCTCGATGATCGTCTACACCTCGGCAACCATCGCCTTTTACCTTCTCGGAGCGGCTATTCTAGGGCGAACCGGACTCGATCCCTCGGGCGACCAAATGGTCCGCACTCTCGGAGAAATGTATGCCCCCGTCTTCGGGTCAGCAGCGCAAGCCATCTTCCTCTTCGGCGCCTTTGCCGTTCTTTACTCGACCTACTTCGTTGCCACTGCCAGCCACGCGCGAGTCAGTGCCGACGCGATGAGAATTTTCGGCCTCATCAATGGAAGCGAAGAGTCATACCGCCGTTGGGTCAAAGTCTTCTGTATCATTTTCCCCATTCTCTTCCTCGCAAGTTACGCTTTCTTCCGGGCCCCAAAACAATTGGTCCTCGCAGGCGGATTTATGGGCGCCCTTATGCTTCCCTTCCTGGGGCTGGCCGCTTTGTTTTTCCGCTACAAACGCTGCGACTCTCGTCTCGCCCCCGGCCGGGCCTGGGACATAGGGCTTTGGATCAGTTGTATTGGAATGTTCATCACCGGCGGCTACGCCCTCTACAGCAAGGTCGTCCTGGAGCTCTTCGCAAAATAAAAATGGCGCGGATGAAGGGAGTGCCCTCAGCCACTCCACCCACGCCGACTCCGCTTTGCTCCGGCTCAAACTTCGTTCTCATCCTCCAGATACCACCCTCTAATAAAAAGGCCCATGAAAGAATCATGGACCTTTTAAGGGAAAATGGAGCGGGTGAACGGATTCGAACCGTCGACATCGACCTTGGCAAGGTCGCGCTCTACCACTGAGCTACACCCGCAGTTGCGAGGTCTCTTTGCCATCGTCCGAGACTGGCGACAAGATTTTTTTGAAAAGAAAATCCATCTTTTCCTACAGTGCAAGATCTTTCAGGTACCTTAAGAACCGACCACCATTATTTCTCTCATCCCATTGTTGATGAAGAGTGATTTTTTATTGTTAGAGCCCCCATTATTTAGGGAGCGGGACAGTTTTTTTAGATTTCCCCGCCCGATCCCAAAGTTTGCGGATCTTGTGAATGACTTCTGAGAAACAGGGAGATTTTTTCTTCCGAAGCCCGCCTTCTCCATCGAGTCTGCGCTCAGCTTAGCAAGAAAAGAATGCGTTGTATCCAGTGCGGGTCCCACGAGGACAAAGTCATCGACTCCCGGAGTACCAAGGATGGTACAACGATTCGGCGACGGCGCAAATGTCTTAACTGCGGATCCCGCTTCACCACCTACGAGCAAATTGAGCGCACCGAGCTTCGCGTCATCAAAAAAGACGGCAGCCGCGAGGCCATCAACCGCGAAAAACTCTTCCGAGGGCTCGTCAAGGCCTGCGAGAAGCGCAAAGTCTCCATGGAGCGAATTGACCGTGCCGTCGATGAAATCCTCTCAGAGCTCCACCGCGACCACCATACCGAGGTCCCTTCCGGCAGTATCGGGGCCAAAGTCATGGACAAACTCCATGAAATCGATCCCGTAGCCTACGTCCGCTACGTCTCGGTCTACCGGCAATTCGAGGACGTCGGAGAATTCATCCGCGAAATACAAGCGCTCGAAAACCGCGCCCGCACCGACGCGATGCAGCGGAAACTTTTCAAATAACCTTCAATGATCTGCATCGTCGGCAACCTCCCCGTGCTCAAAGTCGGCCACCATCATGTGGTGGGCTACGGCACCGAATGGATTGACGAATCCCTGAGCCGGGCGGCCATCGCAAGCAACCGCCACGACTTTCCCTTTATCGACGACATTCGCGACGGCGTGATGCACTACCTAGAGCACCGCTGCCCCCTTCGGGTTCTCCCGCTCGAAGACCTCTACGAACGCATGCGCGTCATGCTTCGCAAAATCGGTTGCGACGCCATCGCCAACAATCTCGTCCCCCTCGCTCCCCCCATCACCGTTTCCCTCGTCAAATCTGCTCGCGAAGCTGGCAATGGATTCGAACTCGTCTTTTTCTGCCTGCTGACCGAGGAAATCAACCTTCTCCGGGAATGCGGTGCCGAATCCATTCGCTTTTGCGATATTAAGGAGAGCGCCAGTATCATGCGGGGCGGAAAAACCACCACCAAGGCCTGCCAGCAACTTTGCTCCGAAATCGTTGCCTTCCTCGAAGGCTTCAGACAAGACGCCCAACTCAAACAAAGAAGAATCACCCTTTCGGTCGACCTATAAGATGACCTTGTTCGAAAAAATCATCGCCCGTGAAATTCCCGCCGACATCGTCTACGAAGACGATCTCTGCCTCTGCTTCCGCGACATTTCGCCCCAAGCCCCGGTCCACCTTCTTCTCATTCCCAAAAAACCAGTCGTTCGCATCGCCGAAACCTCTGCCGACGACCAGGAACTCCTGGGCCATCTCCTCCTGAAAGTCGGCGAGATCGCCCGCCAGGAAGGCCACGCCGAAGATGGCTTCCGAGTCATTATTAACAATGGCCCCCACGGGGGAGAAGCCGTGCCCCATTTACATCTCCACCTCCTCGCCGGGCGTCAGCTCCAATGGCCACCAGGTTAGATTCCTCCTGACTCATCGCGATGGATATCATTTATTAACGCAAAAGATTGTCGGTAGTCTCCAGATACGACACACTCTTCTTACCTTTGAATCTTCCCAATTCCATCACCTTTGCCCGGCTTGTTTTAACGGCCATCTTTGTCATCGCTGCAAGTTGGGGAGGTTTTTCAGGATACCTTGTCGCTCTGGTGACCTTTGTTATGGCCGCCATCTCCGATTGGCTCGATGGCTACCTTGCCCGAAAACTCAATCTCGTCACTTCGCTCGGCAAGCTCATGGATCCTCTGGCCGATAAGATTCTCGTTGCCTCCGCCTTCGTCCTCTTCAGCAGTGTGGGACTTTGCCCACCTTGGATCACCATCGTGATCATCGGACGCGAATTCCTCGTCACCGGCCTCCGCCAGATCGCAGTGGAAAAAGGCGAGGTCATCGCCGCCGACCGACTGGGAAAATGGAAAACCACCTTTCAGCTCACCTATGGCATCACCTGCCTCGTATGGCTCATGATGGGGCCCATTGAAAACCCAGGAGCTTTCGTCGGTTTCTTTCAAACGCTCTCCACCCCGGAGAACCACCTCTTCATCATCTCTCTCTGGGGAGCCTTCGCCCTCACTTTGATCTCAGGGGCCAACTATCTTAAAAGATCCTGGAACCTGCTAATCAACTAATGCTCCTCAAAAACGCTCACCTAATTTCACCCGGCCTGACGGAAGAAAACGGGTTTGTCCAAGTCGATAATGGCCTGATCACTCGGCTTGGTTCGATGTCCGAACTCGCCGAATCAAACGAAGGGATCGATCTCGAAGGAAATCGCCTCCTCCCCGGCTTTATCGACATTCATGCCCACGGCGCAGATGGCTGTGATGTTTGCGACGCCTCCCCCGACAGCCTGCAACACATCGCCGAAAAGAAACTCGCCGAGGGAGTTACCACCTGGCTGCCCACCACCTTAACCCAACCCAAGGACAAGCTTCGTGAAATTGTGCAAACGATCGCCGACTGGGCTCCGTCCGCCCCCCTCCGCGTCCCGGGCATGCATCTCGAGGGTCCCTTCATTAATCGCGATCAAGCCGGTGCTCAAAACCCCGAATTTGTCCGCCCATCCGACCCTGCGGAACTCCGCGAGCTCCACGAAATTTTCCCAGCCAGCATTCTCTCCCTCGCTCCCGAACTTCCCGGAGGACTCAATCTCGTCCGCGAGGCCCATTCACTCGGCATCATTGCCTCGGCGGCTCACACCAAAGCCAGTTACGATGAAATCATGGAGGCAATGGGCATTGGGCTCAGCCACCTCACCCACTATGGCAATGCCATGACCGGACTACACCATCGTGAGATTGGAGCCGTAGGAGCCGGTCTCATCGAGGACAGCCTGAAGATCGAACTCATCGCCGATGGCGTTCATCTCGCACCGGAAATGCTCCAATTGATCTTTGAAAAAATCAAAACCAACCGTCTCATGCTCATCACCGACTCGGTGGCGGCCTCCTGGAAAAAGGACGGCGAAATGGAGTTAGGTGGATTAGAGGTTGTTATCGAAGACAGCATCGCCCGCCTCAAGAGCAATGGAGCGCTCGCTGGCTCAACCCTAAAGTATCCCGCTGGCCTGCGGCACATCCACGAATTCACCCGAATTCCAATTCACGAGCTGGTAGAGACGACCTCGTGGAACCAGGCCCATACTTTGGGCTTAGCAGACCGCGGAAAACTTGAACCTGGATTCCTCGCCGACTTCGTTGTCCTCAACGAATACTTCGAAGTTCAGAGCACCTACCTCGGCGGCGTAAAGGTCTAGCCGATCTCTTTCATATCCGCGAAGTAATCAATGACCGCCTCGCGGGTGGTGAGTGGAATGAGTTTCGTCTGACTCGATGGCTCCTCGAGAATATCGCGGAGCTTTGGCAGTTTCTTCCCGCCCGACTGGCTGTCGTAACTATTGAAGAGAATGATGTAGCGCTTGTCGTTCTCGAGAGTTTCCTCATCGAGCCCATAAAGTCCGCGGTCAGAATAACGCACGGTTTGTTCCTCCGCGATGATTTCACGGATCTGCTCTCCGGTGACCGACGCCTGTACCAGCCAGTTTTCGTAGGGAATCCATGACCAGGCATCTTCGATCGTCTTTTTCCCGGGAAGAACTTTTTTTGCCTCGAAGGTCCCATGAAAAACCCCGTCAGCCTGAACGCCATGCTTTGCTGCCGAAACTTTGAAGGACTCACATAGAAGCTTCCAAAACTTACTCTTCTTTCCGTAGGTCGAAATGGCAGACTTCACCTCGCCAATCACCGACTTTCTTCTCTCATCCGCGGCCTCAACTACTGACTTTGTGCTTTCGAGGATAAGCGGATCCAAATCAACCCGGCCATCCATCAAGACCGTCCAGGCATTGCGATGAACCAGCTTGCGCGACTCCAGATCAAAGGCCAAATCAACCCGTCCGCAGTTCAAGCCATGGTAATTTGCCTGCGTGCAAAGCACGCCAAAAGAATACCAACTCGGACGATCCTGGTGGGAATGGCCTCCGATATAGACATCGATTCCACGAACCTTCTTCAGCAGGGATTGAATCGGATTGGCGTAGTCCTCTTTATAACGATAACCCATGTGGCCGAGCACAACTATCGCATCGACCTTCTCAGCGCGCAATTCATCGACACATTGCTTAAGACTTTCCTCCGGATCAAAAACGCCAAACCCTTTCAACAACTCCGGTCGCGACCAGTAGGGAATTCCCGGCGTCACCAATCCAATCAAGCCAATCCGAAATCCGCCCACCTCACGCACGATCCACGGAGCCAGTTTTGAAAAGGCATTTCCTTCAATTGCACCCGCCCGTTTTCCATCCACCGCGACATTCCCCGTGACCACCGGCATCGATGAGCGATTTACCGCTGCCTCAACGACATCCAGCCCCCAATCGAACTCGTGATTCCCCAAAACCCAGCCGTCGTATTTCATCTTGTTGAAGCTATCGATCATGACGCCTCCCTTGGTTTGGTAACCCTCAACCGTTCCTTGATAAACATCGCCAATATCGAACAATAAATGATCAGGGCAATCTTTTCGCCACTTACGTATCTGTGTCGCACAACGGGCAAGCCCTCCCAGGTTGCCGATGCCTTCGTAACTCACCGTAGGGAGAATATGGCCATGGAGATCGGTCGTATGAAACAGTGAGATCGTCTTTAGAGAACGTCCGGATTCGGCGGAAGCTGGCAGGGCCAGCCACGCCGCGGCGCCTCCGAGGAATTTTCTGCGGTTGGAATTCATCAGCATTGTTGAACTACCGAGAAGAGTGCCTTTTTTTTCAACAATCGCAATCAGGCTTTTCCCCAACGGTCAAACCTAATAACTCTTGAAGCAATGAACATTACCAACTACATGTCATGGGAAGGTAGGATCGATCTCGCCGGAATCCACGGATTATCCGAGGCGCCAAACATCATCGTGCCCGTGGCCCGCATGATCCATCCCCCCGCTGGTCTCCACGCCCGCTAGCCCTCGACCTTAGCCCGGAGCATCTTCTCCGCGTTTATCTTCTTCTGATACCGTGCCTGCACGATATCAGTGAGAAGAAGCACGCCGATGACGAAATAGAAGGTCGTCTTAGTCATCGCGTGGATTGGATCACCAAAGAACTTGAGGTGCGCCAAATGCGCGCCTTCGGTCAGCAGCATAATGCCTACCACAAAGAGGACGAAAAGCCCCAACACCTCATACATTCGATTGCGCTGAAGAAAGGTCGTCACCTTGTCGGCGAGAAGAATCATGATCAATCCACCAATGACAATCGCGACGGTCATGATTCCAGTTTGATACCCCGTTGTCATTCCAGATTCATCTTTCACACTCGCCAAGGCCATCGCACTCAATATGGAATCGAAGGAAAAAATCACGTTCATAAAAACAATCAGCCCAATCACTTTCTTGGATGAACTGGGCTTCCGCTCGACAACTTTTCCGTCTTCCTCGAGAGACATCATGTGAATGATTTCCTTGGTCGCGGTGTAGAGAATAAAAACTCCTCCAAAAAGAACGATCACACTGTGAAAGTTAAACGTTCCCTCGACCCAGCCTCCGCTGGCAATTGTGAAAAAGGGATCCTGCAAGGCCTCAACGAGATTGATCAGCACAAAGAGCAGAACAATTCTCAACCCAACCGCGATCCCGATTCCCAATTTCCTCACCCGGCTTTGCTCACTCTCCGGAGCCCGCTGGGACTCGAGGGAAATGTAGAGTAAATTGTCGAATCCGAGAACTGCTTGCAGTAATACGAGAAGGCCGAGAGTGACGAGCGAGGAAATAATTTCAGGCATGACGAGAGGTATTCTCAAATGATCGACCCAACGATAAAGCCAAAAAAACGGCCCGAGGCTTTCTCGGACCGTTTGAAAAGTAGTTCCGACAATTAATCGACGTTTTGCGGAGGAGTAATTCCCGGCACTTCGGGGGGAGGAGCCACATCGGGAAGAGGGGTCACAGGCAGGCCGGGAATCTCAGGCTCAGGAGCCACGCCATCTCTAGGCGGAGGTGGTAACGGGACAATCGAGGCAGCCGAACGCTCGGCAACCATAATCTCAGGAACAAAGCCCACATCCCCCGAATCCAGCTCGACTTTGACATAGGTCCCCGAGGTCGAAATGACTTTCACCGGCGTAGCTACCGCCAACATCTTATCAGCAGTTGCGTTTCCGCTTGGAACATTCCGGAAGAAGGTCGCATTAGGCATGGAGGTCTCCACCCACTGTCCCGATGTGTAACTCGGCGCCGTAGGAACTACAACAGCAGAGTTGTTTTGCAACGCTCCGGGCGCAGCCAAAGGATCAAAACCAGTGCTTCCACCCATTGGCTGCTGGAAATTTTTCAAGGCTCCACAGGAAACCAACGCAACGGCCAGTCCACCCATAGTAAAAATATAAAGTGGTTTCATCTTGGAATTAAATGATCACAGGATCAGCGGGCGGTCAATGGGATTCCCATTAGAGAGAAGATCTTTCTCTTTCACTCACCGCTCAAACAGATACCTTTTCGTTGATGCGGTCGCTCTCTTCCCTATTGCTCACAGGTGGTGCTGGTTTCATCGGCTCAACTCTGGTCAGAAAAATTCTGGAAAGATCCGAAGTCGAAAGACTCATCGTCCTCGATAAATTCACCTATGCGGGCGACCGAAATCACCTTGTCGGGCCCGATCACGATTCCCGCCTCACCATTGTGGAAGGAGACATCCTTGACCAATCTCTCACCACCCGACTCATCGAAGAACACCAATTCACCGGCGTCATGAATCTCGCCGCAGAATCCCACGTTGATCGCTCAATCGCAAGCACCCAGGAGTTTGCCCTCACCAATGTAATCGGAGCCTCGTCCTTACTGGAAATATGCCGGCTCCTCAAAGTGCCCTTCCTTCAATGCTCCACCGACGAGGTCTATGGCTCGACTCCCTTTCCGCAAAAATTCGACGAATTCACCAAGCTCCGCCCTTCTTCCCCCTATTCCGCAAGCAAGGCCAGCGCCGACCTCCTCACCATCGCGGCTCACACCACTTATCTTCAGGATGTTGTCATCGCTCGCTGCACGAATAACTACGGGCCACGCCAGCATAGGGAAAAGCTCATCCCCACTCTTATTTATCACGCCATGCGCGACGAACCCCTCCCCATATACGGCTCCGGTCAGCAAATCCGCGATTGGATCCACGTCGAGGATTGCGCCCTCGGATTGATCGCAGCCTTTGAACACGGCACTCCGGGAAAGATTTACCACCTCGGTGCCCGCGATGAACACACCAACCTCGGCATCGCCCGCACCATTTTGAAGCAGCTCGGAAAACCCGAATCCCTCATCAGTCATGTCGATGACCGTCCCGGGCATGACACCCGATACGCCCTCGCAACCCGGCACTCTTTGGAATCGCTCGGCTGGAAAGCCCGCATTCCGTTCCGAACTGGCTTCGAGGAAACCGTCCGGGAAATTAGTTCGCAACTGCGAATTGTTTAGCCAACTCCCAGCTCGTCACCCAATTCGGCACCAACATAGCTGATATCACGGGGAGGGAGACCGGAGTCCCGAATCCCGCGCAAAGTGCGCTGTGACCCGCGATGAGTTCCTGGTCCATTCAGTTTATCAATCATGGTCTCCACCAACATCGGTGTCAGCGCAGCCAATCCGAGACAAGCCAGAGAGAGACCAACCGGCCTGCGCGCTTCGTCACTAAGGACATCAGCCACCAGCAAACCTGCTGCCGCACCAAGCACTGCCGGAGCGAAAGCTGCCGTTGTATCCACCCAGTCGCGTTCGTCATAGGAATCGTTCATGGACATACTATAGCGCAGAGATCACCTCACCCCAACAGAAAAAGGGACGCTAGACGGTTTTGACAATCCGCACCCCAATCGATTGAATGTCCGAGATGAGCAACAACTATGCCCTGATTCTCGCTGGTGGCAGCGGAGCCCGCTTCTGGCCCCTCAGCAGAAATGCCAAACCAAAGCAACTTCTCAACCTCTTCGACGACTCCACTCTTCTCAATCAAACCATCAACCGCCTCGAAGGACTGATCCCCGTTGAAAACATTCTCATTCTAACCAACTCGCTCCAAGAAGAAGCCGTTCGCAAAATCGCGACCAAACTCCCCGCCGAAAACATCTTCGCCGAACCCGCCAAACGCGACACCGCTCCCGCCGTTGCTCTCGGCATCGGACTCATCGCCGCACGAAATCCCGACGCCACCATGGCCGTCCTCCCCTCCGACCAACTCATCCAGGACACCGATTCCTTCCAGTCCGTCCTCGGCGATAGCCTCACCATCGCCTCCCAAACCTTCGCCCTCGTCACTATCGGGATCAAGCCCACATGGCCTTGCCCTTCTTATGGATACGTCGAGCGCGGACCAGCCGCCGCTCTCGGTTTCGACACCACTCACGAGGCCATGGAGGTCACCACCTTCCGCGAAAAACCCAATCCTGAACTCGCCGAAGAATACCTTCGCCAAGGCAACTTTGCCTGGAATGCCGGCATGTTTGTTTGGTCGCTAAAAACCGTCACCAACGAACTTCGTGAACACACACCGGAACTCGCCGGCTTCATTGATCAGCTCAAGGACTCCAACGACGTCATCGCCACCACAGCGGAAAAATTTCCAGACCTCACCCCCATCTCCATCGACTACGCTCTTATGGAAAAAGCCTCCCGCGTCCTCAATATCGAAGCCACCTTCGACTGGGACGACGTCGGATCCTGGATCTCCATCGCGAAATACTTCCCCACCCAGGGCGATCAAAACCAGACCAACACCGAAATCACCGAGATCGACGCCTCCAACAACATCGTCTTCAACGCCCGCAAAGACTCCCGCATCGCCCTCCTCGGAGTCGACGACCTCATTGTCGTCCAAACCGACGACGCGCTCCTTGTAGCCAACCGACACCAAGCCGACGCCATCAAAAACCTCGGCCCGAAACTTCCCACAGAGCTCCTCTAAATAAGAAAAGATTCCACCCAACCCGTCTTCATACTTATTCTTGCTGTCGGCTTCGGCGGCCTACTTCTGATAATTTTAGGCATCATGGATCGTCGCGACACCCTCAGCATCTCATGAGCTATTATTGTTGCAACCGCAATCAGCACG
>Ga0115013_10000432_pt1 | contig 25519 bp, 33 predicted proteins | sample SouAtlMetagenome_2_FD_88686 | JGI IMG/M metagenome (GOLD analysis project Ga0115013, IMG submission 88686) | Marine eukaryotic phytoplankton communities from Atlantic Ocean - South Atlantic ANT15 Metagenome | ecosystem: Environmental > Aquatic > Marine > Oceanic | place: South Atlantic Ocean...
CTAAAAGCCGAGCAGATTTTAAGTGATTTGCCGTGTGATACTTGTGTTGTTAGATTCTCAGGAATTTATGGGAATAAAAGAAAAGGGATTCTTAAAAGTGTGTTAGACGGAGTTGGAAGGCCAAAATTTCCGCAGCAATGGAGTAATCGCATCCATTTTGATGATTGTGTTGGAACACTTAATCATCTGATCGAGCGTCATGCCTCAGGATTTTCCTTAGAGAGGATTTATATAGCTACCGATTGTGAACCAGTGACGCAACATCAGCTGCGCAAATGGATCTCAGCCCAGCTAAAAATTACACTGACTGAGCAGTCAAGCGGCGGCTCTATTCGGGGCCGATTGAGCAACAAGCGATTACTAGATAGTGGGTATTCCTTTAAATTTCCAACGTTTAGAGAGGGCTACAAATCGCTTATCGCAGATACCATTAAAAACAGGCCTAAATGACGACGACGCCGTCCATTTCCACCTTAGATCCTTTGGGTAAAGACTTAATCCCGATTGCGGCTCTTGCCGGATATGGCTCAGTAAAATATTGACTCATAATTTCATTAACGATTGAGAAATGATCCAAGTCTGTTAGAAAGATATTAAGCTTTACAATATTACTTAAATCTCCACCAGCTGCCTCGCAAACCGCTCGTAAGTTAAGAAAAACTTGATTTATTTGGTCATCAATATTTTCACTAACAAGAGTCATTTTTTCTGGATCTAATGGGATTTGACCAGAAAGGTAGACGGTATTATTGATTTTAATTGCCTGTGAATAGGTGCCAATAGCTCCCGGAGCTTGGTTGGTTTGGATAACTGCTTTGTTGGCCATAGTTGTCTCCTGTTATAGCGAGCATCATTTATTTTTAACGCGGTATACTCTGCGAACTGGTTTAAGACTGCGCGCTCGGCGCATGATATCTGCAAGATGAATTCGATCTTTGACAGTAAGTACGACATCCACAATGCTTGTCAAAGCGTCTTTCTCGTCTACGCTGATATGCTCGATAGTAGCGTCCTCTTCCGTCATTCTTGCAGCTAAAGCTGCAATAAATCCTCTCTCGGGAGTGACTTCAACTTTTAATTCTACAGCAAATTCTCCCTCCACGACTGAAGACCATACCAGCGGCATACACTTCTCTGGGAATCGACGGATTTCTTTTAAATTACGACAAGACTCATGATGGATTACTAGTCCTTTTCCAGGAGACAAATGTCCGAGGATAGGATCCCCAGGAATGGGATGACAGCATCGACCGTATTGAACCAACAGGCCCTCCGATGCGTCAATGACAACTGGAAGATTTGAATTCTTTTTGTCTTGCATAATCTGCCTTTTATTGACGGGCACCATGAGATTAGCCACTGCAAAAGGCACTCGATTTCCCAACCCTATCTGTTGAAGTACATATTCAAACGTAGGAGCACCCGTTTCTTTTAGGAGCATTTTTATTTGAGATTTCTTCAATTTGTTATAGCTAGTTCCTAAGTTTGAAAGCGCTTGATCAAGAAGTCGCTTCCCAAGATCTACCGACTCATCATGTTGTTGATTTTTTAAGAAATGCCTGATTGCACTTCGAGCTTTTGCAGTGACGACAAAGTTAAGCCAATTAGGGTTTGGTTGTGCGCCGGCGGCACTAACAATTTCAACTTTTTGACCACTTTTTAAAGGTTCTGATAGTGGCGTTAGCTCTCCATCTACATGACAGGCTATACAGCGATTGCCCAATCCTGTGTGCACAGAGTAAGCAAAATCAATCGGAGTAGCACCCAATGGAAGCTCCACAATTTGGCCTTTTGGTGTAAATACATACACTTCATCAGGAAATAAGTCTGCTTTGACGTGTTCTAAAAATTCTAGAGAGTTCCCAGCTTGTTGTTGCATCTCAAGGAGACCTTGAATCCATCTTGCTGCCTTCTTTTGACTTGTTGCGATGTTTGAATTTCCTGTCTTATATTCCCAGTGCGCCGCGATTCCAAAATTAGCCATTGCCTCCATTTCTGTTGTTCGTATTTGGACCTCAATAATAACCCCATGCATTCCTACTAAGACAGTGTGCAAAGATTGATATCCATTAGCTTTTGGGATTGCTATATAATCTTTAAACTCCCCTGGGACAGGCTTATAAATATTATGAATGATTCCAAGAGCTCGGTAACAATCATCGACGTTATCAACAATTAAACGAAATGCAAAAACATCCATAATATCGCGAAAAGATTTTTTCTTTTCACGCATCTTGAGATAGATACTCCAAAGATGTTTCTCTCGCCCCTTTACTTTGGCTTTAACCATTTCCTTGTCGAGACGCATTTCAATTGATTGATGAATTTCAGACACAACTTCTTTACGATTTTTACGAGATGCTTTTAGCGCCTCTCTGAGCCGCCTATGCCTGAGAGGGTACATTGCTGCGAAGCCAAGATCTTCAAATTCCAGTCGAACATCATTAATCCCTAAGCGTTGGGCGATTGGTGCATAGATATCGATCGTTTCACGTGCGATACGTCTTTTCTTTTCAGGGGAGAGCACTCCCAGCGTGCGCATATTGTGGAGTCGGTCAGCTAATTTTACCAACATAACTCTGATATCTTGGGACATGGCCAAAGTCATTTTTTGAAAGCTTTCAGCCTGCTGTTCTGCCCGAGACGCAGAAGCCACCTCACCGAGTTTGCTGACCCCATCTACCAGATCGGCAACAGTACGACCAAATCGGCGACTTATCTGACCTTTGGTGACGCCCGTGTCCTCGATGACGTCATGCAAAAGAGCGGCCATGAGACTTTCGTGATCCATTCTCATGTCTGCAAGAATATTTGCCACGGCAAGGGGATGGGTTATGTAGGGATCGCCACTTTGTCGCATTTGACCCAAGTGACATTTTTCAGAGAATTGGTACGCTCGCTCGATGCGATCTACTTCCTTTGGGTCGAGGTACAGAGTTAGCTTATCAGTAAGTCCTTGAAGCAACTTCTATACCTCCCCCCTGAAAATCAGTCCTGTTCAGTTGAAACTGGGGAAGGATCTGGATTCTCTAAAGATTCTGCGGTCTCTGTATTTTCGGCTTCTTCTGTAGATTCAATAATTTCATAATCTTGCGGAACTTCAATTAGGATATCCGCCGTTACGAGACCTTGTTCAATTTCTCGCAAAGCTACAACAGTAGGCTTGTCATTTTCCTCATCAACAAGAGCCGGCCGGCCTTCAACAGCTATCTGACGAGCACGTTTTGATCCCACCATCACTAACTCAAAGCGGTTATCGACATGTTCCAAGCAATCTTCTACAGTAATTCTTGCCATTTTAAATACGACCCTGATAATTTAAAGTTTAGTTAACCATCTTGCTGAGCTCGCGCCCTTACCTCTGGACGGCCGCACAGTTTACCTAAATCCCAGATTAACAACAATCTTTGTGTAAAACTAAGCGGGCTTAAATTATCAATCACAAACTCTTTAAGACAATAGTTTTTTAATAAGCGCCCCATCAAAATTTGTCATATTAGAAGAATGTTGTTTTTTAATAATTAATTCTAAATTATTCAGTGCAACTTTGAAGTCGTCATTAACTATAACGAAGTCAGCCTCTGAGTAGTGAGTCATCTCTTGTCTTGCGGCTGAGACTCGTTTTGCTATGACGCTGGGATCGTCCTGGCCGCGGCTATTTAATCTATCCTCCAGAGCTTGGATTGAGGGCGGCAGAATAAAGATACTTTTGTTGTTGGAGAATTTCGCCCTGACCTGCTCTGCACCCTGCCAGTCTATTTCTAAAATAACGTCCACTCCTTGAGCCAACGTTTCGATCACCCAAGTTTCAGAGGTGCCGTAGTAATGGCTGAATACAAGGGCATGTTCTAAAAATATCTTTTCATCGATCATCTTTAAAAACTTCGCCTTGTCGATAAAATGGTAATTGACCGCATTTTCCTCTCCGGGGCGACGAGGACGAGTAGTATGAGAAATTGATGCCTTTATATTTGTATTCCGACGCAAAAGTTCGGCTACTAGGCTGGTTTTACCTGCCCCAGAGGGTGCCGAGATAATGAATAGAGTACCTTGTGGCATAAAGTTGCAACCGAAATTTCTTTAGCTGGGATGATTTTTTCCGTGGAGCATTTACAAAATATTCTTCACACTCCATAGTGTACTAAAAAATAAGCACTGCTTCGATCTTATGAAGATAGTTATTTTAAGCGGTAATTTAATTAAAGATAGTAACGAGAAAGTTGTTGCGGAGGCCGATGGAAAGTATGCTTTTAAAGATTTTTCTAATTTAATACAAAAATGGTAGAAAACTTATTTTGTCCAAGTTAAAAGTAAAAATTTCAATAATGAAAATTTTATCAGTGGTATCTTTATTCAATAGCGGATGCGCTCTTGAGCCGATGGAAACTGAACGGGAGGCTTCCTACGTACACCAGTTTTGCTCAGATATCGCCAATCGACTGCCAAGTCCGAGTGACATTGTTGTAAGTGATTCTACTATGATTACATATTCAGAATGCATGGTTGATCATGGGTATTTGGAGAAGGCGACCCTAAATTAGGAGCTGATGAAAACGGTTGCTATTCGATATTCTGGATCTGTTCACGCATCTGCTCAATAAGAACTTTAAGCTCAACAGAGGCGTTTGTTGTGACGCCGGAGATAGATTTTGATCCAAGAGTATTGGCCTCACGGTTAAGCTCCTGCATAAGAAAATCTAGGCGACGACCAATAGAATCTTGTTTATTAAGAACCCGACGAATTTCTATTAGGTGGGCTTCTAATCGATCAAGTTCTTCATCAACATCTGAACGATTGGCAATAATTACCATTTCCTGTTCTAACCTGTCTGTATCGAGTTGCGGGACAAAATCGGACATTTTTTCATTGAGACGATGACGTTGATTAGCGAGAATACCTGGTAAATTTTCTCTTATTACTGTTATTTGCTCACTAATTCCAATTAATCGCTGTTCGATCATTTCAGATAATTTTTCACCCTCTCGTTCGCGGCCTCTTATGAGATCATCGGACGCTTCAACAAAAATATCACTAGCTGCACTTTTAAGATGTTCAATGTCAATATTGTCATCTTTTAAAATGCCAGGCCATTTCATGACTTCCAACGGAGGTATAAGGCCAGGTTGTTCTATTTCAGTTGCGATTTTTTGGGCAATGTTGATATATTTTCTCGCAAGGCCAAAATCAACATTGACTTCAGCGTCATTGTTGTTAAATGTTAATTGAAAGAAGCAATCTATCTTGCCTCTACCAAGTTTCTTTCGAGCTTTTTCCCTTAATACCATTTCTAATTCCCGAAGAGTTTCGGGTAACCTAAAATTAACTTCTAGGAAACGATGATTAACAGAACGAATCTCACAGGTTATTGATCCCCACTCATGATGAGCAGTGCTGCGGGCGAATGAAGTCATACTTCGAGGCATTTTGAATCCAACTTGAATGGTTTTGGTTTGGACATGTTAACAAAGGCGGCCATTAGGGTGTTAGATTTGCTACACTTCTGAGGCAAAATAATGGTCAATTTAATTTTAGGAAGTCAATTTATGTCAAGACCCAGCGGCCGTCGGCCTGAACAGTTACGCAAAGTTAAGATTACTCGCGAATTTACTTGTCATGCAGAAGGTTCGGTTTTAGTTGAATTTGGTAATACCAAGGTTATTTGCACAGCTAGCGTGGAGAGTGGAGTTCCTCGGTTTCTCAGAGGAAAGGGAGAAGGGTGGGTTACCGCTGAATATGGGATGTTGCCACGATCTACGAATAGTCGTATGGATAGAGAGGCTGCACGTGGCAAGCAGAGCGGGCGAACACAAGAAATTCAAAGGCTCATCGGTCGCTCTTTACGAGCAGCTGTCGATCTTAAAGAATTAGGTGAGCATACTATTAACATAGACTGTGATGTGATTCAGGCTGATGGGGGAACAAGAACAGCTTCTATTACAGGGGCCTGTGTTGCCCTGGTAGATGCTATTAGATACTTGCAGAGATCTAAAGCTATCAAAGGTGACCCCTTGATAGGAATGATTGCGTCAGTATCAGTTGGAATCTACAAAGGGGTGCCAGTTTTGGATCTTGACTACATAGAGGATTCTAATGCCCAGACCGATATGAATATTGTGATGAGCAGTGAAGGTGGCTTTATTGAGGTTCAAGGTACGGCGGAAGCGGCTCCTTTTAGTCCCGCCGAGTTAACCCAGATGCTTGAGTTAGCAAAGCGTGGTATTGAAGACTTAGTGAGAGTGCAGCAGATGGCTCTCGCACAATAACTGATTAAGAGATTGGGAAATGTTAACAGAATATAAAATGCAGTTTATTGGTGCTGCGCTTAGTAGCGGGGCTCTTAAGTTTGGTGAATTTACCCTAAAGTCAGGACGTGTATCGCCCTTTTTTTTTAATGCTGGAGAATTCTATACAGGCGCTGCGCTTGCTAAATTAGGACAATGTTATGCGGCAGCTATAGTAGAATCAGGTATTCAATTCGATGTCCTATTTGGTCCAGCATACAAAGGAATAACGCTTGCGGCTGCCACATCAGTTGCACTTGCCAGTCAATTTAATATTGATGTTCCTTACTGTTTTAATCGAAAAGAGGCAAAAGGCCATGGAGAGGGCGGACTTATTGTTGGTGCTCCCTTGGAGGGTAGAGTATTAATTATTGACGACGTAATAACGGCAGGAACAGCAATAAGAGAAATTATGTCTGTTATTAATCAGTCAGATGCCGAGGCAGCAGGCGTTGTGATTGGAGTAGATCGTCAAGAACGTGGGACTGGAGCTAATTCAGCCATTCAAGAAGTGGAAATGGACTATTCGCTACAAGTTTTCAGCATCATTGATATAACAGATATTTTGACTTATCTGCAGAGCAAGTCAGATTCTAAGAAACTAGTCTTGAGTATTGAATCTTATCGTGAAAAATACGGCGTAAGTTAAAGTGACCTATTACCCTTGCATAATTGCAGAGGAAATCAGATTCCATTGTTCTGCCCAATACTGATTTGGTGGTGTTTGAAAGTCGCTTCTTACGAACTGGCTAATCTTACCTTCAACACTCACAAGCATTAAGTTGGCCGCAACTGAAATTGGAACACAAAGCTTTAGTCCATCTCTAATTTCTGCCTCGCGTAACGCTTGTTTTATTTGTGACTCTAACCGATCGAAGAATTGCGCAACTCTTTGATGTAATCTCTCGTTTTCAATGGCTAAAGCGTCGCCATTTAGTATTCTAGTGATACCAGGATTTTTCTGGCAGAAAGCAATCACTAAGCTGAGAATTCTGTAGCACTGATTAATAGCGTCAGGCTCATCATTTACTATTCCTCTGACTCTCCCAAAGATCGTTTCTTCTATAAAATCTATAAGACTTTCGTACATTCTGGTTTTACTTGGGAAATGCCGATAAAGAGCGGCTTCAGAAATACCGAGTTCAGTAGCAAGAGACGCTGTAGTAATTCTTCCTTTAGAGGTCTCAAGCATACGAGCAAGAGTTTGGAGAATTTCTTGAGCTCGGGAACCTTTTTTTCCAGCCATTACTGGGCCTCTTTAGTGTTTTGATGAGTAATCAAAGTTCCTACGCCCTCATCAGTAAATATTTCTAGCATGACCGCATGATCTACTCGTCCATCAATAATATGGGCATAGTTAACGCCTCCCTTCACGGCTTCAATTGCGCATCGAACTTTGGGCAACATACCACCATAAATGCTTCCATCTAAAATTAATTCATCAACATGATTAATACTTAAGCCAGTGAGAATATCACCTGCTTTATTCTTTAAGCCTCCAACATTTGTTAGCAGCATTAGCTTTTCAGCTTTCAGAACTTCAGCAACTTTTCCAGCAACTAGATCAGCATTAATATTATAAGAGGCTCCGTCAGATCCCACACCTATAGGAGCTATAACAGGGATGTAGTCACTTTTAAGAAGCATGTCGATGACAGATTTATTAATTGAGGCTACTTCGCCAACATGGCCTATGTCAATTATTTCAGGCACTGACATTTCTGGAGCTTGATGAGAGACCACTAACTTCTTTGCTTTGATTAGTTGTCCATCTTTACCAGTAACTCCGAATGCTCTGCCACCAGCATGACTGATTAAGTTTACGATCTCTTTGTTAATGGTTGCTCCAAGCACCATTTCCACGACATCCATAGTTTTGGTATCAGTAACGCGCATGCCATCGATGAACTTACTTTTAATAGATAAGCGATCGAGTAATTCGCCGATTTGCGGACCGCCGCCATGAACGACGACTGGATTAATACCAACCGCCTTCATCAATACAATATCGCGAGCAAAACTCTCCTTCAATCGATCATCAACCATTGCATTGCCGCCATATTTTACAACGAAAGTTTTTCCTGCAAATTTTTGAATATACGGGAGTGCTCGGGATATCACCTGAGCAGTGGTTGAAGCTTCATTACGATTTAATGACATAGTTAAATATAGTCTTCTATTTTTTTGATAAAAGGTTTTAGTTTATTTTGGAAATGCGACTTTATACATTCCAATTCCATATTATTATTGGCTTCGAACCGCAGTGTAAGGTTTGGTGTTGTATTGGAGGCACGAATTAGCCCCCAACTTTGTTTTCTCTCTACTCTTAGGCCGTCAAGGGTAGTTATTTGAGCATCACCAAAATTACAATGATTAATTAACTTCTCCATCAGTTCAAATTTTTCAGTGTCGGCAATAGGAATTAAAATTTCTGGCGTAAAGCAGCTCCTATCAAATTTGGATAGGATGCCGTCAATACTAATAACTTTATCAGTGCCGCTGTTACAAAGCACTTCTAACAGCCTGGCTGCAGCATAAAGCCCGTCATCAAATCCATTCCAACGATCATTGAAAAAAATATGCCCACTAAATTCTCCTCCAAGAATAGCATTAGAGTCAATCAAAGCCTGCCTTATGTGAGAGTGGCCAGTTTTGCTGAGTAAGGGCACACCAGAATTTTGGATAATGAATTCCTTAAGACGCATGCTACTTTTGACATCAAACACAACTATTGAGTCAGGATTCTGGGGAAGAATGGCTTCCGCAAATATCATCATTAATCGATCCGGCCATACGATCTCTCCTGCCCCACTGATAATCACAAGCCGATCGCCATCACCATCGATTGCAATTCCCAGATCCGCCTTGTTCAACTTAACTCGCTCAATTAATGTTGTTAGGTTTTTCTCATTCGAAGGATTTGGATCATGGTTTGGAAAATCCCCATCCACATCACAAAATAGCCGTTCTACATGACATCCCGCTTGCTCAAAAAGTCTCGCGGCAATATCTCCAGCAACGGCATTTCCACCATCAATGACAAGCTTAAATTTATGTGTAATTTCAGTATTGTCGATTACATAATTTAAATATTGAGGCATTATATCCAGCGAAGAAAAAAAGCCCTTTGTATGTGGAGTAAATAGATTAGCTTTCATCATGTCCTTGAGTTCTTGGATTTCATCGCTTGAAGCAACGACCTTCTGCATTACCATTTTGAATCCATTGTAGGCTCCTGGATTATGGCTTGCAGTGACCATCACTCCGCAACATGACCTCCCGTGATGGTGGACAGCAAAATTTAAAATTGGTGTAGTGGTTAGCCCCAGATCAATCACATTGCATCCAGAGGACAGAAGACCCTCACATAATGAAGTGGTCAGTTTGTCTGAACTTAAGCGGCCGTCACGACCCACATAGATTGAGTCTTCATCCCTTTCCAGGGTAAGTTGACCGAGTGATTTGCCCAGACGTAAGGCAAATTCTTGATTGATCTCAGTGAAGGCTATTCCTCTTATGTCATAATCTCTAAAGACTGTGTCTACAAGTTTAAAGGTATCTTTATCTCCAGATGCTCCATGCGGATTGCTTTGAATTACAGATTTCAATTGCATTGACACAGGCTCGTTTGTTAGCGGTTATGGTGAAATGACTTAACTATTTGCTGAATAATGTCCCTAGCCAACTGAGCCTTACTTCGCTTGCTAAAGATTAAAGATGAGCTTTTATCGATCCAGTTAACCTCATTTGAGTCGCTATTAAATCCGATATCAGATCTTGAAATATCATTGGCAATAATAGCGTCAAGACCTTTTTTCTCCAGTTTTTCTTTCGCATAGCCTTCCAGATTACTACTTTCGGCCGCAAATCCAATAACAAATAACTGTTCATACTTTTTGGCAACGGTTTGAATAATATCTGGGCTCTTCCGAAGAGTTAAAGTTAAGGTGTCATTATTTGATTTGATTTTTTCATCTGAAACGGACTCTATTTTATAGTCAGAAACAGCAGCTGCCCCTATAAAAATATGTGCACTGCCAGAAACCTCTAATACTGCCGAGAGCATTTCTTCAGCAGAGACCACTGACAAAAATTTGCAGCCTTCGGGCTCTGTTAGGTTTACTGGACCCGAGATTAAAGTCACTAGAGCACCGGCATCAATTGCAGCAGAGGCTAGGGCGTAACCCATTTTTCCAGAGCTGTAGTTACTTACATATCGAACCGGATCCAATGCTTCTCTCGTTGGACCGGCAGTAATTACAACATGGATTCCCTGAAGTTCACCAGTCTTGAAGAACTCTGATATTTGGTCAACAATTATTTCTGGGCCAACCATCCTTCCAGGTCCAATATCTCCGCAGGCCTGAATGCCAGAGTCAGGGCCAATCACATGAACCTGCCGATCACGCAACGTATCAATATTGTCGGAGGTTGCTGGATGTTTCCACATTTCATGGTTCATTGCGGGTGCAACAGAGACCAATGCAGGGGTTGCTAAATAAATTGCCCCGAGCAGGCTATCTGCCCTGCCATGGACCATGTTAGCAATGAAATCTGCGCTGGCCGGAGCGATTAGCAATAAATCCCCCCATTTTGCAAGTTCAATATGACCCATGCCGGCCTCTGCTTTTTCATCCAGTAACCCTGTAAAAACCGGGTACCCTGACAATGCCTGCATCGTGAGAGGACGAATAAATTCCTCGGCTCCTGGAGTCATCACAACTCTTACTTGGGCACCTTGATCCTGTAATCGCCTCACCAACTCAGCACTTTTGTATGCAGCAATACCACCGGTTACACCAAGAATTATGCGTTTATTTATTAACTTCAACATTACCGTTCCGCATCAACACCAACTCCTCTAGACAATAACATTATAACTTGAATTTCTGTAGCCATAAATTAGGACTTACTATGGCGAAATCTACCGATTTTTCTGCACTTTCAATAATCAGTACTAATTACTTCGTTAAGGATTAAATAGGTGGTGGACCTAAAAGTATTTTCCTTAAAGAAGACTAAATAATGAGTTAGCATTTTGTTTTTATAAGGTTATCAAATAGAAGGCTCTATTTAAGACTAATACCCTGTTTTCGTTTGATTCAAGATTGCCTTTCTGGTATAAAACGCGCCTTCTTGAAAGAACAGCGATTTTCGAGGACTTTTGCAAAACTTTACTTTTAAGTTTTGCCTGAAATAAACGTTACAGAGGCAGAAAAAATGTCTAGAGTATGTCAGGTTACAGGCAAGCGCCCAATGGCGGGTAACAACGTTTCTCATGCTAAGAACCGAACTCGTAGACGGTTTGAGCCAAACCTTCATACTCATCGGTTTTGGGTAGAGGCAGAGAAGCGATTTATCAAGTTGCGAGTATCAACTAAGGGGATGCGAGTGATTGATAAAAACGGGATAGAACAGGTATTGTCCGAGCTACGTGCTCGTGGCGAAAAGGTTTAAGGAGTACGACAATGGCTAAATCAGCAAGAGAAAAAATCCGATTAGTTTCGAGCGCAGGTACTGGACACTTTTATACCACTGATAAGAACAAGAGAAATATGCCAGAAAAAATGGAAATTAAAAAATACGATCCAACGATTCGTAAGCATGTAATCTACAAGGAAGCCAAAATCAAATAATAGGTGCTCCTAGCCGTACCCAAAAGGTCTCGCTCATCGGCGAGATTTTTTTTGGGTAAAATTTTCCTAGCGTTATTTTTATTTCTCAGAGCAAGCTAAATCAAAGACGCAATAAAAAAGCCTTGCAGCATCTGCAAGGCTTTCAAAGTCATCTAATGGCTCTACCTAGAGCAATTAGACTTTAGTCAGCAATAACGTTCTCAGCTTGAGCGCCTTTTTGACCTTGAGTTACTTCCATGGTCACTGATTGACCTTCTTTCAAAGATTTGAAACCTTCGGCTTGTATTGCACTGTGATGTACGAAAACATCGCCGCCGCTTTCTTGTTCAATGAATCCAAAACCCTTACTGTCGTTAAACCACTTAACAGTGCCAGAAACTCTTTCCCCTGACATAATAACCTCACTTTAAAAATTTATACCGTTTAAGGCGTTAAAAAATATCCAGCCTCATCACGGGGCTAGCCAATACTTATAAATCGAACTAGAGCTCGACTATAAGACTTTCCGCCAAACCTCTTCTTTTTTAACTCATAGATCGGCTTGCCGGCCACGCAGTGTATTAGTTTTTGTGCGATTTTGCTAATTTTGTTTAAATAAAGGCTTTAAAATGCCTATTTTAGCGGGGTATTTCGCTAACACAGAAGCTTATTTTTCAGGAATTTAAATGCTTGATAAGATAATTATTTCTCAACTCCGTGAAATTGTAGGAAATAAAAATGTCCGTCTATCGGATGAAGACCTCACTGATTATGGCATGGATAGGACAACTATGTGGGCTGCTCGCCCTAGTGTAATTGTGTTGCCTGGTTGTGTGGCTGAAGTCCAAAAGGTTGTCATCTTTGCTAATGAATACAAGCTCGCAATTGTTCCCTCAGGTGGCCGCACAGGGCTAAGCGGGGGCGCTGTTGCCAAAAATGGGGAAATTGTGGTGGCGATGGATCGCATCAATCAAATTTTCGATTTTAATAAAGTAGATTGCATCGTGTCTGTCGGTGCAGGATTAATAACCAATAAGCTACAGGAATTTGCAGCTGAGCAAAATCTTTTTTATCCAGTTGACTTTGCGTCGTCTGGATCAAGCCAGATCGGTGGGAATATTGCGACTAATGCAGGTGGAATAAACGTTATTCGGTATGGTATGACGCGACAATGGGTTGCTGGACTCGTTGTAGTTACAGGGCGTGGAGAAATTCTACATCTTAATAAAGGCCTAATTAAAAATAACACTGGATATGATTTTCGCCATCTTTTTATTGGTTCAGAGGGAACACTTGGATTAATTTGTGAGGCAACAATTCGTCTTACTCGGCCCAAAAGAGCCTCTACTGTAATTGTTCTTGGCATTGACAGTTTTCCAATAATTCTAGAGGTGCTAAAAGCATTCTCTGCAGAAATTAACTTAACGGCATTTGAATTTTTCTCACAAGTTGCCCTAGATAAGGTTATTAAGTTCCGGGGCCATAATGCCCCTTTTAAAACTAAGGCGCCTTTTTATGCACTGTTAGAGTTTGAGAGCAGTCAAGGGTCAGATCTGGATACAGGACTAAGATTATTTGATGAATGTATGGATAAAGGCTGGGTTCTTGATGGTGTGATGAGTCAAAGTTTGAGTCAGGCTGAGTCGCTATGGAAACTGAGAGAAGATATCTCTGAAACTCTTTGGCAGTATGAACCTTTTAAAAATGATATTTCTGTACTTATGTCACGGATGCCTGAATTTATTGAAAGTGTTGAAATAATTATTGAGCAAAAGTACCCATATTTTGAGGTTGTATGGTACGGACACATTGGTGATGGAAATCTTCATCTTAATATACTTAAGCCTGAAAACTTGACGAGTACTCAGTTCGTTGAAAGGTGTTCCATTTTTAGCAAAGTCTTGGGCGAACTTATAGCGAAGTATGGGGGAAGCGTAAGTGCAGAGCATGGGGTTGGACTGTTAAAAAAGGATGTGTTGCATTATTGTCGGACTGAAGCAGAGATAAAATTAATGCGTGAGGTGAAGAAAGTATTCGATCCCAATGGTATTCTGAATCCTGGAAAGCTTATCGGTTAGAGAAGGCTAAGCCTGCTACCGGGCGTACATCAAATCCTATGGAGTTGTAAATAAGACATTATGCCTACATACCGACATTTTTTAGATGGCCACCCTTCGGATCTTCCTATCGGTAAAGTTGTATGTGTTGGGCGAAATTATATAGACCATGTGCGTGAGCTAAGTAATGAAATACCAGACTCGCCAGTGCTATTTTTAAAGCCAAGCACGTCACTAGTGGCTATACATGAACCTCTGCGCATTCCTGTTCATTTTGGAGAATGTCATTTTGAAACAGAGATGAGTTTGCTTATTGGGGAAAAGCTGTCGAATTGCAGCCTGGAAGATGCGGACAATGGGGTTGTAGGAATTGGGTTGAGCCTAGATTTAACGCTCAGAGACTTGCAAACAAAATTAAAAATAGGCGGATTGCCATGGGAAAAAGCTAAGGCTTTTGATGGGTCATGTCCCACCTCTAATTTTGTTTCCAGACCTCTGTGTGGCGATTTAAATCACCAACAGATTGTCCTATATCAAAATAACTGTTTAATGCAGAATGATAACTCTTCAAAAATGTTAATGCCGGCGGCTGAACTAGTGAGATATATAACCAATTTTTTTACCCTCCTTCCGGGTGACATTGTTCTTACTGGAACACCAGCGGGTGTGGGGCCTCTAAAATTAGGTGATACGCTGAGAGTATCCCTCTCCAAGTTAATTAGTTGCAAAACAGTTATTCAGCAAGCTCAGGAGGACAATAATTGAGTGTTAAGAAAGGTATTTACAGGCATTACAAAGGAAATCTGTATCAGGTTATTGAAGTTGCAACACACAGTGAAACTCAAGAGCAGTTGGTGGTTTATAGAACACTTTACGGCGACTATAGTATGTGGGTCAGACCTCTTGAAATGTTTGAGGAGTTAATTCAAGTGGATGGTCAGGAAGTCTCAAGATTTACTTTCGTTGAGCCTTCAGATTAATGTTTTTTATAACTGATGAGCTGTCGATATCCGAAACAGAATTGGACTTTTCTGCAATTCGCGCAAGTGGGCCAGGTGGTCAGAATGTTAACAAAGTCTCTTCAGCTATACATTTGCGCTTTGAGATTAAATATTCCTCGCTACCTGAATTTTATAAGTACCGATTACTTAGACATAATGATCACAGAATATCAAAAGATGGAATCATTGTTATAAAAGCCCAACGATATCGTAGCCAAGATAAAAATCGCGCTGAGGCACTGGCCCGGTTAAAAGAATTAATTATATGTGCTGGAGAGAAAACTACTCCAAGAGTTTCTACAATGCCTACCTTTACTTCGCGACGGAAGCGCATAGAAAAGAAAGTGAGGCATGGGCAAAAAAAATCCCTTCGGTCCAAGCCCAGTTTGGATTAGCTTTCATGAATGATAGTAAGATTCATCCTTTTGATACATTGAGCCCCGACTTATTAATCGACGCAGTTGAGAGTCAGGGATTCTTATCAGATGGTCGATTTCTAGCGTTAAACAGTTATGAAAACCGCGTCTATCAAATCGGTATTGAAGGGGATAAACCCATCATTGCAAAGTTCTATCGACCTGAGCGTTGGAGTGAATTACAAATCTCTGAAGAACACGAATTTTGTTTTCAGTTGAGAGATCAAGAACTGCCAGTGGTTTGTCCTTTGTTGAATGCCCAAGGAAATAGTATTAGTTCTTTTAAAGGTTTTAACTTCGCTTTGTACGAACGTAAGGGTGGACACGCTCCTGAGCTTGATAATTTGGAAAATCTGAATATCTTGGGAAAACTTCTTGGAAGATTTCACAGCATTGGGGCGATTAAAAGTTTTAAGTACCGCCCTACTTTAAATGCATATAATTTTGGTTGGCAGTCCTTTGAATTTATTAGTAAGAACTTTATACCTGAGGAGTTAAGGGCAGCATATGATTCTTTGGCTGAAGATATACTTAAAAATATTGATCAAATATTGACTGATTATGGACCGCTAAAGAATATTCGTGTTCATGGTGACTGTCACTCAGGAAATATCCTTTGGCGGGAAAATAATCCTCATTTTGTTGATTTTGATGACTCAAGAATGGCTCCATCTATACAAGATCTATGGATGCTTTTATCGGGCGATCGCCAAGAACAGAGGGGGCAAATGTCTGAGTTAGTCGATGGTTATAGTGAGTTTTATCACTTTGATTACCGGGAACTTCGTCTAATCGAAGTTTTCAGAACACTAAGGATTATGCACCATAGCGCATGGATTGCACGTCGCTGGAAGGATCCAGCATTCCCTTCTGCATTTTCGTGGTTTGATTCTCCGCGATACTGGAGTGATCATATTCTCTCTTTGCGAGAGCAGCTAGCTGCCTTAAGAGAGCCACCAATTGAGATTTGAATTATAATCAGACATAGCCAAAAATGTTGTGCAAAGGCTAATGTCGCAACGTTATAGTATCCCAGTTTTTTTCTCGTGCTATTTTTCTTAGGTGTACATCTGGATCCACAGCCACAGGATTATCAACCTCAAGCAACAATGGTAGGTCATTAATTGAATCGCTGTAAAAGTAGCTGCCTTTCATTGATTCGTTGTTTTCTCTAAGCCAATGATTTAGTCGTTCTACTTTTCCATTTTGGTAGGTTGGAGTTCCTATTATTTTCCCAGTAAAAACGCTGTTAACAATTTCTAGATCAGTAGCTAAAAACTCTCCTATTTTAAGTAAATTAACTATTGGTTCCGCTATGAAGCGATTAGTTGCGGTGATTATAAGAAGTCGATCTCCAGCGAGCCTATGTCTGTGTATAAGTTGAGCGGCAAGTGGCAACATCAGAGGCATTATTGCTTCTTTGATAAATTTATCATGCAACGGTTTCATCATCTCTTGAGATTTACCAATTAGTGGAGACAGAGAGAATTCGTGATACGCAAAAATATCAAGCTCCCCAGCTTCATAGGCGGCGAAAAAGGCATCATTTTTTGTTTTGTAGGTAGTTGAGTCAACGAGATTTTGTGAAATCAAAAATTCACCCCAGCTATGGTCGCTATCACCAGCTATCAGGGTATTATCCAAATCGAATAGAGCTAGGGCCACAACTGGCCTCCATTTAAAGAATAGGTTGAGAGAATAACGACGATAGGGCTTTTGCTCAACAGAAAATTGCTGACCACTATATACTGTGGAACAATCAAGCAAACAGATTTTAAAAATTTAGGGCACTCATAAATGGTAGACAAAGATGGATTTCGTGCAAATATAGCAATTGTTATAAGTGATGGATTGGGCAAGGTATTGCTAGCCAAGCGATTAGGCCAAAATGCATGGCAATTTCCCCAGGGTGGCATTGATAAAGGTGAATCAGTTGAGCAGGCCCTTTATAGGGAGCTGTATGAGGAAGTCGGTCTAAATTCTGGCGATGTCAAAATCATTAGGAGATGTAAAAAATGGTTGCGATATCGAATTCCTCCCGCAATGCAAAGGAAAAATTCAAAACCCCTCTGTATTGGCCAGAAGCAGAAGTGGTTCTTCTTACAGCTAACTGGGAATTCTGAAAAAATCAGGTTCGATACAAGTGGTACACCTGAATTTGATGATTGGGCTTGGGTGAACTATTGGTACCCCATCAATGCGGTTGTCTCGTTTAAGCAAAGCGTCTATCGCAAAGCGCTGTATGAGTTTGCAGAGGAAAATATTCGCTTTGAAAAGCAGCGCAAGGCCAATTGAATAATGCTCACGTCTTTGCGAACAATTTTTCAAGAAGTGAACAGTGCTCGCAGTCGCCCCCCCAAAGTGCTAACTATTATTGTAAAAGAGGTCCGCTCTGAAATGAGTGCAGGCGTATGCTCAGTGTAGTTGTATGATGAGCCAGATACTCGTTATGTCTTTACGGCAACTAAGGATCTCCGCGAGGAGTCGATGCGAAAAGTAAGGCTATTAAATAAGGAGAGATTGGTGGGCCTAGTTGCTCATAAAGAGGAGCCATTAAATCTTCCGGATGCCGACCAATACCCCAACTTTGCTTATTTTGAAGAAACTGGTGAGTCATCTTTCCATTCATTCTTGGGGGTTCCAATTATTCACCATCGAAGGGTTCTAGTTAGGAAAGCCCTAAAAATGGATAGCGCTGAAGATGTTGTAAACTATTTAGAGAGCGTCCTAGGTAGACCCCAGATAGCATGGTTACTTAAATCCTAGGTACCTTGATAGGAATTCAAGCGGAGTCTATCTCAAGATTTCAAAGGCAAACTTGTTGAGCTGGCAATGGGTGCCATCTTCGAATGATTGCTCTGCGGCTATCACGTTACCAGAGGACGAAATAATGAGTGCAGTTGATGCCCGCGTACCATACCCTTTAGAGACTATAAAGGGTGATGAGAGGAGAGACTCCATCTCTTTTGAGATACCAGTATCTGGAAGTAAATTAGCCTCATAGACTTTTTGAGACGACAAAGCTTTTAGTAAAAATGGCACCGCACTTTGGTTCATTGGTTTTTTTCTGATGAGACTATTAAGAGCCTGTCTTGCGTGATCCACTTTTGGCCAAGGACTATTGATAAAGTGATTGCTCAATCCATAAATACCAGGTTGCAGAGCTTTCACAGTATTGTCTTGGTTATTTAAGTAAACTAAATTTTCCCCATCAAATATGACTAGGTTAAACGGGTTATAGTTTAACAATTCCTTAGATTTTGAGTCAGCCCACTCAACACTGTTTTGTTTTGAGGATAGAAATTCTGTCACCAATGTTCCTCGAGATTGGAGATTAGTTCGCGATTTTTTGCTCGCGCGCAGGTCTCTGAAGTTTGTTACGGCAGCAAATCGACCGGTTCTTGTTAGGCCTAGCCAGGTACCCCCAGCTTTTTGGTCAAGTCCTGCAAGAATATCATTCGCAGGCCACCAGTGCATTGGGAGAGTATCTCTTTGGTAGAACTCATCGCGATTGGATATAACGACAAGAGAGGTTTCAGGTTTTGATTGATAGGCAATAGACAGGAGACACATCGCCTTAGTATAACTTTTTGTCTTTTTCACTGTCATCCCTCATGGCAGTCGCATGAATAAAGGGCTATGATTTCGGTTTTAGGTGAGTTGGAGCAAACCGTTTATGTTGTTACCTTATATCGATCCTATTGCTATCTCTATCGGACCCATCAATATCGCTTGGTATGGGCTTTCTTACGCATTGGCCTTTGTTGTTTCATATAAACTGGCGATACCAAAGAGCCAACGACCTTGGTCCCCCATCAAACAAAGTCAGGTGGAAGATCTTATTATTTATGGTGCTTTTGGCGTTCTTTTGGGCGGTAGATTGGGGTACATGATTTTCTATAGTCTGGATCGATGGATGGCAGACCCTGTTGAACTTTTTCGCTTATGGAACGGGGGAATGTCCTTTCATGGAGGTCTGCTTGGAGTGACCTTAGCCATATTGATCTTTAGCCGAAAACATAAAATTCGGTTTTTGGGTTTGGCTGATTTTGTCGCACCATTAATACCAACAGGTCTATTGTTTGGTCGCCTGGCAAACTTTGTTAATCAAGAGCTCTATGGACGTGCTACTGACGTCCCGTGGGCGGTAATCTTTCCAAATGATCCAGAGCAACTTCCGCGTCATCCGTCCCAGCTCTATGAAGCTATACTGGAGGGATTGATATTATTTATTGTTATAAATTGGTATGCCAGAAAGCCAAGGCTTTATGGTGAAGTCGCTGGCTTGTTTTTGGTTCTCTATGGAATATTTAGATTTAGTATTGAATTTGTAAGACAGCCAGATGCTCATTTAGCCGGAACGACTGTTGTCTTTGAGTCACTTAACTGGATGACTCGAGGCCAAACTCTTTGTATACCAATGATTATGTTAGGCATATGGTTCATGCGTAAGAGCCTAACTGCAGTGACACTAAGATCGGGAGACAGAGCATGAAACAATACCTCGATTTAGTTCGACATATCCGAGATCATGGAACTATAAAAGAGGATCGCACTGGTACCGGGACAGTTAGTATTTTTGGATACCAAATGCGTTTTAATTTGGCGGATGGATTTCCTTTAGTAACTACCAAAAGAGTGCATTTGAAGTCTATTTTGCATGAACTACTTTGGTTTATAAAAGGCGACACTAATATTAAATATCTCGTGCAAAATGGTGTTAGCATTTGGAATGATTGGCCTTACCAGAATTGGTTGCGAGAGACGGGACAAGCTCAAAATCTTCAGATGTATTCCTCTGAATGGAGATTAGTTATGAAGGAGTTCATCGAAAGAATTAAGTCTGATGAGGCTTTCGCAAGACAATATGGCGACCTTGGTCCGGTCTATGGAAAGCAGTGGCGTAACTTTGGCGGTGTTGACCAGCTTGCAAATCTTGTAAATGACATAAAAACTAATCCTGATTCACGCAGGCTTATAGTATCAGCATGGAATCCCCAAGACATTCCTGTCATGGTCAAGTCGGGATTGCCCCCTTGCCATAGCTTGTTCCAATTTTACGTTGTGGCGGGGAGATTGAGTTGCCAGCTATATCAGCGCAGCGCTGATGTGTTTTTAGGAGTGCCATTCAATATTGCGTCTTATGCAATACTTACCATAATGATAGCTCAGGTCACTGGTCTTAGGCCAGGTGACTTCATCCATACATTTGGTGATGCCCATTTATATTTAAATCATATGGAGCAAGTCGACGAGCAGCTGTCCAGAGCGGAGTTTGATTTACCAGAACTAAAGGTTAATCCTAGCGTCACCAGTTTATTTGATTTCGTGTTTGAAGACTTCGAACTGCAGAATTATATGTCTCACGAACCTATATCTGCCCCGGTAGCTGTTTAATAAGGCATATGTTATGAGAATTTCGTTAATTGTAGCCGTTAGTAGAAATGGGGTAATTGGTGTGGATAATGCACTGCCGTGGTATTTGCCCGAGGATTTAAAGCACTTTAAATCTATCACAATGGCCAAACCAATTATTATGGGCCGTAAAACTTTTGACTCGATAGGGAGGCCCTTACCTGGTCGTACCAACATAGTTCTTTCTCGAGATGCTGAATTCAATTCGGAGGGCGTTGAAGTGGCCACTACCCTCGAGCAAGCTCTTTCTATCGCTCGTGATGCCTGCTTGGATGCAAATGTAGAAGAAATTATGATTATTGGGGGAGAGCAAATATATCGAATGACTATTCAGGTGGCGGATAGACTTTACTTGACCGAGGTTGATATCGATATTCACGGGGATGCGTTTTTTCCCGAAATTGATTACTCTCTATGGCGTGAAGAAATTGTCGAGTATCCGAAAGTAACAGCTAAGTATCCATACAAGTTTGTGACTTTAGATCGCAAATAAGAAAAATGTTCTAAATTATGTCGTGAAAAGAGATATATTTTTTCATGCTTTTGGTTGAACTTGTACAATAAAAAAATAGTCATACATTCTCAAAGTGTTACCATTATTAGTAAATACGATCTCACTGAATTAAAGTCACAATTTTGCATGGTCAAATTGATTCTTATAGTTGAGACTGTTATAAAGGGAGCCCAAAAAAATGTACTCAATTTTTTTGGGTAAAAAATAGAATAAAATGTAAGTCGAACATTCAACTGGTAGACCCAAAATTGAGGGAACTATGAACAAGCAACTATTTAAAGCATTGTTAATACTTGGCGCTGCTATTGGCGGTTTTTCGTCAGCAACAGCACAAACGACTGAGCTAGTGCCGCAAGCAACAGAAGTAATTCAGACGGCTGATTTAAACGACATTCTTTCGGCTGGAGCTGACAAGGTTGAATTGGCAAGGTCATCACAAACCAAGGTTGATCGTATTGCTGATCAAACCGATGGCCTTCTTCAAGAATTTAAACAAGTTAACAAACAAATCGAGAATTTGCGTGTTTATAACTCGCAGCTTGATCGCCAAATAGAGAATCAAAATAAGATGATGGCAGAGTTGAATGAGTCTATCGCTAATGCAACGGTCATAGAGAGGGGCGTGACTCCTTTGATGGTGAATATGCTTGCCGCACTGGAGGATTTTGTGTCCTTGGATATGCCGTTTAAGCAAGAAAAGCGTTTAGATGCTGTTAACGAACTTACTAATAACTTAGACAGTGCGAGATTTTCTGCAGCTGAAAAGTTCCGACAAATTTTGGAGTTATATGACATAGAAGCAGAATATAGTCTGTCACTCGAGTCATATACTGATCAAGTGGATATTAATGGTGATGGTTCTGAGGTTGAGGTTGTTATGCTCAGGATTGGCCGAGTTGGTCTAATGTACCAGACAAAAGACAAATCCCAGACTGGAGCTTGGAATAAGACAACTAATTCGTGGGAAACCTTGGGTTCAGAATATCGTAGACCTGTTGATCAGGGAATTCGTATTGCCAAGAAACTATCTCCTCAAGACGTTCTTGAAATGCCGATTACAGCTCCGGAGGCAGCACAATGATTAATAAATACATAAAAACTCTAGCTGTTTTTTTACTAGCAGCATCCCTTACTTCTCCTGTTCTTGGGCAAGATGATGCAAAAACTCTTGATCAATTATTGGAAATGATTGAAAGCTCTGCGATTTCCGAGTCGACAGAATCGCGCAAAAGAGAGGCAGATTTTAAATCAGATCAAAGGAAGCAGGCTCAAGCGTTAAAAAGTGCCCAAAACACAAAGGTTTCTGAGGAAAAGAGGTCAGATAGGCTTGAGAAAAAGATTAAAGATAACGATATCCAGATAGCTAAGCTACGAGAGCAAAGAGATAAACGCCTTGGTTCTCTGAAGGAGTTATTTGGACACCTTACAGGTGCGGCAGGAGACATTCGGGCTAACATCGATCAATCAATTGTTAGTGCCCAAATTAGCGGGCGTACTGAATCTCTAGATGATCTTATTGCCAAAATGAGCAGCGATACCAGTCTGCCTTCAATAGAAGAGATAGAGAGCTTATGGTTTGAGCAACAGCGTGAGATGATAGAAAGTGCGCGAATTGTAAAATTCGATCGCTCTGTGGTGATGGCAAACGGCGAACAGGTTGAGATGGAAGTAGTAAGAGTTGGAACATATAACCTCCTCGCTGATGGCCTATATCTCGAATACAATCCGGAATCTGGGTTGGTTTCTGAATTGCCCCGTCAACCTTCTGGCCACAGTTCTGGCGCGTCTTCTCTTCAAGAGGCAAGTTCAGGGTTTACGATGATTGGGTTGGATCCAAGTGGGCCTTTTGGTGGCGGACTACTAAGGGCTCTGATCAATACGCCTACTCTAGTTGAGCGGTGGCACTTTGGAGGAATTGTTGGGTATGTGATTACCGGTGTATTTGTAGTGGCGATTTTATTAGCCCTCTATAGATTTATTGTCCTCAGTGGTATGTCTCGTAAAGTGGCAGCTCAGCTAAAGGCGGGTACTTCCGACGCGGGTAATCCTCTCGGCAGAGTGCTTCAAGTCGCAGCGGATAATCCCAAGTTAGATGCTGAGGCGCTTGAGCTCAAGCTCCATGAAGCAGTGCTCAAAGAGAGGCCACAGATAGAGTCAGGACTGAACTTGTTAAAGGTTATCTCAATGGTTGCTCCCCTCATGGGACTCCTAGGGACAGTAACGGGGATGATTATTACCTTCCAGATGATTACTTTATTTGGTGCTGGGGATCCTAAAGCGATGGCGGGTGGTATCTCTCAGGCACTAATTACAACAGTTCTGGGTCTTTGTGTTGCTATTCCAACGGTTCTTATGCACACACTTGTAAACGGTAAGGCTCAAAAAATACTACACGTTCTAGAGGAGCAGAGCGCTGGAATCGTAGCTGGTTCGGTAGAGGGCCGCTGATATGTTTTTCGCTGACACAATCGCGGAGATGAGTAAGTTCATGGATTCAGGAGGGATGGTTCTATGGGCGATCGTTATTCTTTTATTCGTGATGTGGACGCTTATATTTGAGCGAATGTGGTATCTTAAAACAACTGTAAGTATTGATGTTCAAGGAGCCTTGGCTAGTTGGTCAGAACGGAAAGAACGCAAGTCAAAACATGCACATCAAATCAGAGAAAAGCTTATTTCTGAAGTTAGTATCGAAATTGACAATAATATGATGATGATCAAAACCTTGGTTGCCGTCGCCCCATTGTTTGGTTTGTTGGGTACGGTAACCGGAATGATCACTGTTTTTGACGTTATGGCATTTACAGGCGGTGGAGATGCGAAAGCAATGGCGGGTGGTGTTTCCAAGGCAACGATTCCAACAATGTCTGGAATGGTTGCCGCCCTATCAGGGGTTTTTGGCTTGACATATATCGAAAGGATTGCCGAGCGCGAAAAACATCTCCTAGAAGATCACCTTATGTTAGAACATAAATAAATACAGTTAAGACTTGAAATAACTGTGATGAGATCAAATTATGCGGAATCGTAGAGGTAAAGCTGGACAGCAGGGGCAAGCAATAGATTTAACCCCAATGCTTGATGTGGTTTTTATCATGTTAATCTTTTTTATTGTAACTGCGACCTTTATTAAGCTTCCGGGTCCGGAAATCAGTAAAATTGATACAAAGACTGAGGAGTCTTATAAGAAAGTTGGTATTCTCGTTGCCGTCACTGACATTAATGAATTCTGGATTGATAAGAAAAGAGTTGAGCCGAGCGCACTGAAACTCAATTTAACCCGACTTTTTAACGAAAACCCAAAGGGTGGCATGGTTATCCAAGCCGATAATGAATCTGATATTGAGTCGGTGGCAAAAGTTGCCGATATAGCTAGAGATATTGGCATTAGTCCTGTCGCTGTCTCTGTAGAGAACGATTGAGAATACTATGGCAGCGATAAGAATTGGGATATCTGGTGCATTAGGAATTTTAGTAACACTTTCCCTTGTGATTCTAATGTACAAATTGATCGACTCTGGCGTAAAAGAGTTAGATGAAAAAGAAGGGGTAAAGATTCCTGACTTCCTTCATGTTGAGAGAGAGACTACGACGAACGCGAAAAAGACAGAGGTTAAAAAGCCCGATGATCCAGAGCCGCCGCCGCCTGATATCCCTCAAGATCAGATTGACATCGAAGTGCCTGACTCTGCGGTTAATATTTCAGCTCCAGTAGTAGCTGTAAATCCTAATGCGGGCTTGGGTAACTTTGCACGGGATTCTGATTTCATTCCGGTATATATCCCGCAGCCTCAGTATCCTAGAAGGGCTCAAACTCGTGGTAAGGAGGGATACGCTGTTGTTGAGGTTATTATCACCACGACTGGTGGCGTAAGAGACCCAAAGATGATTGAGGAGTTCCCAGAGGGCTGGGGATTTGGTAGAGCAGCTCTCAAGGCTGCCGACAAGCTCAAATATAACCCTAGAGTAGTTGACGGAGTGGGGCAAGAGGTCCCCGGAGTACTCTATAAGTTTTCCTTCCAAATGGCTAAGTAAGGAGTAGTAAATGACGCGTACGTTAAAATCCTTGGGGTTAGTTGGAACGGTGTTTTTGTTACCACTCCTAGTATCAGTCGTTTATCCTGCTAGCGATCATGTTTTTTCTGTTAAAGCAGCGGAGAAGAAAGAACCAAAATATAAGGATGTTAAGACTCGAAAGCGGGCGTCGGTGGGGAAGACC
>Ga0115013_10000434_pt1 | contig 25469 bp, 22 predicted proteins | sample SouAtlMetagenome_2_FD_88686 | JGI IMG/M metagenome (GOLD analysis project Ga0115013, IMG submission 88686) | Marine eukaryotic phytoplankton communities from Atlantic Ocean - South Atlantic ANT15 Metagenome | ecosystem: Environmental > Aquatic > Marine > Oceanic | place: South Atlantic Ocean...
ACCGAACAAATTGACGTATACCGTCTTGATTAATGCCTTTTCCAAGGCGGGACAGCCTGAACGTGCCGAATACGTTCTGCAACAAATGACGTCTCGGTCAGAGCATCAACCTGATACAGTGGTATTTTCATCCATTATTGATGCTTGGGCCCGAGTATCGGGCGAAAATCCCGAGGCTGCATCTCGGGCTTTGCAAATCCTGGAGACCATGAAGAGGAATGCCAAGCAGGGAATCGGCCCGACCGCCACAACCTACACTTCAGTATTGTCCGCCCTAGCCAAGAGCAGAACGAGAGATGCCAGCGATCAGGCGTTGGATGTTTTGCAGGATATGGAGAAAGATTACGCTGCATCAGTGGCACTTGAGTCTGTTCCTACTTCGAGAGATTCGGAAGTCGATGACCCGAAGCGCGACAGGTGGTCTTTGCGCCCCAGCACGATTCACTACAACTGTGTTCTCGATGCCTACGCCAGGAGTTCACGAAGTGACAAAGCCATTCAAGCCGAGAAACTGATGAAAGTTATGGAAAATCACTCGAGATTGGATTGTCGGCCAGATTCAATCAGTTACAAGTGAGTATGATTTTGTTCGGATCTTGTGACCATTTCGTTTGTGATTACTAAACCTGTTTCGATTTCTTACCAAAAACAACAATTTAAAGCTCCTTAATGATGGCATGCGCTCACGCAACGGGAAATCAACGATTAAGACAGCATTCGTTTGACATTGCCTTTCGTACGTTCAAGATCTTGGTTTCGAGCAGTAATGGAGGGAAACAGATTGACGAACTCTTGCAACATAAACCCATTCACGAATTGTACCCCACGTCGTCCACCTTTGCCAATTTTTTTCGAGCCTGTCGAAAATTGCTTCTTCCTACTAGCAAGCGCCGTCGGTCCATTCTGACGAGAAGCTTGACCATTTGTCGGAATCTGGGGCTGCTTAATCAATTTGTGGTTAACCAGGTTCAGCTAGCCTGCCAAACAGAGAGTGATTGGGAAGAAATTGCAGGAGAACTTGCGGATTACGTTGGTTGGAAGGAAGACTTCAGGCAATGCAGCAAGAATGTTCCACGAGAGTGGACGTCCAAAGCTAGAAGGTAAAACATTGACAATTTCGCTCAACTATAGAAATATATAATAGAGATAGATTAAAGTATTGACAAAGAAGCCATAAATCAACCCATTTTCTTCATTTTGCTTCCACGCAATTTACTAGAATGTAGTATACACAATAATAATAGAAAACAATTTTTGAGCCATACTGTAGTTTACTGGTTGTATTCCTACTACTATATTCCATAGCATGAAAAAACGAAGTACATTTGATTCGACTTCATTTTCGCTTTCGTCCTCGAAGATGCCAGATGGGACATATGGCACCATTATTCCCGATTAGAAAGTGTTGGTAATCGCGTACACCGCACAATTTAGTATGAATAATCTTGAATATCTATGTGTTATTCATGTTCTAATAGATTCGATTGTAGAGGATCGCAAAAACCTTTGTCTTCTAAAACAATATTATCAAAGAGTATCTCCGATAGAAGCCAAAATCTTATTGAGGGTTTTCGAAGGGTTCATGGCTTTACCAACCTTGTCGGGATCGACGAGGTAGTATCCACCAAGTTCGACTGGGTCTCCTTGGCACTCCTTGAACTCCTCAACAATTGTTGATCGCGCGTTCGAGAGAGCTTCAAACATTGGTTTGTATGCGGGATCTTCTTGCGCAAGATAATCAGCCCAATACAAAGCGACATAAAAATTAGTAGCTCGGTTGTCAATTTGGTTGACTTTACGAGAAGGACTCTTGCGATTGTCTAGAATACGCCCAACAGCCTTATTCAGACATTCACCAAGCAGAACCGCCTTTGGATTATCGGTAGTAGTACCGAGTTGCTCAAAGGCAACCGCAAGGGCCAGATACTCGCCCAAGCTATCCCATCGCAAGTGACCCTCCTTGACAAACTGCTGGACGTGCTTGGGGGCAGAGCCACCAGCACCAGTTTCGTACAAACCACCACCGGCTAAGAGTGGAACAATTGACAGCATTTTCGCAGAAGTTCCAAGCTCGAGAATGGGGAAGAGATCAGTAAGATAGTCACGGAGAACGTTTCCAGTGACACTGATAGTGTTTTTTCCTGCAGATGCGCGTTCCATTGAAATACGAATTGCATCGACAGGTTTCATAATGGAGATATCAAGTCCACTTAGGTCGTGGTCACTGAGGTAAGTATTTACCTTTTTGATCAGCGATCTATCGTGGGCGCGATTCTTATCCAACCAAAAGATCACACGATCGTTCGTGGCTTTGCCTCGTTCCACAGCCAACCGAACCCAATCTTTGATAGGCTCGTCTTTTGTTTGACACATTCTCCAGATATCACCATCACCAGTAATGTGTTGAAAGTAGACCTCACCACTCTTGTCGTCCGTCACAGTGACACGCCCAGCCTCGAGTTCGAAGGTTTTGTCGTGAGAGCCGTACTCTTCGGCCTTGCGAGCCATCAATCCAACATTGCTAACATTTCCCATGGTGGCAACATCGAACTGACCATTAGTCTTGACATAATTGAAAACCTCTTGGAACAAAGTTGCGTAGCATCTATCCGGAATGACACACTTGCAGTCCTCCAATTCCTATCGAATAATTTTGAAGAATCATTGCGAAAAATGTGAGTAACAGCACAGAAAGCAGAACCCTAAACAATACATATAACATCTGTTGTCGGTAACGTATACAGACTTTTTTCACGTACCCCATCTTCGTTCCACATCATGCCCGAATCTCGAACAACGACCGGCATGGAAGCATCGATGATGATATCGTTTGGAGCGTGCAAGTTCGTGATTCCCTTATCAGAGTCTACCATGGCAAGCCATGGGCGATCTTCGGTACCATAGCAACCTTTGAAGTCCAATAGGATCTCCTTTTTCTTCTTTTTGTCGTCGACTTTGTTTTCCACGGCGTCCAAAATACTCGAAAGACCCTGCTTTGGGTCCGCACCAATTTCTTTCAAAATGTCACCGTGTTTATCAAAGACGTCCTTGAAAAAAACCTTGATACAATGGCCAAACATAATTGGATCCGAGACCTTCATCATGGTGGCCTTGAGGTGAATACTGAAGAGAATGTCCGAGTTTTTGGCGTCTTCGATTTCTTCTTCGAGAAAGGATGTCAGTGCTTCAGCGCTTATACAAGAGGCATCAATGACCTCACCGGCTTCGAGAGCGATATTCTTCTTCAAAATTCGAGAGGCGCCGTTCTTTGGATGAAATTCGATCGTCACGCTCGTTGGTTTATCCCCAATCGTGGCCGATTGCTCCGATCCGTAAAAGTCTCCCTGGGACATGTGTGCTACATGAGTGCGGGAGGCCTTGGACCAGATTCCCATACGGTGAGGATTCTTCTGGGCGTAGGCCTTGACAGGAGGGGCAACCCGACGATCCGAATTTCCCTCTCGCAAGACAGGGTTGACGGCACTGCCCATTACGGTTTGGTATCTCTTTTGGATTTCTCGCTCGCTATCGTTCTGTGGCTCACGAGGGTACATAGGGACATCATAGCCCTTGGAACGCAGTTCGGCGATGCAATCTTCGAGCTGATTCAGAGGAGCGGAAACTGGAGCCAATTTATTTTTTTGGTAATTGTTGCGCAAAACCCCGTTGAGCATTGCCGATCGTCATTGTTGCAATGGAAGTATGCCGAAATCAATACGAAAAGGAAGCACAATTATTGATATTAGGTGCGTGCGCATTGTGGAAACTCTTCGAAAATAACACACCACTACAATTTTAAATATACGATTCAATCCTATAGGACAGGCTTCCAAGAACAGGTACAATTCGAATCTGTACTTACTGTTGGGCAATTTGATAATATTGGCCTCGGGTGTCTTTGCAATTTCCCCGAGGTACGCCAGGTTGTCCGGAACACGTTGGTCGGGGTTTAATTTTTCGGGAAAGAGGGCCAATACACGACCCGATACCGAAATATCGCAGGGAATAATGTCAATGTCTGCCAAAGCACCAATCTTGTTGACCACCGGGTACAGACTGTACGTTGCGAGCGCAGGGGCCTCGTCTGTCTCTGTGTAAATTATGGAAGCCTGTGCGTTAGGAAGTTTCGTGTGCGCATGATTCGACGTCGGGGGGGCTGGGATCTCGACACCATCACCAGAAGCGACGATGCTCGTGGTGGAGAAGGTTTTTGTCATTCTCGATACAAATGTTGTTCTTGTTACGGCACAGGCGTTGCGGCGATGGGCTAGAGAGCGGGCGGCAATGGCCGCACGATGCATCATCGTGTATGTGTTGATTCGTTGTATAGAGTGGTCGAGACGACAGGAAGAAGTCTGCTTTTCGCTCTTGGCAAGCAAACTTTGTTGTGAAAAGAGGCTGCCGTGGATCCTGGCATTTTCTCCATAGATTTTTCGTGAGAAAAGGTTCCAAGAGGATTGCCGCCGATTCAAAACGGATGACCGACAGAGAGAAAAAGCAGCTTGCCATCATGTCTGACCAATCAAACAGCAGCTGTTTGTTCTACGGCTACACGTTGAGCACCAACTTTTTGGGGGAACGTCAAAGTGAAAATTGGTATGTGCTGAGCCCCACTTTGTCTCATTCCCTAAGAAATGCCCAGTTCTCGCTACGGACGCGCCACGGACAAAGTAATTCATAAATACGTCTCATTATTTCTCTATTCTAGGAGGAGTGTTGAATAAGTAAACACTAAGTAGAAGTTAATTTCCTCTATAATGAGACTCGTAACGCACAATCGATCGCACTTTTTTAAGCCGAGTCATTTCTTCATAAGCATCATTTGTACCCCTGCTTTATGTAAAGGTATTTATGGGAATTCTTAATTAACGACAATTTCTTGTTCTCCTCCACCTTGCTCAACATTGTTGGAGTTTGCTTATGTAGTACTCGCGAGCTGTACAAAACTGTGGCATCTCGGTTGTTCCTGATATCCTTTTCTCTACAAGTGCGTTGAATAGAGTTATTTATCCCACAATTCACGTGGTACATTTTGTCGGAGTTCCATCCGAGAGAGCAGTTCTATTCGATTCTGATAAAGATGGATGACCTAAATGGTGTCGACCCCGACAAGTCAAACTCTCCAAAGGATGAAAGTACAAAAGGGGAGTCTGCCCTTGCTGTCGTTTCGACTCCAGTTGAAGAATCAGAAAGAGCAAACCGTTGCGGATGTCTCAACTTAGGTGGCGATAAAGCGGTCAAAGGATGCAATATCAATGGAATAGCACGTAGTGCGATCAATATGTCGAATATCTACCTGGCAAATTCGATGATTTTCTTGGCGTGCGAAGCCGGTGGAGGACTAAACGAGGCCGGAACTCAGTGCGTAAACTATGGTGTCCGAGTGTATGGAAACAAACCCGACACTCTGATCACTAATATCTCTGTCGCTGCTGGGCTTGTGGCGGCTATACTGATGCCATTCTTCGGCGCCATGGTTGACTACACAGCTCATCGGAAGAGGGTCGGCATCTGGTCAGCGGCAGGGCTGGCAATAATTTCTGGGATACAAGTTGGAACTAACGAAGTGAGTTGCTATATGTGGAAAAAACCCTCATCACAAACATAGTATCGTGGAAAATTGAAGTATTTATATTTGGCTGACTAAACTCATGTCTTTCTCCTGCGATTTTCTAAATTTTCCCTTTTAGAATACTTGGTTTGCAATGGCGATTTTACAAGCCGTCATTTTTGTGATTTATGAATTGCAACTCTTGGTGGTGTTTGCGTATTATCCGGAAATTGTAAGTTCATAATTTTGCAAGCTTTTTCGTGTCATGTAAATGGTTGTTGTTCAATACAACATCTAATATATGCTTTCTTTGTGTGATTTGCTCTCGAAAAAATCTTTTTTTGATTTTTGTAGGGACAAGATCATGGAGAAAAGAAAACGGGATCATACATGTCCACGTTTAGCGCGTATCAATTTGCATCACAGTTCTTCGTGAACGCCATGATAATCATCTTTAGTTATTTCGGGAGGGACAATGGTTGGTTTACTCAGGGTGGTCAAATACAGACAGCAATGTTTAGCCAAGGAGTAACAGCATTTTATTGTGTTGTCTTTTTGTCATGGTGCTGGTGGTTGATGCCCAGTCGACCGAAAAAACACGAACTGCCGAAGGGACGATCTCTTCTTTTAGCCGGATTCAGACAAAACTGGTCAACGTGCAAAAAGATTGCGAAACATTACCGGGGAGGTTTAGGGTGGTTTTTATTGTCCATGATCCCATCCGACGCTGCAGCACAGGCTGTTGCGTCGACGTCAGTAGTTTACTTAAATCGCGTTGTTAGTTTGGACCCGTTTCAACTTGGCATATTCTTCGAAGTCGCTTTGGCCGGAGTTACGATTGGAACGAAGGTGAGATCAAAATATTCGATTCTGTTTGTATTTTAATGTTGATAGAAGAAGTCATGAAAGTCGCTCACTATTACGTGTCTACTATTCAGTCTGGAACAATTGTTACGAAAATGGTTAGACCGAAGACGAGTTTACAATTGGCTGAAGTAGGACTTGCTCTGTCAGTTGTTATTGGGTGTTGGGCTGTCAAGGACGTAGAAACCAAATGGCTCACTTATTTTTGGGGTTTATCGATCGGCTTCTTCTTAGGGTGGTATTATCCTGTATCAAACCTGTAAGTCTCTTTTTCTATTTTGAATAGCCCTTGATTTCTGACGAAAATGTTTCGAGTCCTTAACATTGACAATGTGGGTACTAATATTGTGTGTTTCTATCTCGCTTTGTTTGAACAGTTTCTTTAGTATGTGTTTGCCGCGAAAGCAAGAAACAGAACTATCCGGGTTTTTGTAAGTTTGCTGCCTCTGTATACCGATGATGATGTTGGGAAGTCAACGATTAACTCATTCACCTAATTTGCCACTTCTTTGTCGTGTATAGTAATTGTTGCTCCCAAATTGCTTCATGGTGGCCTCCACTTGTCTTCACTATCATGCTTGAGAATAATATTCAATTGCCATGGGCTCTGACTGTTGTCGCTGCCCATTTTGTTCTTGCCGCCTTAATTTTATGTTTGTGTGATCCTTGGGATAAAATTCTCGAGGATTGTCAAACAGTGACGGTAAATTTTTATGAAGACGACAACAAAGATGAGGCAAATGACACGAACGATGAGAATCATCCAACAGAAAATCAGCTTCTTGGCACCGCATCTGCCTAGCCATGACCAATCTCTCTATATTGAGACTCGCACTTGCATTAGAAGATATTAAGCAAAGATAGTACAACAGCCCATTAATTTAGAAGGAATGATGTTCACTGGATTTTTTCGCAGTTATGGAGATGTTCATTAAAATAGATAAAAATTAAATTCGGCTGATCCAATCAAATGCCCCTCACCTTGCCTTACTCTATGGTTGTGGGGCTGAACTCTTGAACAGTGGATGGATACCATGCTTTCCTCTGCTCTCAGTAATGTACCATCATTGACCACCATGTTGGTTCCCACGTAGTCAGAATATCTGGTAAGACATTTTGAGCCTCCATTTTGCTCTGGCTCCAGGTTTGTGCCCCTCTGGTGCTGCTGCCAGCCACGCACATTCCGTTTGAATGTGTAAGATTTCATTCTGGTGCTGTCCTGTTGTTATTGCAATTGTTATTGCAAAATTCACTGCAAAGAAAGAGGTAACATCAATTTGCAATTTCTTTTTTGGCAAAGTTGTGATGTCACCTGTGGAGAATGGGTTTATCATTGTAAGAGTGGTGCTGCGATAGGCGCAAAAATCTTCATTTTAGGATGACTAAAAACGGAATGCTAGCGCGATCGCAGGCAGCGCAGTGTGACAAAAACACGACGATGATCTTGTTTTGAGAACTCGATCTATTTTAGCACCGCCTATTTGTTCATTCAGTGTCCGCGGCCTTCCATCCAAGCTTCGGTTTCTATCAACAACTTGTATCATTCGCACTGTGCTGAATATCCAGCCGCATATAGAATTTGACAAGGGAATCGACTGAAAACCCTTACAATCTTATTGTAGTATATTTACAGACGGGCAGCATTGTCGGAGGGAGACGGGACACACAAAGCTCCAGTTGACGATATCGAAGGTTTATAGTCGAGAGCTCATCTGCTTAATGACCCTTGATTACAGCTAAGGTAACAGCAATAAGTATGCCAAAATTAACTTTTCGAGATCGAGAAGAAAGATTTGAAACAGAAAGAATGATGCCGTCACAACACCAAAGAGATATCTCCCTGCGAGATCAGGAGATCGCTCGTTTACAAAATCAAGTAAAATCTCTATCAAATCAGCTAGAATCAGCGATGCAACAACAACAGCAACATCGCAAATACGCACAACAAGATGGTAATAGCAATGCTAACGGTTCTCATATCGCCAAGAGGATGAATCTTATGTCTCCCCATGCCGTGCACATCCAACAGGTCGACTCGGAAACCCTTCCTGGGGCTAAGCGCAGTGTGATAAGGGCTGGTAGAGAACGAATTGGTCGCAGTGCCAGCATATCTACGCAGCGGGCAATGGCATTACTGCCATCTTCGGCCGGAGATCGATATGCTAACAATCCAATTGCCATTCGGATCTTAGACATGTTCCAACGCCCGAATGCCCACGTCGACTATTTGAACAGCGAACAATTTGCAAAAGATCTATTTACGTTGTGCTCGAAGGTTCGAAAAATTCTGGAACGTGAACCCCGTGTTGTTTATTTGCAGAGCCCTTGTTATATTTTTGGTGACATTCATGGGAATCTTGAAGATCTACATTTCTTTTCCGACAATATATGGAGATTGGGTATGAGTCTCACAGCAGGAAACTTTTTATTTTTGGGCGACTACGTTGATCGTGGCATGTCTTGCATGGAGGTAATTGCATACCTTCTATCAATGAAATTACAAAACCCCCACAAAGTATTTTTACTCAGAGGCAATCACGAAACACGTGACGTAAATGGATGGGAGGAGCACTATGGTGAAAGAAGCTTCATTTGGCAATGCCGCAATCGATTCGACGATAACATCGGCTACAGACTTTGGGAAGCTTGTAATCAGGTTTTCGATCGACTTCCCTTAGCCGCAGTTGTCGATCAAGATATATTCTGCGTCCATGGTGGTATTCCACGGCCTATTGCCATGGGGAATCCAAACTATCGTGGACCCACTACCACCCGAATCCAAGACATCTTGAACGTTCCGAAGGTCGCCGGGATCAATCCACCCTATGTCCACGAAAACGATACTTATCAACAAGTTGCATCGGATTGCATCTGGAGTGATCCTGCTTCGGAAGATCAGGAATTGCGCAGTGTAGATCCACAAACGGGTTACGGCGAATCTTTGAGGGGCGGCGGCGCAATTTGTTTTGGAAGCAAGGCCGTGACACAATTCCTACAAGAACAAGGCTTTTCTTACATTATGCGGGCTCATGAGGCACACGCCGAAGGTGTCGCAGTTAGTAAGGGTGCGAGGGTATTCACCGTGTTTTCCACCAGTAAGGATCATAACCAAGGATCTCAAGCACTGGCTGGATGCATATTGGTCGACGATGACAAACTCCAGGTTATAAATCGTAGCCCAGCGTACAAAGACCAATACGTTCATCGCCGAGATTCTATGAGTTTGAATTCCCTTAGTCATTTAGAAATTGCAAAGCGTATTAGGCTAGGTTTGATTACACCTGGTGACGACGACGACGACGACGACTACTTTGATGATGATGACGACGACGAAGAATGGCAGGATGACGAGTCAAACAACAATAGTGAAAACCACGATATGGATAGTAGTTTTACAGAAGGAAGCTCTTCGGCCATTCCAAAAGTTCCGGATGCCCGTGGTTTTGCGCAGTCGCAACCAAAATCACAACAAGAACAATATACCTTGGCTCAGGGCCGGCGATCGTCGATTGACCTTTCACAGATGAGCAATAATTTGCACGACTCACAGTCTTCATTAGATTTTTCGAATATGTTTGCTAATAATGGTTCGTCTCATGGGGGAATGTCAATACTCGGAGGTTCGTCTCACGACCTACGAGAATCACTTCGAAATCAAAATGATATCATTCGACTTACCCTGAAGGAGGACGAAGACTGTGACGAAGATTCGACGGTGGATGGTGACGATATTGAGGGTATCAATGACGACGACGATGACGACGATCGTAATATGTCAAATATGTCCACAGACTAATAATTATGCCTGATATCCATGCGAATGCAAAGAGCAATCTGGACCTCCGACTCATAATTTTGATACAATATTGAATATGATTTTTCACACCATTTCATACACCTCTTGTTGATGCATTGCTGCGGCATTTATTTTTACTGCTTCCTTGTATCTTGAAGAGGTTTTGGAGACCTTTGAATTTTATCTAGTTTTCTTTCGATTGTCATTTTTATTTTCTGATGAATAAATACTACTGGAAACGACTAATTTGTAATTTCCCTGAATCTTGCTATTAGTAGTCTAACAGAGGTCTCGCTTCACATAATTTCTAACGTCATGTTGATAAAAAGATCCATCAACCTTATGGCAGTCTCAGTATAAACATCATGTTTTTACTAGATATCTTCGAAAGTCACATATCATCTTCTCGAGAAAAAAAATGATGTCAAATTTCAATGAGAGGAAACTAAATTATGCCTTCTGAAATAGTAGTATTTTCAAACCGAACACGCCAGCCGCTCACGATAAACGGTCATTCACATCATCTCGTTGATCTCAAAACTTGAATAAATTCTATAACCACTGCTTTCAAGTTCTGGCAAAAGTAGAGTATTGTACAAGATTTCATAGAGAAAGACGATTTGATTCTCTTGAGTGGCGCACATTTGTCTGCTACGGCAAACACGATGAAGATCTCCAAGTCGTCAATACAGCATAAATCGTCGGCGCGTTCCCCATTAGTGCCGCATGTGGCGTTTTGGATTGGAGCATTTCTGATAAAACTTCTCTTCCCCGTATATTTGAAATGGCTAGCCTACGATAGTATAACGATACTACTCTTAAGCGTTTGGTATCCTTTATGTGCTACGATATCGCTTATTCATCGAGACAAATGCCTGCGGCAAAAACAGAACGAAAGGATCGAAATCTCAAACGACGGGATCGAAATCAAAAGAGAAGGAACAGAATCGCTACAAATGGAACGGCAATTTTGGATCGAATACTGGAGTGTTGGATTTGCTGGTGTTCAATTTCTTCGACGTGTCATCACGTTGATTCCCCCGCTACAACAGATAGGACGTGATTATCCGCACTTACCCGTCATCTTGAATGAAATCGAATTATTATTTTTTACTTGGATTTTTGCTATGGAAACGCTTCTGAAACACCATCAATTCTATGCCGGTATTGACGAAAATAAAAGAAACATGAAAAAATTTCTTCCTCTCGCATTTCTAACAAAATCGACAAGGCCCAAGTTGATGAGACTGCAAATGGCTATCTCCGAGCAAATATCGAAAGACACCTGGCAGCGATTGATAAAGCGCAAGGCACAGCGTGTCCTCGAAGTGATGGTCATGTTACAATTATTAGAGGCAGAAACAATGGAGTATATGCTGCAACTGTTGGAAGAAGGAAGATCATTATTGCTGCTTTCCGTTTTCATGGTGTTGCCCTCTTCGATCTCTCAAGTCGGCCTATTATACGTCCAGTTTATTTTTCCGAGCGCACGTTCACTGCTACTGTCGCACAAGAGAGATGATGACGACGACAGTGAAATTTTGAGCTTGAAATATTGGGTTCTGAATAGTATTCTCTCTCTCTTTTTCTCTTTAAGTTGGTGGATTTGGTGGTGTGTCCCTTTTTCCAATCAACTCTTACTTGGAATCCGATGCTTTGCAACTTTCCCATCGACTATACGCCACTACTATCATACCCTTGAACTAGAGCTTGTTGCTTTTGGGATTCTTTCAGGCGAAGAAAAAGTAACTGTCAAAGAAACCAAAACCGTCCAAGCATTACGAGCTGTTGTTAAGCGGCTTCCAAGAGACAAACATGCATCGAGCTTCCAATTTGAAATAGACGAGCTGGATAGCCAATACCAAAATGGTGACGAAGATAGTAGCATAGGTAGTGTCGATACGACAGAGTCTGAAATCGAGAGGAAAAGGATAGAACGTCGCCAAAAGCGAGCTAAGAAGAAGAAGTTGAAGCAGAAACAATTTTCGGGAATGGCTGAAAGCGATAGTGCGCGATCGTCCCCAACACTGGAAGAAGAAAGAGATGCGAGAGATGCAGCCACGGTTGATACGGCATCTCAAGCAGGAATTCGGCAGGTCGTGCCATATTCTGTATCTGATGATACAAGTAATTTGATATCGGCCTCCTCTTTAGAAAGCGGATCTTATACGACTTTTGGTTCTAATTATTCTTCCTCGCAAGTCCACACGACTTCAAAATCGACAAAGATGAAGATTGCTACTCCTACTGAAAATGTTGTTGGCGAGGTAGAGGTTCAGGTCAAAAGGTCGACTCTATCTATAACAAACTCTATGTCGTCCGGAAGTGATTTTCTCTTCCCATCAGCTTCATACGAAAGTGAATTGAATACAACTTCCACTGATAATGAAGTCAATAGCTTTATCGATTCGGATGAAGTGCCGACATCCCCACGGCGATCTTCTCGTTTAACTCAATTACGAGAGTGGCAAGATCGAAAACAAGAAGAAAAAACAAAACTTGCGAGTGTGACGGAAAATTCATTGAAAGCCAAGTCCTCCTACTCGGATAAACAACACAAAAAATCAAAGAGATCCAAGAAGAAACCCTCGCCTGAAAGCAATTGGGATGAAGGGTCCACTTCTGAAGGGTCGCCCAATAAAGCATCGAAGGCATCATCTCGCGTAAAGAAAGGAAGAAAATCGACATCACCAAAGAAATCGAAAGCGACATCCTCTGAAGGAGAAAGCGTTGCCACCAAAATGACTGCAGCTTCTCTTGGCAAGAGAGTCAAAAAGAAGTCCTCGGTTGCAACCCCTGAAAGAAGTACCAAAAGCCCTAGAAAAAAAGACGAGGCGTCACCTTCCGATAACACAAGTCGTGTCAAGCCCAAGAAAGTGCCGAACAGCCGTAAAAAGAAGAAAGACATTTCTACCATGCTAGGTCTTTGAATGGACACTAACCAATCAATCATTCATAATCGAGACCAATAATATTAGAGAATCATGTGTCACGATCGTAGCAACAATGCTATGGGGATATACATCATTTGAAGACACCAAATATAGACAGAACAATTCAGCATGAAAACTTATAACACCAATAACAGTAATGTGTATTATTATCAAATCCTGGAGCAGGGGTTTCATAGTAGATACGTCAGATACAAGGGAGCTTTAGACTTTGCCATAATCAAAAGATGTCGAGTACAGAGGACTTGACTTTTGCTGCTAATGTATTGTAGATATTGCAATCATTGTTAATTACAGCATTGCTGGTGTACTAGTATTTCAGATGATGATGCATCAACTAATCTAGTACTAAAAGTATTTTCTGTCGCCTCAAAAATCCACCAAAAAACAACTCTTTCCAAACTTCGTACGTAGATTCGTGAAAGAAGAATATGGCTGAGGTTGCACACACGCATCCCATGTGGCGCGATCACAGAGTGTTCTCATTTCAATGATAACGGATTGAAAAAATAAAAATGTTATGCTACGCGAACCGGATGGCCATCATCCATCAAATCAAAAAAGCTCTGCCAATCATCTGTGATAAATCTAGATCTTCGCTCAAATAATAAGTCGCACACGATTTATTCGTAACCCATCAAAAAATGGTCGATGCCAATCAGCAATAGCGACATCATTATCTCGCCGAGATCTATTGTCAAGTGTTGACTATTATTGCAACGTAACTCATTTTGTTTCGACCAAAGACTCCACCAGCATCTATTTACATTACATTCTGTGATAAATCAGAACCGAACCTTTTCGCAAGATGATGCTTTCACCTTCCGCCGCCCGCATAGGAACTACTTCCACGATGCTGAGGGAATTAGCCAAAAAAAAATCCCGTCGCGCTGGCTTTCCTGCGATGGCAAGTCGTCATCTTAACAACAATCAAAAGAATTATTGCTCTCTTTATTGTGAGAGTCGCATTCCTTCCGGCTTGAGTGGCACTCGGAAGGGAGCACTTCTTCCGAACGCCCGTGCCGCCTTCTCGGCAAGTTCGGAAGTCTTTCCTGCACGTTGGAAGTCCACATTGGCTGCTTATTCGGATTCCGATTCTGACGATGACAACGATGCTGGAGTGAATGCTTCAACCACTCGCAACACCGTCGGGAGTGGAGCCTTGTCACACGAAGAGGCCTGGATGATTAATCTTGGTCGTGCCGACAACAACGAGTGGCTCACAGGCTCTCGTGATCCCGATGAGTGGTTCACTGGCAAGCAACCGAAAATCTGTCCCGGTGTTGACTCAAATGAAATTATCCGCTCTTTGTCACTGCCTCGCCTCGACGCAGTGACCAGAGAGGCGGCATTAGAATATTTCGACAAGTACGTGCTGAGTGATGACATTATCGATGCAATTGTTTTTTTATTATCCAATAAACAAGTTTCTATGACGGCACCACTAACATCACCAATTTTTTTCTCGTGTTAAGTTCTTGGACCCTATATGAGACGCTGTTTGCTGGACTAAACGGAGAGGAATACTTCTATAGACCACCGCCACACGGTTTGAGGCATCCTCAAATCTTTTACTATGGCCACACCGCCTGCCTCTATATCAACAAGCTTCGCGTGAGTGGAGTGTTAGAAAAACCCTGCAACGCATATTTTGAGAGCATCTTTGAGGTTGGTGTGGACGAAATGCTGTGGGACGATATGCACAAAAATGATATGCTTTGGCCTACCGTTCGTGAGGTTCACGAGTATCGTCAGCAAGTTTACGAAGTCGTGAAGGATGCTATTATGAACCATCCCTCGTTGGATGACTCGAATGGACCTGTGAAGGTGGATCAATCACATCCCATGTGGGCTCTTTTTATGGGATATGAGCACGAACGTATCCATCTCGAAACGAGCTCAGTGTTGTTTCGGGAAGCACCTAAGCATCTTGTCCAAGCACCAAAAAACTGGCCACCTCTCCACCCATCAGCCTTCACCGAGACTCCCACTTCGAACCCTGTCGAAGGTGTTGATTATCCGCCAAATAAAATGGTATCTGTCAAGCAAGACAATGTTGATCTTGGAAAACCGGCAGATTTTCCATCCTATGGATGGGACAACGAATATGGAGAACGTACCGTTGACGTCCCTGACTTTGCTGCTAGCGAACATATGATTACAAATGGTGAATACTACCAATTTGTGAAAGAGGGCGGCTACCGCAATAAAGAATATTGGTGCGATGACGGGTGGGCATGGCGTACCCATCGAAACCTGAAATGGCCTTTTTTCTGGCAACAGGTTGGACCAGCGGGATCTCACGAGTATAATCTCAGAACTATCTTCGATGTGGTGCCTATGCAATGGAACTGGCCTGTTGACTGTACATACTATGAAGCGAAGGCCTATTGCGACTGGAAGGTAAGCAGCATAGAATTCGAAACAATGCAATGATTTGGTAATGGAGTTCAACTCTAATGTTTTGCAACTCTTGTTGTCTCTATTTATATTCACATGACCCAGACCAAGAAGGATGGCTCGCCAACATCAAAACCTTATCGGATCCTCACAGAGGCCGAACATCATGTGATCCGTCACAAGGATAACAATCTAGAATCGGCTCGGAAGGACGTATCAGCTGATAGAGTAATGTGTACCTCGGGAGAAGAGTTTCCTTCTGGCTCACATGGAGCAAACCTCAACCTCGCATTTTCTTCGCAAAATCCTGTTGACGAGTTTGCCCCTTCTCATACTGGTCACCGTGATACAACCGGTAATGCTTGGGAGTGGACAGAAGATCATTTTAATCCTTTGAAAGGTTTCGAAGTTCATCATGTTTACGACGACTTTTCATCACCTTGTTTCGATGGCAAGCATTCCATGATTGTAGGGGGGTCATTCGTCAGTACCGGAGACGAAGCATCTGTCTTTGCTCGCTTCCACTTCCGCCCTCACTTTTTGCAACACTCGGGATTCCGTCTGGTGGCTTCAGAAGAAGATGCACCTGCTACCCATTTGTTTGCCGGAAATTTCGGGGGACAAGCTGCAGCACGCGATGCAGCAGTCGAAAATGCGATGAACAATAGCACTCAAGATTGGAGCGACGAAAGCGATAATAATAATGTTTATGAAACAGATGAGAGCTTGGGCATGTACCTTGGACTTCATTACCCATCTTCAGGAATCACCGAGGGTGTTCCTCCAATTCTTCCTCATGATCAATCTCCGGTCCATGGCACGCATTTTCCTCAGCGAGTCGCCAACTTGTTGACCTCCCTGAATCCCAAGCGCACTACAGATAGGGCCTTGGACATGGGATGTTCCGTTGGAGGATCCTCATTCGAGCTTGCCAAAACATTCGGTCATGTGGATGCCTTTGATTTCAGTCAGAATTTCATCCACGCTGCAAAGAGTATGCAGGCCGGAGAAAAAATGGACTTCAAAGTCCCCATTGAAGCCGAACTATTCGAGACGGTAGAAGCCAACCTCGAACCAGGAATTACTCCCGAAATTGCTGAGAAGGTGAACTTTTTCGTGGGTGATGCTTGTAGAATCGAAGAATTGGATCCTGTCAAGGGAGATAATGGAGATTCAATCGCCAAAGGCAAAGCCTACGATGGTGTCATAATGTCGAACTTGTTATGTCGATTGCCGGATCCAGCCGCATGCCTCAATGGGTTGAGTAGCATTGTGAATCCAGAAGGTATCGTGGTGATGGTAACTCCCTTTAGCTGGTTGACCGAATTCACTCCACGCGGCAAGTGGCTGGGTGGGTTCCTGGATCCAGTCACCAACGAAGAGATCCGGTCAAAGGACGAGCTGCAATCTATTATGGAAGGAAATGGATTCAGTAAGATCCACGAGGAGCAAATGCCTCTGGTAATTCGTGAACATGCTCGCAAATACCAGTACATTGTCAGCGAGGCCACCGCATGGAAGAAGAACTGAAACAATTTTATATAGAAAACTTTGTATACATCACCAATTAGGGAGTCGACTTCAATTAGCAATCGCCTTCCATCCATTTGATTCTAAATATGAAGACGACAATAGGAATAATTTGATCACAAAAAGTAATTTACACATTAATACATTAGTATAAAAATTGTGCAGTCGCAAAATCTAGATACGTCGTTACGTTTTCAGACGTATTAACTTTGTCGTCGTACAATACAATGATGAAGTATCAAAACGTCATTTGTTCCAGTATGCCTATAGTTTATCAGACGTAAACCAGCGAGCTCATATGCAACAACTTCAAGAAGCCATCTGCCCAGATCTCCATACATCGTGGACTTGTCTAGAACAACGTGAAATCGACAAGACCGAGAGCCAAGAGACACAGAAACTACCTACAACAAATGAATACAGATGCAATTATAAATTAATATAGTCATAGAAATTATTGAATGCTTGAGCAGATCCCCGCCCGGATAAGTGAGTTTATCATCCGTATCCACTTCTCATTGATCTGCCCAGGCTCAACCCCAGTCATGTTCAATAGATCTATGATAAGTATAGAATATAGTAGAAGAATTACCATCATTGTATTTTTGTGACCCCCTCCTTTGCTTAGCACTGACGAAATATACCAGCCAACATAAAATCCAATTGTTACCAATCTGTTCACAGTTACTTCATAGTTTCGGTGACGATATCTTCGTCAGTCTCGCTGCTATTGCAGTTGTTGATGCTATTGCTGCATTCTTCCTCTGCAGATACTATCGATACTATGGTTTCCATTTCCTCCGAGCGAGAATGGGTTCCTCCTTGTGGAAGGTCCGACATCTTTCTCTTTTTCGTAGCAAGGTCATCGGCACTCTTGCTATCACAATCATTCCCAATGCTTCCTTTGTCATTCCCACTGGAAGGGCTTGTGTCAAGGGAAGCACGACGTATGCCAAAGAAAAGGGCCTCCGCGGCTTCCAATTCGTCTTTCGCCAACTTTCTACGCTGAGTTGGTCGCGATTCCGAGGAAGGACTTTCGACCTTTGTATCGTTTGAACCCTTTTCTTCCTCCTCAATGTCATTCTTGTCTTGAGTCGTGGAGGCTGGCGACACCGTTTTCGTGCCAGTGATGGTAGTGTTTGACGCAAAGGACGAAGCAAGTGGCATGGACGCCGATCGTGACATTAGACGAATTGTATTCGGAGTATTCAGAACAGCGGTTCTCTCTACCGTGTTCCCTCCCAGTGACTTCAGCGTGTTGATATCACCGGTAGGCCCCGAAGACGTGTTACCGTCATTTCCAGTGAAAGCTTCTTTCGTCATTGGTTGAACTGATGGCAACGCCGATGGGACTGTCGTTCCCGGCAATGATGCTGATCGGTGCATTTGTTGTTGGTGTTGCGATTGAATTGTGGACTTCATCCTGCAGATAAATTCTGCCCGTTTGAGGAACTCCATGCGACGCTGCCGGCTGTATTCGATGTATCGAAAGGCGTCAATGTTCCCATCCCGGTCCATGCATTGCAAGAGATTTGAGGCCCGGCGTTGGTGTTGTCGTTGGAAGGTACCCATTGCTGCCTCGATAGCTTCCACGTTCATAATTCCAGTTACGGGATTTATGTTGGCCTCCATGGCGTCGACGATCGATCAAAAATGCAAGTGAGCCTATCACTTCTAGATTGTTTCACTATAGGGAGATGTTCACGAAGCTAACGATAACGATTCAAGTGTTAATTTCAATGACTTAAAAAAGAAGACCAGCACGTTGCTTTTGTATGTGAAACAGCGATGTATAGTAACTCTGGCGGCTAGATGAATTTTTCTGAGACGCCCAAACAAAATTCAAAGTATTCCCACCGTTCAATCGATCGTGGAAAAGAAAGTAATCGAGTTCCACCAATGCGGCAGTGGACTGACAATAAAAGGACCATGTTTGAAAAATGACCAAATTCAAGAAATACTTAAGCTGCTATCGCAAGCAAGACCAATGTGGACGGCCTGGCTCGAAAATTCCAAACTCAAGTTGATGGCTATGTCTCTATGAACAATTATATTATAGCCTCAGTTTATAATAATGACCAATTCTTGTTTAAACAATGCTACGTAACAATTATACACGTTGATGACGTACCAGTGGTAACCTGGTAGTGCCAAATAAATCGGTAGGAAAGGGGGTACCAGTGGTAACCTGGTAGTGCCAAATAAATCGGTAGGAAAGGGGGTACCAGTGGTAACCTGGTACAGTAGTGCCAAATAAATCGGTAGGAAAGGAGGTACCAGTGGTAACCTGGTAGTGCCAAATAAATCGGTAGGAAAGGAGGTACCAGTGGTAACCTGGTAGTGCCAAATAAATCGGTAGGAAAGGGGGATTGAATTTGCATCCCCAAACAATCCATGAAATCACTCAAAGTGATGAAATTAAAAATTGCTGAATTCAAGAGTCCGCTGTCTATTATTTTCTATTTTCTTACCTTTGCTTCAGATCCGGAATCCAAACTCGCCAAATACTCTGCACCGATGGATCATAGATTACAAAATGGACAACCAAAACCCTTTCTTAAACAAAATTGGAGAGAATGAGCAGCTTTTGGAAGCATTGCGTCAACAACAGCAACGACAACAATATCCGCCTTCTATCGTTGCCCAACCACAACCAAATGTCATAGTGCCAACACCATCCGCTCTCGCTGATATTCAGCGACAAGCTCAAGCTCGATTGCTGCAATTACAGCATCATCAGCATTATCAGCAACTACAGCATCACCGCCATCAGCAACTGCTACAACTACAGCAACAACAACAGCAGCAACATCAACACCTCCAACAACAGTTGTCTAACCGAAGTGTTTCGATACCAATCCAGATTCACTCCCATCAACCATCTGTTGGCACCGCGGCCACCATCCCCCATTCATTTTCACCTTCCAGGCTGAAAGGCTTGACGAAATTGCCGTCTCCCGAGCTTGTTGACTTGACCAAAGCATCGCCTTCCAAACCGAAAGACAAAACCAAATCATCACCTTCCAAATCGAAAGGCAAAACAAAATTGGCGAAACAGAAAGTATTCACAAAACTAAATCTTGGCGAAGCCTTCGAATCGCTTCCTCACATTTTGTACAAAGTACTAAGCGAAGGGAAATATCCTAGTGCTATTACATGGTCGAACGATGGGAAAGGTTTTTATTACAATCCAGATGACGAGCAGATGGTTGACGTTCTGCGCGAATACTTCCATGGTGAGTTGTGAAAACCGGATTGTTTTATAACAACCATCGTAACTATATCACGAGAAATCGTACAATATATGTGCTCGTAGTTTGTATCACTGACTCATCCCTGGATTTTTGTCAGCACAAAACTTTCAAACTTGGTACCGGCATCTCAATTATTATGGCTGGAAGAAACATTTTACGGGAAAGTTGAAAGGTATGATGGTTAAAGAACGCTTTCATAGAGGAATGGATGCAGCAGACTTTCTGGCGATACACCAAAAAAGGACACTGGAGAAAAAACTCGTTAAAGAAAAGAGGAAAAAGGAAATAGAAATGAAGGCAAAGAAAGCCAATGTTTCCAAGAACAAGAACGACAAATCCAAAGTGACAAAAACCGCCAAGACAACTAGCAAACGGAAGGCGGGTTCGGGATCACGAAGTTCAATATCGAGCAACAAAAAGCGAAAGAAATTATTGAACTCAGCCGAGGCTGTTAAAAAGAAACAATTGAGTAAAGTAGTGCCGTCATCCGATGACAAAAGGGAAGGGCAGGTGTATACGAAGGAGACTAGAAGGGTTCGAGAGCACAAAAAATTGCACGACCTATTTTGGAAATGGGACTTGTGGAATTTCCCGACCGACCTTGATATATACTTGGAGAACGGGAAAATACAGCCATCGTATCTACACAGAAAGAAAAAGTCAACTAAAACTAATACCGCTGATATCGAACCAGATATGAACTGTGAAGATTCGGAAGAAAAAATTGCGTCTTTACTGTGCGACGAAAAAGTGCCAGCATTGATAACTGATGAAAAATGCGACAAAGAAGCTATGACAAATTTTATAGACAGGATACGGCGGGATAGAGAAAGGAAAGAAAAAATTCAGGAGTTGTGGACGAATAGTGTTGTGCCCAATGTCAAGGGTAAAGTGTTGCCACCAGCAAAATTTGCCAAGCCTACCGACCGATGGAAAAAAGTGAATGTGGGTGACCGAGTTGGCGTTTACTGGCGAGACGATAAACTTTTTTATAATGCAATAGTTCAAAAGCAGCAGGAACAGACAAGCTACTTTTATTTGATGTATGATGACGATGGAGCACAGGAATGGCTTGATTTGAGTCGTGAGGACTTCAAAATCTTGGAACCTCATGAGAACCCAAAAACTGGAGCAGCTACATCAAGCCCCCAAAAAGCGGCCAACCGCATATCAATTGATGGCGTAGACGAGACTCCCCGCAAGGATAACCGAGCACGAATCATTGAAGCACATCAGGATGAATCAATGCCAATCAATCTTCCAGATAGCCATTCCCATCTGGCACCTTTTGTTCGGTATTCGTGGAAGAGAGTAGGATTGGGGAGTCACACCGGAACTCCCAGTTACAATTCATTTCTACAAGCAAGGGATACACTAGCGCCAAAAGTGACAGCATTGGATTTGCTGAACGATCTGAGAGCCCTTCGCTCGAAAGGATTCTTCGGAATACCGCTGCAGTTAGACAAAAAGAATGATGTAAAAGAACTTGGCGCCTCTTCGAGTCAAAATCGAATAGTAATGAATCAATTGCGCAAATTGAACGAACAAATAGAGATAGATAGAGATGTGCCATCCTCTATGGAACAATTTGATCGAACCGTCAATGATGTCCGGAAACTGACAGATAATTGGAGTATACCAGCTTTGAGAGATAATCTACGGAGTATTGGAGAAACAGTTCTACAACTGAATGAGCGGGAGTCTAGGATACTCGATAAATGCAAAAAGAAGGAGATTTGTTAAGATAGACCACTACCGTACTGGTTCGTTCAAATTATTGCAATAGATTGAGAAACTAAAAGCTAAAAAACCTATTTCCAAAATTTAAAATTTGATTCGTTTATGTTCGTGGGATACAAACGTATGGATACGAGGTACAACACTATGCTATTCGGCAAGACATTTTTTTCGTACGTGTTCATTCAACAATCGTTTCAATGCTGACAGCTTGCAGAACGTTGCAGAACGTTGTACAGATACCATGTTTTGACAACAGCATCTCGACGCCATTGCTCTTGCCATAAAAATCGTAACATCACAGTTAGATTAATAGCAGGATTATTCCACGAAAAAATCACACGAACAGAAACAAAGCGTCACCATGCCTGGTCGTTATACTCTTATCAAGGTAGTCGCCGCACTATGTGCTCTCGAAACAGCTTTCGCCTTTGCACCTCAACAACAACCAGCTGCCCCGAAAACTTCTAATTCTTTGGTCGAGAAAATGAGCAAATTTGCCATGACCGCTGCTGTCGCTATCTCTACTTCTCCGTTGGTGGCGTTGGCCGAAGAGGTCGATGATTACGAATACGGAGCAGTAAGTGCTCCAATATCGGTTGCTTGGGTTGGCGGTGTGTTTGCCGTTGGGACGGCTCTTCTTCCAATCGCATTGCAGGGCGGCGAAGATGCTTTCAATGAAATGAGAGAAAACGACAAGGGAACATTTGGAACAGGTGACTCTTCCGCATTGGATCGCAGATCAAAGAGAAACAAACGATTCTAGGACCTTCCCCGTGTTGCCTGGGTCACCGCACCTTCGGTAGGCTTGTCACGAACAAAAAATCTCAACGATTTATTAGCTACGATGTTGTGAACAAGATCTCCTAGGCGCAACGCCGGGCTGGTCCTGCCATTGCATCTTGCTTGGAGTCTTGCCCTGAGTATTTTCAAAAGTCGTTTGCATTAACAATTTTTTTAAGTTAATTACATTATGAATGAAGATGCACAGATGCTCTACTAGTATGGCATATTTTTTCAGCACTGAACGGTTTTCTTGACGCGTTTCCAAAAAGAGTCTATTTTGGGGCGTCTTAGATCCTGGTCAATCTCCAGTATTTTGTTAGCTGCGTCATCCCCTGACCAGGCGCCAGCGTCGACCCAACCCTGAGAGCCGTCCACGGAGAAGGCTTCCCCAGCCACGAAGATCTTGCCCTCCTCCCAGCCGCTGGCCTCATCGATGGCGGCTGGATCGACCGCCCCAACGGGATTGTTTTTGCAATACCTTTTTCCTCCCGGGCAGCTGTAGGACTCACGGGAAAAGGTGCCGTTAAAAAGCGGCTTCTCGCCCCAGTTTTCAATTATTGTGCCACGATCGAAATTGTTCTTGATCTTGTTCGCTCTAGCATCTCCGTCCGCAGTACCGTCTTTAAAATCGATTGCCATTGTATCCACAAGTTCCGAAAAGATTTCCTCATCGCTCATCCCGATAAACGGTTCAATCTGTGGCCCCAGAACGTACCCTGCTAGCAGCATGTTGCCGTTCTCGAGACCGGGCTGGTTCACGGCAGTGTAGTCCCAAAACAAATTCTCGCCACCGTCCTTGCTGTAGCAAGTTCCGATCTCGTAGTTGCACCAGGAGTTGTTAGCGAAACCGCCGTAAGCCGTCGGAAGCTCGTCTGGGTTCTTGAATTCCATGTAGGCCTTGAAGCCCTTCCAATAGCCATTCCCCCGACTAGTGGGGTGTTTGACAGTGATCTTGTCCGGTAGCGGCGGGTCGAAAGCGATAATCCCATCCCTGAGGATTGGCCATGGAACGGTGACTACCACATACCTGGACAGGAAGGACCGGCCGTCAGAGCACGTCGTCAGGATAACGGAATCATCCTCGGATCCGTCGTCGTAGCTGACAGAATCCACGACGCAGTCGTACTCGATCGAGGACCTGATTGGCGGGACAACATAATCGTCAAAAAAGTGCCAGTAGCTGTAATTGGAGAAGGTCCCATAGCTGCTGTCCTCATAGATGCCGGAGTATTTTCCTTGGTCGCACAAGATATTCTTGATTTGCTTGGGGTACTGGATGAAACTCGCCCCCATTTCTAGGGAAAATTCCGAGTAAAGAGAATCATCCTTTTTGAAGCGCCCCCCGAACATGGATTGGGCCTCCAGGATCTTGATGTCCGACGCGTCCACGGCGTCGCAGCGGCGGCTGTGGCGGCAGCGATTGACCAGAGTGTGACCCGCCGCGAGGCCGGCCGCGCCCGCCCCAACGATGACGGTGTGATAGACTTCCCTTGTAGGGGCTTGAGATGGGTAACTTGATGCTGACGGCTCTGCAGTTGGCTCCACGCATCGGCCGTAGTTGGTTCCCTCCTCGCGCTCCAAAATGAATTTCTTTTTGCACTGTTCGCAGGAAAAGTTGTCGGATTCCGGGTCGCCGTCCATCGACACGGTAAGTTTTTTTGCGCATCCCTCCGGCACGAGCCCGTTATTCAGCTTCCGACGGCAACTCTTCTTAAAAGGCCCGTCCGACAACCACTTGCATTTGCTCTTATTTTTGTTGCAATCACTTTTCTTTGAAAACGCGCACTCGTCGTTGGCGGGAGCAGCGGAGCAAACAGCGGCGGCAACGATTGACAGCAGCAGCGGCAGCGAGACGTTACGAAAGAAACGGAGCTTCATAGTTCGGATGGAAATACAGTCTGTAAACAAAATAATGAGCCTTGCTTGCCGTGCCGCATGGGTCAGTTGCCATCCTATTATTTCAGGTGCATTGGACGGTGCCGCGATGGAGCGGGCCTTTTTGCCGTACCAAAAAATTTGAATCTTTCTTTGGTATCGTATCTCCAGCCATTCTTCAATACTGTACTTCAATTATCACGTACTGTACGGGCACTATTACGAGGAGAACTCAAGATTTTTTAGGGGAGAACAAAAAATGAAGCAATCTGGTGGAATTGATCGGCTCGTGCAGCAGCTTTGCTAATCGCCTCGGCGCAACACGCTACCAAAACCAACCCAGGACCAACAATCAAAGAGAGGAGGTCAAAAGTGAGGCTGGCAGAACGGGGACATGGCCCACCAGCACACCTGTGGTGCTTGCAGTTGGGGGATCCAGCCTGGGGTGTTGCCACCCCAGTGGCAACCCCATGAGATCACTGGGCAGCTGGGTGGCCACTATTGTGGTCACTTTAGTTGCCCAGAGCAAAATGTGCCTTGGCAGTGAGTTTGCCAGCAGGGAGGTGGGCTTGCACCAGGCCTGAGCCCCTTGCACCCCGGCCCTTTGTGCCCCAGCAGGTGGGGTGCCCCCCCCCCCCCCCCCCCCCCCCCCCGGCCCCCCCCCCCCCGCCCCCCCCCCGGGGGGGGCGGGGGCTCTCCTTTGCGTCTCTCTCTCCTCCTGGCCC
>Ga0115013_10000438_pt1 | contig 25376 bp, 32 predicted proteins | sample SouAtlMetagenome_2_FD_88686 | JGI IMG/M metagenome (GOLD analysis project Ga0115013, IMG submission 88686) | Marine eukaryotic phytoplankton communities from Atlantic Ocean - South Atlantic ANT15 Metagenome | ecosystem: Environmental > Aquatic > Marine > Oceanic | place: South Atlantic Ocean...
AATTTGGGCGGCAAAAGGTGTACTTTTTCTTGAACCCTTAAAGCCAGAACCGCCAGATGTAGCCCAACAAATTGTATTTCCCTGCTTATCAGTAATAGTAACAATAGTGTTGTTAAAAGATGAATGAATATGAGCAACACCATCATTAACTATTTTTTTATTTTTCTTTCCTTTAGTTGCCATAATTATCCTCTCATCGGCTTCTTAGGCCCTTTTCTTGTTCTTGCATTATTTTTAGTGTTCTGTCCTCTTGTAGGTAGTTTTCTTCTATGTCTAATACCTCTATAACTAGCTAAATCCATCAATCTTTTTATATTTGTGCTTATATTCCTTCTAAGATCCCCTTCAACAACATACGATGCTACTGAGTTTCTTATACTTTCAATTTCTTCTTCAGATAAATCAGATATTTTTCTTGTATAGTCTATCTTTAAATCAATACAAATATCTTGAGCTGTTTTTCTTCCGATTCCATATATGTGTGTCAGTGAAATCTCAACATGTTTGTTTTCTGGAATATTTACTCCTGCGATTCTTGCCATAATTTAACCTTGCCTTTGTTTATGTTTCTGATCTGTCTTGCAAATTACAAAAAGAACTCCGTTTCTTCTAACAATTTTGCAATTTCTACAAATCTTTTTAACTGATGCTTTTACTTTCATATTATCTTTTATAATTTTTTAAATTTGCTTTCTTCATTAAAGAAGCATATTGAGATGACATCATATGAGATTGAACCTGCGCCATGAAATCCATTAATACAACCACAATAATTAATACGGAAGTACCTCCAACAGAAATAGTAGGTGATATTCCTCCAAAATTCATAAGCGCAATTGGAAGAAGACATATTAATGTTAAATAAATTGCCCCAAATACTGTTAATCTTGCTAATACGGAATCAATATAATTAGCCGTTTGTTCTCCCGGTCTAATTCCAGCTATATAGGCTCCAGATCTTTTAAGGTTATCAGAAACATCTTTTGTATTGAAAGTTAATGCTAACCATATAAAGCAGAAGCTAATTATTAATGTTGCGAAAACAATAATGTATAGCGGCTGTCCTGGGTTCATAAGTAAAGCAAAGCTCTGAAGAAAACCCAATGATTCGCTTTCACCGAACCAGGTGGATAGTGAGGCAGGAAACAGTAGAAATGTGCTTGCAAAAATTGCAGGAATAACGCCGGCCATATTTACTTTAAATGGTAGGTGGCTTGTTTGCGCCTGCATTAATTTTCTACCTTGCTGTCTTTGTGCATAATTAACAGTAATTCTCCTTTGTCCTCTTTCAATAAATACTACAACAGCTATAACTGCCATCGATAAAAGGGCTATTCCAATTAATAAAAGAATACTTATTTCTCCAAGTCTTGACTGCTCCAAAGCCTGTCCAATTGCAGCAGGAATGCCGGTAAGAATACTAGTTGCAATTATTATTGATATCCCATTTCCAATACCTCTTTCAGAAACTTGCTCTCCAAGCCACATTAGGAACATTGTTCCGGCAACTATTGAGAATACAGCTGGCAATATAAAAGAAATGCCAGGGTTTATTGCAGCAGACGATGATAACGTTACTGCTAATGCTAGACCCTGAATAAAGGCTAAAATAGCTGTTCCGTATCGAGTATATTGAGTTATTTTATTTCTTCCAGCTTGGCCATCTTTCTTTAATTCTTGCAAATAAGGAACCGAATTTGAAAAAAGCTGCATAATAATTGCAGATGATATATAAGGAACAACGTTCAAGGCGAATATACTCATTCTTTCCAATGCTCCTCCTGAAAATAAATTAAATAGGCCGATTAAAGTGTCATCCTGTGTTGAAAAAAATCTTTCAAGCTGGACAGGGTCTATACCAGGTATTGGAATATGTGTTCCCATCCTGTAAATAATAATTGCAAAAAAGACGAATCTTAAACGTTTCCAAAGATCGCTCATGTTACCTTGCTCTGCCATTACTTAGTGCTTGCCTCTTCTTGTTTGTCTTTATTTGTACTAACTTCTAAAATTTTACCGCCTGCATCTTCTATTGATTTCTTAGCACCCTTGGAAACTGCAATTCCTTCAACAGTTACTTTTGAACTTATTGAAGTATCACCAAATATTTTTACTTTTTTGATTGATTTGCTGATTATTTTATTTTCAACAAGAGTATTTAAATTTACTACATCCATTCCATCTATATTTTTAACATTTACTTCCTTAAAACTATTATTTACTCTTGAAGAGAATCCAAATTTTGGCAATCTCATCTGTAATGGCATTTGTCCACCCTCAAATCCAGGTCTTATTTTCCCGCCTGATCTAGATTTTTGACCCTTATGGCCTCTACCAGAAGTCTTGCCAGTACCTGAGCCTATTCCTCTGCCAACTCTTTTCCTATTTTTTGAAGACCCTTCATTAGCAATAGAATTTAAAGTCATAGTATTTTTTAAATCTTCGCTCATTTTTATTTTTCCATTATCTCTAACATGTCTGAGATTTTATTTATCATCCCTCTGTTACTTGGTGTATCAACGACTGTTACGGTTTGATTTAATTTTTTAAATCCTAAACCTTTAATGCACAGCTTATGTCTTTGCATTCTTCCAATGCCACTTTTAATAAGTTTAATTTTTATTTCTTTATCTTTGTTCATGATATTTCTTCAACTTTTTTGCCTCTTCTTAAAGCAACTGTTTCGGGTGATTCCATTTCATTTAAAGCGTTAATAGTTGCCCTAACAACATTTACAGGATTTGTAGATCCATAACACTTTGCCAAAACATTTTGAACCCCTGCAAGTTCTAATACTGCTCTCATTGCTCCTCCAGCAATAATTCCAGTACCCTCTGAAGCAGGCTGCATATAAACATTAGCTGATCCATGTTTAGCCTTAATCGGATACCATATAGTAGTATTGTTAAGTTCTACTTCAATCATACTTCTTCTTGCGTTTTCCATAGCTTTTTGAATAGCAATGGGTACTTCTTTGGCCTTACCTCTTCCAAAACCAACTCTACCATTACCATCACCAACTACAGTTAAAGCTGTAAATCCAAATATTCTTCCACCTTTAACAACTTTGGCTACCCTATTTACTTGAACTAACTTCTCTTCTAGAGCGTCAACCTGCTGATTATTCATTGCATTATTCTCTTTCATTTAATTAAAACTCCAATCCTGCCTCTCTAGCAGAATCTGCCAAAGCTTTTACTCGACCATGATATTTATAACCAGATCTATCAAACACAACCTTCTTAATACCATTTTCTATTGCTCTCTCTGCAACCTTCTTCCCAACTTCTGCTGCAGCCATTAGGTTGTTTGAATTTAAATTCAATTCTTTTTCTACTGTAGATGCTGATACGATAACTTTCGATCCAAGATTATCAAATATCTGTGCATAAAGATGTTGAGAGGATCTATAAACACTTAGCCTAGGAGATTCTTGATTCCTAATGTTAAATCTTGATTTTTTTGCTCGTCTTAACCTTGATATATTTTTAATACTCATTATGCACCTGCCCCGGCAGCTTTCTTAGCTTCTTTTCTTTTGACCTGTTCATCAGAATATCTAACACCTTTACCTTTATATGGCTCAGGTGGTCTAAAGGATCTAATTTCTGCAGCAGCTTGCCCTAGAACTTGTTTATTGTGGCTTCTTAAAATAACTTCTGTCTGTGAAGGTGTTTCTACATCAACCTCTTCTGGTAATTGATATTTTATAGGATGAGAAAAACCTAACGTTAGCTCTAGTAGTTTCCCTGAGGCTTTTGCTCTATAACCAACACCAATTAGCTCTAGTTTCTTTTCGAAACCATCTGTAACTCCAATAATCATATTATTAATAATTGCTCTTGTTGTCCCGGCTAAAGCAATAGATTGTTGATTTTTTTCATCATATTTAATGGTTATGATGTTTTCATTAATTTCTAACGATACAGATGAGTGCATATTAAAATCTAATTCACCCTTGCTGCCCTTAATTATTACAACATTATTATCAATTGTTAAATTAACTGAATCAGGAACTGTTATTGGATTTTTTGCTACTCTAGACATTAAAATACCTCACACAAAATTTCACCACCAACATTATTGGCCTTTGCATCTTTGTCAGTCATAAGCCCTTGGTTGGTAGAAATAATATATGCACCAAGACCACCTTTTACTGTTTCAAAATCAGAAGCGCCTGAATACTTTCTTAGGCTTGGTTTGCTTACTCTTTTAAGTTCCTTAATAACAGGCATTTCATTGTGATATTTAAGAGTAACCTCAATCATTGGTTTGTTGTCTAATTCTTTTTTGTTGCATGATTTTAGATAACCCTCTGCAATCAAAACATTAACTAAATCATGTTTTAATTTTGAATATGGCACTAAAACGTTGTCTTTGCCACGCATTAACCCATTTCTAATTCTTGTTAAGCAGTCTGATATTGGATCTTGAAAACTCATATTATTACCAACTTGATTTAACTAAACCAGGTATATCTCCTCTCATTGCAGCTTCTCTTAGCTTGATCCGACTCAAACCAAATTTTCTATAGACTGCATGAGGCCTACCTGTTACTTGACATCTTCTAACTACACGAGACGGACTTGCATTTCTTGGAAGTTTTTGAAATTTAATACGCGCCTCGTACCTTTCTTCACTCGAAAGACTTTCGTCATTCATTGTTTTTTTAAGAACAGCTCTTTTATCCGCAAATTTTGCGACTGTCTTAATTCTCTTTACTTCTCTTGCTATCATTGATTTCTTTGCCATAATTTTACCTACTGTTTAAATGGGAAGTTAAAAGCCCTCAAAAGCGCTTTAGCATGTTCTTGTGATCTTGCGGATGTATTAATGCAGACATCCATTCCCCTGATGTTATCAATATTATCGTAATTAATTTCTGGAAAAATTATTTGCTCTTTTATACCAAAGTTATAGTTGCCTTGTTGGTCAAATGATTTTGAGTTTAAACCCCTAAAGTCTCTCTCACGAGGAATAGCTATCATAATAAGCCTTTCAATAAAATCATACATTTTATTTCCCCTTAAAGTAACTTTGCATCCTAGTGGCCAACCCTCTCTAATCTTAAAGCTTGCCACTGATTGTCTTGCTTTTGTTGTTATTGGTTTCTGGCCAGCTATTACAGTTAAATCTTGCAACGCTGACTCTAAATGTTTCTTATCACTTGCGGCCTCACCAACACCCATATTTATGACAATCTTTGTTATTTTTGGTACAGCCATTATATTTTCTATTCCTAGCTCTTCTTTCAACGCTGGGCGAAGTTCTTTATTATATTTTGATCTTAAATTAGCCATTATTTGATCTCAGCTCCATCAGATTTAAACATTCTTATTTTTTTACCATTTTTATCAGTTGAATATGATATTTTATCTTTAGACTTCTTTTTTGGATTCCATATAGCTAAATTTGAAAGCGCTATTGCTGCTTCTTGCTCAACTACTCCGCCAGTAACACCCATCTCTGGATTTGGTTTTGTATGTTTCTTGACCATATTTATCCCAGTTACAATAGCTTTATTCTTAAATTTTAAAATTTCTCTTAGAGTCCCTTTTTTGCCAATATCTTTTCCAGCAATAACAATAACTTCATCTCCTGATCTTAATTTTGTTGGTGTTAGTTGATTTTTCATCTTATATAACCTCAGGAGCAAGAGATAAAATTTTCATATGTCGACCATCTCTAAGCTCTCTTGTTACTGGTCCAAATACTCTAGTGCCAATTGGTGCTTTTTGAGCGTTAATTAGAACAGCAGCATTTTCATCAAATTTAATTAAAGAGCCATCTCGTCTTCTAACTCCTTTTTTGGTTCTTACAATAAGAGCATCAACGACCTGACCCTTTTTAACTTTTCCAGTTGGAATTGCCTCACGAACTGCTACTTTAATAATATCTCCAATATTCGCATATCTTCTTTTTGAGCCGCCAAGAACTTTAATACACATGACGCTTCGTGCGCCACTATTATCAGCTATCTTAAGAAGTGACTGCATTTGAATCATTACTCTATCTCCTTAGTGACATCTTGGTTTGAGCTGTCTGTTATTAGGATCCATGTTTTAGACTTAGAATAAGGTCTACATTCTTGAACAGAGACAATGTCTCCAATAGATGCAATATTGTTTTCATCATGAGCATGAACTTTTGTAGCTCTCTTAATAACTTTTCCGTATAAAGGATGCTTAACTTTTCTCTCGATTTTCACAGTAACAGTCTTATCAGCTTTATTGCTGGTAACAATTCCTGTTAAAATTCTCGGGTTTGTTGTTTCCATTATTCTTTGTCCTTTAATTTAGTCTCATTAATAACAGTCTTAATCGTTGCAATTTTTTTTCTAATCTTTCTTAACTCACTCGTTTCATTTAATTGACCAGTTTTGTGTTTAATTCTTAGACCAAATTGAGATTCTCGTGCAGACATAAGCTCTGCATTGAGCTGCTGTAAGTCTTTTTTTCTTAAATCTACTAATTCTTTGTTCATTTAGAGATCCTTCTTTATAAAATGTGTTTTTATTGGTAATTTTGCTGATGCAAGCCTAAAGGCCTCTCTAGCAAGCTCTTCTTCTACGCCTGCCATTTCAAACATTACCTTACCTGGTTGCACTAAAGCGACCCAATACTCAACATTACCCTTTCCTTTACCCATTCTTACTTCCAATGGTTTTTTAGTAATGGGTTTATCTGGAAAAATTCTAATCCAAATATTTCCACCTCTTTTTATGTATCTGGTCATTGCTCTTCTTGCAGCCTCAATCTGTCTAGCAGTAATTCTGCCTCTATCAGACGCAACAAGTCCAAATCTTCCAAATGCAATAGTATTTCCATTTTGGGCCAATCCTCTGTTTCTGCCTTTATGCATTTTTCTAAATTTTGTTTGCTTAGGTTGTAACATCTTTCTTAGTTAACTCCCTGATTTTTATATGGATCTTCTGTAATTTCGCCTTTAAATACCCAAACTTTAACGCCTATAATTCCATATGTAGTAAGAGCTTCCGCAGTACCATAATCTATATCTGCTCTTAATGTGTGCAATGGTACTCTGCCCTCTCTATACCACTCAGTTCTTGCAATTTCAGCTCCATTAAGTCTTCCAGAAACTTCGATTCTTACACCCTTTGCGCTTTGTCTTAATGCGCTTTGAACTGTTCTTTTCATAGCTCTTCTAAACATAACTCTTTTTTCAAGTTGTTGAGCTACACCTTCTGCAAGAATTGTTGCGTCGAGATCCGGTTTTTTTACTTCTTTAATATTTATTTGTGCTGATCCTTTTACTATTTTTTGCACAGCTTTTTTAAGATTTTCTATTTCTTCACCTCTTTTCCCGATAATTATTCCTGGTCTTGCTGTGTGAATATTAACAATGAATGTATCAGCTGTTCTTTCTAATTCTATTTTACTAATTGAAGAATTTTTTAGTTTTGTGCCTAAATGTTTTCTAACTTTTAAATCTTCTATTAAATTTTTGGAAAAATCTTTGCCTTTTGCATACCAATTAGCATTTTGTTTCTTAGAAATACCTAATCTGAAACCATTTGGATTTACTTTTTGTCCCATTACTTATCTCCCTCTACCAAAACTATTTCTATATGGCATGTAGGTTTTATTATCCTATCGGCTCTGCCTCTTGCTCTAGGTTTCATTCTTTTAAGTCTCATTCCTTGATTAACAATAATTGACTTTACAGATAACTTATCAATATCAGAATTATTATTATTCTCAGCATTTGCAATTGCAGATTCTAATAACTTTTTAATAATTGCTGAACCTTTCTGTTTGTTAAAGTTTAAAAAGTCCATAGCTTCATCAATCTTTTTTCCTCTAATTTGATCAGCTACTAGTGCAGCTTTCTGAGGTGAGATTCTAGTTCCTTTTAAGTATGCTCTAGTTTCCATGATTAAGACTTCCTATCTCCTGAATGCATTTTGAAAGTTCTAGTTATAGCAAATTCACCAAGCTTATGACCAACCATATCTTCATTGATAAAGACAGGAATATGTTGCCTTCCATTATGAACTGCAATTGTTAAACCAACCATAGATGGAATAATCATTGATCTTCTAGACCATGTTTTAATTGGCTTTTTATCATTATTTGAAATAGCCTCATCGACTTTTTTTGATAAAGATAAATCTACGAATGGTCCTTTTTTTAGTGATCTAGGCATATTACTTCTTACCTCTTCTTCTAATAATCAAATCATCAGTCCTTTGATTCTTTCTTGTTTTATAGCCCTTGGTTGGAACTCCCCATGGAGTTGATGGGTGTCTGCCCCCAGATGTTCTACCTTCCCCACCACCGTGTGGATGATCAACCGGATTCATTGCAACACCTCTGACTGTAGGTCTGACACCTCTCCATCTTTTGGCACCAGCTTTTCCTAAAGATTTTAAATTATTTTCTTGATTTGAGACTGTTCCAAGTGTCGCTCTGCATTCCCATAAAACTTTTCTAGTCTCACCAGATTGAAGTCTTAAAGTAGCGTAAATACCTTCTTTGGCAACAAGCCTTGCTGATGTTCCTGCGCTCCGTGCTAATTGAGCTCCTTTTAATGGCTTTAACTCTACGCAATGAACATTGGTACCCAATGGAATATCCTTAAGCTTCATTGAATTGCCAGCTTTAATTTCGCAATTATCAGATGAAATAATCTCATCACCAACTTTAATCTTAGATGGAGCGATGATATACCTTCTTTCTCCATCTAAATATTTCAATAAAGCTATGTGGGCTGATCTATTTGGATCATATTCAATTCTTTCAACAATAGCAGGGATATCAAATTTATTTCTTTTAAAGTCAATTATTCTATAGTGTTGTTTATGTCCACCGCCTTGATGCCTGACTGTAATCCTTCCATTGTTGTTTCTACCGCCATTCTTTGATTTAGATTCAATAAGAGACTTATGAGGCTTACCTTTATATAAATCAGATTTAACTGAAATTAGCCCTCTTCTTCCTGGAGAAGTTGGTTTAGATTTAATGATTGCCATTAGTTTATACCCTCAAACTGTATTTCAGAATCTTTACTTATCGATACAAAGGCTTTTTTATAGTTTGATTTCTTGTATATTCCAAATCGATTTCTTTTAGTCTTACCCTTAACTATAGAGGTTGTTACCTTTAAAACTTCAACTTTAAACAACTCTTCTACAGCTTTCTTGATTTCTCTTTTGGTTGCAGAGAGATCTACTTTAAAGACAACCTGCTTAAGTTTTTCACTAAGACCTGCTGTTTGCTCAGTAATTATTGGAGATTCAATTAATGTATATAACTTTTCATTATCCATTTATCCACTCCTCTATTTGTTTTAAAGCTTCGCTCGTGACTGCTACTTTCTGTGGCTTTAGCAGGTTCACAGGATTAATTTCTCGAACTGTAATAACATCAACATTTGGAATATTTCTAGCAGATAGATATAAATTAATATCTAATTCATCTGTAATTATTAAAACTTTGCTTAACGAGAATTCATTTAAAAAATTTGCTATTTCTTTAGTTTTTGGTTTTTCTAGAACAGGTTTCTCAATAGCAACTAATCTATTTTGCCTAACAAGTTCTGAAAAAATGGATTTAATAGCAGCCCGATACATTTTTTTATTAATCTTTTTATTAAAATCTCTTGGTCGAGATGCGAAAGTAACACCACCGCCTCTCCAAAGAGGGCTTCTAATTGTTCCAGCTCTTGCTCTTCCAGTTCCTTTTTGTCTGTAAGGCTTTTTACCGCCTCCCCTTACTTCTGATCTATTTTTTTGTTTTGCGCTTCCTTGTCTTGAAGCTGCCATGAAACTTACAACAGCTTGATGAATTAATGATTCATTGAATTCTTTGCTAAATACATCGCTGGAAATAGATATATCTTTATTTTTTGTATTTGATAATAATTCTATTTTCATGACTTTTTGATTGACGGTTTGATTTTTACTTGAGAACCATTAAAGCCTGGGATGGCACCTTTTAAATATATAACATTGTTTTCAACGTCCATATCAACAATTTTTAGGCTTTGAACAGTCTTTTGAACATTGCCCATATGACCTGACATTTTTTTACCTTTCCAAACTCTTCCTGGTGTTTGGCACTGACCAATTGAACCATGAGCTCTGTGAGCAAGTGAATTTCCATGAGTAGCATCTTGCATTGCAAAATTATGTCTTTTTATAACACCAGCATAACCTTTTCCTTTAGATGTGCCTGTGACGTCAACATGCTGTCCTACTTCAAATAGATCTGCTGTAAGGTGACTGCCTATTTCATGATCAATAACCTCTTTTTCTGATTTAAACTCAGCTATTAATCCAGGGTTTACATTGATTTTTTTATAAAATTCTTTTTGAGATTTTTTAAGATTATTTGATTTATTGGTTTTAGATACAACAAGAGCGTTATATCCATTCTTTTTTATTGTTTTTATGTCAACAACAAAATTGCCACAAACTGATACAGCAGTTACTGGAATAGATTCACCATCTTCAAGAAAAAGACGTGACATCCCAGATTTTTTTCCTATTAAGCCTATGCTCAATTTTATCTCCTTTTACGGGGCTACAAACCCTCTATGGCCGCATTCGCGTTAAAATTTATTGTCCTAAGCTTATCTGAACATCTACCCCGGAGGATAGATCAAGTTTCATTAAAGCATCGACTGTTTTATCAGTCGGTTTGACAATGTCCATTAATCTCTTATATGTAACAATCTCATATTGATCCCTTGCATCTTTATCTTTATGCGGCGAAATCAAAATAGTTGTTCTCTCTTTTTTAACAGGTAAAGGTATTGGTCCATTGATAACAGCTCCTGTTTTCTTAACAGTTTCAACAATTAATTTAGCAGAAGCATCGATTAACCTATAATCAAAAGCTTTAAGCCTAATTCTAATTGATTGATTCTCCATTTCCCTATTTTTTTACCTATAAAAAATTATTTCTTACATCCCACAAATCGCGAAATGTGGCGTATTCTAAGCTTCTTAAAGCATTACTGTCAACTTTATTAAGCAGTTTTATGTATATTGTTATTATGCTGTTTTTAACTCTTCAGCAATATTTTTTGGAACTTCGCCATATTTAGTAAATTCCATTGTAAAAGTAGCTCTTCCCTGGGTTTGTGACCTTAAATCTGTTGCGTATCCAAACATCTCAGCCAAAGGAACTTCTGATGACACTTCTTTTCCAGAAGTAATATCATCCATGCCTAAAATTATGCCTCTTCTTCTATTTAGATCTCCAACAACATCTCCCATGTGCTCTTCTGGTGTGACTACCACAACCTTCATTATCGGTTCCAATAAAGCTGGTTTGGCCTTGTTAGCTCCATCTTTTAAAGCCATAGAACCTGCTATCTTAAAGGCCATTTCATTAGAATCAACATCATGGAATGAACCATCATATAGTGTTGCTCTAAGAGCTAGTAAAGGATATCCAGCAATAACTCCATTTTGCATTTGCTCTTGAATTCCTTTGTTTACTGCTGGTATGTATTCTTTAGGAATAACTCCGCCTACAATCTTGTCTACAAATTCATAATCATCATCTAATCCTAAAGGCTCAAGTTTTAGCCATACATGACCATATTGACCTTTACCACCACTCTGTCTGACAAATTTTCCTTCAACATCGACAGATTCTTTAATTGTCTCTCTATATGCAACTTGAGGTTTGCCAATATTAGCTTCTACCGAGAACTCTCTTTTCATCCTATCAACAAGAACGTCTAAATGAAGCTCGCCCATACCAGAGATGATAGTTTGTCCAGACTCCTCATCACTTGCAACTCTAAATGATGGATCTTCTTGCGCTAGCTTTCCTAAAGCTAATGACATTTTCTCTTGATCTTGCTTAGATTTTGGTTCAACAGCTACAGATATAACAGGCTCAGGAAAGTCCATTCTTTCTAAAACAATTGGTTTATTTGCATCTGATAAAGTATCACCAGTAGTAATGTCTTTTAATCCGATACATGCAGCAATGTCTCCTGCTCTTACTTCTTTAATCTCTTCTCTATTATTTGAGTGCATTTGTACCATTCTTCCAACTCTTTCTTTTTTTGAACGAGTTGTATTCATAACACCATCACCAACACTAAGAACACCAGAATAAACTCTGATAAATGTTAATGTTCCAACAAATGGATCAGTTGCTATTTTAAAAGCTAATGCTGAAAATGGCTCATCATCTGATGATGATCTCGTATCTGGTGTTTCTTCTTCATCGCTATTATTGTTAGGTATTACTCCTTCGATAGCCTTAACCTCATCTGGAGCTGGTAAATAGTCAATTACAGCATCTAAAACTGCTTGAACACCTTTATTTTTAAAAGCTGATCCACAAAGAGCAAGAATAATCTCATTAGCTAATGATCTTATCCTAAGTCCTTCTTTGATTTGCTCGACAGTTAATTCTCCAGATTCAAGATATGCATCCATTAGCTCTTCATTAGCTTCAGCAGCCGCTTCAACCATATCTTCTCGAAGTTTGTTGCATTTATCCATTAGGTCTTCTGGAATGTCTTTTGAATCAAAAGTTAGGCCTTGATCCTCTTCATTCCAATAGATTGCTCTCATATTAATCAGATCTACGACACCTTTAAAATCATCTTCCGCACCTATGTTGTATTGAATAGGAATAACGTTTGCTTGCAATCTATCTTTAATTTGATCTACGACTCTTTCAAAATTAGCTCCTGCTCTGTCCATTTTATTTACAAATACTATTCTTGGAACTTCATAACGATTTGCTTGTCTCCAAACCGTTTCAGATTGTGGCTCAACGCCAGATGTGCCACAAAAAACTACAACAGCACCATCTAAAACTCTTAGCGAGCGCTCAACTTCAATTGTAAAATCAACGTGTCCCGGAGTATCAATAATATTGATTCTGTGTTGCGGAAACTGTTGCTCCATTCCACTCCAAAAACATGTAGTCGCAGCCGAGGTGATAGTGATACCTCTTTCTTGCTCTTGTTCCATCCAATCCATAACAGCAGCACCATCATGAACTTCTCCTATTTTATGAGAAAGACCAGTGTAGAATAGAACTCTTTCTGTGGTCGTTGTTTTGCCAGCATCCACGTGAGCGCATATACCAACATTCCTATATTTATTTAAAACAGTATCTCTTGCCATAATTATCTAATTAATATTATTAAAATCTGAAGTGTGAGAAAGCTTTATTGGCTTCAGCCATTTTGTGAACATCCTCTCTTTTGCGAAAAGCTGAGCCTTTTTTTTGTGATGCATCTTGAAGCTCACCCGCAAGCCTAAGATCCATAGATTTTTCACTTCTTTTTCTTGCAGCTTCTACAATCCATCTCATTGCGAGGGCTTGTCTTCTTGATGGACGAATTTCAACTGGAACCTGGTAGTTTGCTCCACCAACTCTTCTTGACTTTACCTCAACTACTGGACTTACTTCCTCAAGTGCTTTCATAAAGACATCTAACGGATCATCTTTTGAATTCTTATTTATCTGATCAAAAGCCCCATATACAATTTTTTCAGCTATAGACTTTTTACCATCTTTCATTAAATTGTTCATAAATTTAGCTAAAACAACATCTTTGTATTTCGGATCTGGTAAGACTTTTCTTTTTTCCGGACTTCTTCTTCTTGGCATAACTATTTACCTTTTTTAGCTCCATATTTTGATCTTCGTTGTTTTCTTCCTGCTACTCCAGATGTATCTAGTGTGCCTCTAACAGTATGGTATCTAACACCTGGTAAATCTTTAACTCTACCGCCTCTTATTAAAACTAATGAATGCTCTTGAAGATTGTGGCCTTCTCCTCCTATATAAGAAGTAACTTCATAGCCACTAGTAAGCCTTACTCTACAGACTTTTCTAAGTGCAGAATTAGGTTTTTTAGGTGTAGTAGTATAAACACGAGTACAAACCCCTCTTCGTTGAGGGCAAGCATTCAATGCTGGTACGTCAGTCTTTTTAACCTTAGGCTTTCTAGACTTTTTTATTAATTGATTTACTGTAGCCATATTAATTTTTCTTTATACGCGGCGATTTTATAGAGCATAACGTTAATGGTCAACATTATTCTTCCTTAATATCTTTTTCATCAATTTTCTGAATGTCTTGAGATAGAGCAGACAATAGTTCTTCATCTGTCATAGTTTGTTCAGTTTCACCATCTCCTTGCTTTTTAGTTCTTAATTTGTCGTGGAATTCCATACCTGTTCCAGCAGGTATCAATCTTCCAACAACAACATTCTCTTTTAACCCTCTAAGATGATCCTTTTTACCTGTAACTGCGGCTTCTGTTAAAACTCTTGTAGTTTCTTGGAAAGAAGCAGCTGATATAAATGAATCAGTAGCAAGAGATGCTTTTGTAATTCCTAGCAATACTCTTTCATACTCAGCTGGATTCTTACCACTAGCCTCAACTTTCTTATTTTCTTCTTTAAGTTCAGAATAACTAACTTGATCACCTTGTATAAACTTTGTATCTCCACCATCTAAGATAAGTGCTTTTCTTAACATCTGTCTTAGGATTGTTTCAATATGTTTATCGTTAATTGAAACTCCTTGGAGTCTATAAACATCTTGAATTTCGTTAACAATAAAGTTAGTCAATTCAGGAATTCCTTTTAATCTCAAAATATCATGCGGACTAAGTGGACCCTCAGAAATAACATCGCCCTTGTTGATTCTCTCACCTTCAAAAACATTTAATGTTCGATGCTTTGGTATTAACATTTCAGTATTTTGAGATTTTTTAGTAGCTCCTTCAGGGGTAATAACAAGCCTTACCTTGCCTTTAGTTTCTTTACCATATGAAACAACACCTGTTTGTTCTGCTAATACAGCAGCATCCTTCGGCTTACGTGCTTCAAACAAATCAGCAACTCTAGGTAAACCTCCAGTAATATCTTTAGTTTTTGAAGCAACAAGTGGCATTTTTGCAATAACCTCACCTGCTGAAATTTTCTGCCCATTTGCTAGATTTATTAGACCTTTAGCTGGCAGTGTATATATTGCAGGTTGCTTGAAATCACCAATTAATACTGGATTCTTTTTAGAATCAACGATCTCAATTGTTGGCGTCATGTCTCGACCTGCTGACGGCCTATCTGCAGCATCAATAATCTCCATACTTGAGAGCCCTGTAAGGTCGTCAACTTGCTCAGTTACGGTTATACCTGGTTCAATATCTATAAATTTAACTTTTCCTGATGCTTCGGAGACAATCGGTCTTGTATATGGATCCCATGAAGCAACCAAAACTCCATCCTCTAAATCATCTGTATCATCAACTGCTAAGACTGCACCATAGGGAACTCTATATTGCTCAATCATCTTGCCATTAACGTCTGAAATAGAACACATAGCATTTCTTGATACAACCACTTCAAGCTTGTCTTTATTAGTTACAGTTTTCATATCTTCAGAAAAAGAGACGGCACCTGCGCTTTTGTTTTTGATTGCATTATCCTCGGATGAACTTGAGGCAGCACCACCAATATGGAAGGTTCTCATCGTAAGCTGTGTACCTGGTTCGCCAATTGACTGTGCAGCCACAACACCTACTGCCTCACCTCTATGAACAAGATGTCCTCTTGCAAGATCTCTACCGTAACAATTTGCACATACTCCAATAGAAGCATCACATGTCATTGGAGATCTAATTTTCAGACTTGATAAATTAAGCTCATCTATAACATTTAAAGCATCTTCATCAAGCATAGTATTTACAGCAAACAATTCTTTTCCATCTGTATCAAAAATTGGTTCCGCGATAACTCTGCCGAGAATTCTATCAGTAAGAGCTTGTATGATTTCTCCACCATCAATAATTGACGTAACTACTATTGACTCTTCAGTCCCACAATCATCAATATTTATAACGGAGTCCATCGATACATCACACAACCTTCTTGTTAAATAACCTGAGTTAGCTGTCTTTAAAGCAGTATCAGCCAGGCCCTTTCTAGCTCCATGAGTTGATATAAAATACTGTAATACAGACAAACCTTCTCTAAAATTCGCTGTAATTGGTGTTTCTATAATTGAGCCATCAGGCTTTGACATTAAACCTCTCATTCCTGAAAGCTGCCTTATCTGAGCTGGTGAACCTCTTGCGCCAGAGTCTGCATATATATATACAGAGTTAAAAGAAGATTGTTCAATGCTTTCTCCTTCCGGTGTTTCTGCAGTCTCAGTACTAATTTTTTCCATCATGGCTTTTGCTACTTGTTCATTAGCTCTTGACCATATATCAATAACTTTATTGTATCTTTCGCCTCTAGTAACAAGACCAGATTCGAACTGTTTCTCAATTGCCTTAACTTCCTTCTCCGAATTATCAATAATGCTTTCTTTTTCCTCAGGTATAACAAAATCGTTAACACCAATTGAAGATCCAGACCTAGTTGAGAAATCAAATCCCAAGTACATAAGTTGATCAGCAAATATTACTGTTTTCTTTAAACCAGCTTTTCTATATGAGATATCAACCAATTTTGAAACAGACTTCTTATTTAAAACATTATTAATATTTTCAAAACCAACCTCATACGGGGTTATTCTCCATATAAGAATTCTTCCAACTGTTGAATCTTCAAGTGAAGTTTCACCATTAGCATGCTTTATTCTCACCTTTACAGGAGAGTGTATATCTAAACTTTCTGTTTCATATGCTCTAAGAACCTCATCAGGATTACTAAAAATTCTTCCTCCACCAGAAGAATTAGCATTATCTCTGGTCATATAATAAAGACCTAAAACAACATCTTGAGTAGGATTAATTATTGGCGCTCCGTCTGCAGGAGATAAAATATTATTAGTAGACATCATTAGCGCTCTTGCCTCTAACTGGGCCTCTAAAGTAAGCGGAACATGAACCGCCATCTGGTCTCCATCAAAATCAGCATTAAATGCAACACACACTAAGGGATGTAATTGAATTGCCTTACCTTCAATCAACTTTGGTTCAAAAGCCTGTAATCCAAGCCTGTGTAAAGTTGGCGCTCTGTTTAATAGTACAGGATGTTCGCGAATAACTTCTTCAAGAACTTCCCAGACTTCAGGAGTTTCTCTTTCAACTAATTTTTTTGCAGCTTTGATAGTAGTAGCAAGCTCCCTATTTTCAAGCTTCCCGTAAACAAAAGGCTTGAATAGTTCAAGTGCCATTTTCTTTGGTAGTCCGCATTGGTGTAATTTAAGATTCGGGCCAGCTACGATTACAGATCTTCCAGAGTAATCAACACGCTTACCTAATAGGTTTTGTCTAAATCTTCCACCCTTACCTTTGATCATATCTGCTAATGATTTTAAAGGTCTTTTATTAGTACCTGTGATTACTCTTCCCCTTCGTCCGTTATCTAAAAGAGCATCTACAGACTCCTGTAACATTCTTTTTTCATTTCTAACAATAATCTCAGGAGCGTTTAATTCTAATAATCTTTTTAACCTATTATTTCTATTTATTACCCTCCTATACAAATCATTTAAATCAGAAGTAGCAAACCTTCCACCCTCAAGTGGAACAAGAGGTCTAAGATCTGGAGGTAAAACAGGTAAGATATTCATCACCATCCACTCAGGTTTATTGCCTGAATCTTTAAAAGCTTCAAGCAACTTCAATCTTTTAGATAATTTCTTAAGCTTTGTTTCTGAATTTGTTTGAGGAATTTCTTCTCTGATAATTCTTATCTCATCATCAATATCAAGCTCCTCTAATAATACCTGTACGGCCTCTGCTCCCATTCCTGCAATAAACTCATCACCATATTCTTCATATTTTTCAACCCATTCTTCTTCTGTAAGGATCTCGCCTTTTTCTAATGGAGTTAAACCTGGATCAGTAACAATGTAACTTTCAAAATATAGAACTCTTTCTATTTCTCTTAAAGTAACATTTAAAAGCAGTCCTATTCTTGAAGGTAATGATTTTAAAAACCAAATATGAGCAACTGGTGCAGCAAGATCGATATGTCCCATTCTTTCTCTTCTGACCTTAGCTAAAGTTACTTCAACCCCACATTTCTCACACACAACACCACGATGCTTCATTCTCTTATATTTGCCGCATATACATTCGTAGTCTTTAACAGGACCGAAAATTTTGGAGCAAAATAAGCCATCTCTTTCAGGCTTAAAAGTTCTATAGTTTATAGTTTCAGGTTTTTTTACCTCGCCCCAAGACCAAGATTTTATAACTTGAGGAGATGCCAAACCTGCTGAGATTGTTGTGAAATCCTCTTGTCCAGTTTTTAAAGATTTTAATAAGTCTTTCAATTTTATCTCCTAATTATCTATATCTAATTCAATGTTGATGCCCAATGACTTAATTTCTTTACTGAGTACATTAAATGACTCAGGAACATCAGCATCCATTTCATAACTTCCATCAACAATATTTTTATACATTTTAGTTCTTCCAGAAACATCATCTGATTTAACAGTTAACATTTCCTGAAGAGTATATGATGCTCCATATGCTTCGAGAGCCCATACCTCCATTTCTCCAAACCTTTGACCACCAAATTGCGCCTTACCACCTAATGGTTGTTGTGTAACTAAGCTGTATGACCCTGTTGATCTTGCATGCATTTTGTCATCTACTAGATGGTTAAGTTTTATTATGTACATGTAACCTACAGTCACTGGTCTATCAAACTTTTGTCCAGTCCTGCCATCGTATAGAGTTAGCTGTCCAGACTCTGGTAAGTCTGCTAGTTTTAAAAGATCTTTGATTTCACTTTCTTTGGCACCATCAAATACAGGAGTGGCTATTGGAAGCCCGTCTTTAAGATTTTCTGCTAATTCTAAAATCTCTGTATTATTAAATGAGTTAATGTCTTCTTTATTTGCAGCATTAGCATTGTAAAGCTTATCCAAATATGACTTAAGCTCTGCTGGTTTGGCATTATTCTTAAGCATTGTATCTATTTTTTTGCCTATTCCTTTAGCTGCAGCACCCATATGAGTTTCAAGCACTTGTCCAACATTCATTCTTGATGGAACACCAAGAGGATTCAAAACTATGTCAACTGGATTACCTTCATTATCATATGGCATATCTTCTACAGGCATTATTTCTGAAATAACTCCTTTATTACCATGCCTTCCTGCCATCTTATCACCAGGCTGGATTCTTCTTTTAATAGCCAAATAAACTTTAACTATCTTTATAACACCAGGGGCTAAGTCATGACCTCTTATGATTTTAGATTTCTTTTCTTCAAATCTTGATTTTATATCCTTGATATATGCCTTATAAAGAACTTCGGTTTCTTCTATAGTCTCATTAACATTTTTAACATCTAACCTAATTGAGAAAATATCATTAAGTTTTAATGATTCTAATTTTTCTAAGGAAAGTGTTTCTCCCTTTTTGATACTATTTCCTTTTACAGCTTTCTTATTCTTAAGCAGTTCACAGAGTCTAGTTTTTGTAGCCTGTTCAACAACAGCCGCTTCATCATCAGCATCTTTCTTTGATTGATCTAGATGATCTTGTTCAATGGCTTGTGTTCTATCATCTTTTTCAACTCCGTCTCTAGTAAAGACTTCTACACCAATAACAGTTCCCTTAGAACTAGATCTTTGTGATGTGTCCTTCACATCAGATGCTTTTTCTCCAAAAATAGCTCTTAGTAATTTCTCTTCAGGAGATAGTTGAGTTTCACCTTTAGGAGTGATTTTGCCAACTAAAATGTCTCCTGGCTCAACTTCTGCTCCAACATATACGATGCCACATTCATCTAGCTTATTTAATGAGCCTTCTCCAACGTTAGGAATGTCTGCTGTAATTTCTTCAGAGCCCAACTTTGTATCCCTAGCAATACATACTATTTCTTGAATATGTATAGATGTAAATCTATCTTCTCGAGCAACTTTTTCAGAAATCAATATTGAGTCTTCAAAGTTATATCCATTCCATGGCATAAATGCAATTCGGATATTCTGACCCAAAGCTAATTCTCCATTATCAACAGAAGGGCCGTCAGCTAAAATATCGTCTGCTTTGACAATGTCTCCTGCTTTCACTATTGGTCTTTGATTAATGCAAGTATTTTGATTAGATCTCGTATACTTGATTAAATTATAAACATCTGATGCTGTTTTAGATTTTTTGTCTGTTACTCTTACAACGATTCTTGAAGCATCAACACTTTCAACAACTCCTGAATTTCTTGCAACTATGCATACGCCGGAATCTCTAGCAACAACTGTCTCTAATCCAGTTCCCACAAGTGGCTTTTCAGCTTTGAGCACAGGAACAGCTTGACGTTGCATATTTGAGCCCATTAATGCTCTGTTTGCATCATCGTGCTCTAAGAAAGGTATTAAGGATGCTGCTATAGATACAACCTGCTGAGGAGATACATCCATTAAATCAATCCTGTCTGGAGACATTAATTCAAATTCATTAGCATGCCTAACAGCAACTAAGTCATCAATAAATTTATTATTTTTATCTAAAACAACATTGGCTTGAGCAATAACGTGCTCTGCTTCATCAATTGCAGATAAATAAATAATTTCATCTGTTACCTTTCCGTTATTAACCTTTCTGTAAGGTGTTTCTATAAATCCATATTGATTTGTTCTTGAATATGATGCGAATGAATTAATGAGTCCAATATTTGGTCCTTCAGGTGTTTCAATTGGACAGACTCTTCCATAGTGAGTTGGATGCACGTCTCTAACTTCAAACCCAGCTCTCTCACGCGTCAAGCCACCTGGCCCTAAGGCTGACACTCTTCTTTTATGAGTAATCTCTGACAAAGGATTATTTTGATCCATAAATTGTGATAGCTGGCTTGAACCGAAAAACTCTTTAATTGCAGCCGTTACAGGTTTTGCATTAATTAAATCTTGTGGGCCAAGCTCATCAGCCTCAGCCATGCTCAATCGCTCTCTAACTGCTCTTTCTACTCTAATTAGACCAACTCTGAATTGATTGGCTGTCATTTCTCCTACAGACCTAACTCTTCTGTTACCTAAATGGTCGATATCATCGACCATATCATGACCATCACGGATATCCACAATTCCTTTCATTACTTCAATGATGTCTTGTTTATCAAGAATATGAGGGTTTTCCTTTTTCTCATTAAGTTTAAGTCTTCTGTTGAATTTCATTCTTCCAACTTCCGAAAGATCATATCTTTCTTCGTTAAAAAATAAGTTAGTAAATAGGGTTTCGGCTGAGTCTTTAGTTGGTGGCTCACCTGGTCTCATCATTCTATAAATCTCCACTAAAGCCTCTAGTCTATTAGTAGTTGGATCTACTTTGAGGGTATTGGAAATATATGGTCCTTTTGCGAGTTCGTTTATATATAAACATTTAACTTCATCTATTTTAGATTCCTTTATTTCCTCTAAAACAACTTCGTCAATTTCAGTATTAGCTGAAAATAATACCTCTCCAGTTTCCTGATTTATAATATCTTTTGATAGAACTTTTCCAATTATAAATTCTTCCGGAAAAATAATTTCAGATGCTTTAGATCCTGTAAGTTCTTTTATGTGCCTAGCTGTTATTCTTTTACCCGCTTCAACATATACCTTACTTTTTACCTTTATATCATGAGATAAGGTTTCCCCTCTTAATCTTTCTGGTATTAACTTAGTTTTGACTGAATCTTTTTCAATTTTAAAAACATCCTCTTCATAAAATTCTGAAAGAATTTCTTCAGTTCCCATATCCAAAGCTCTCAACATAATAGTTGCTGGAATTTTTCTTCGTCTATCAATTCTACTAAAAAGAATATCTTTAGGATCAAACTCAAAATCTAGCCATGATCCTCTATATGGAATAATTCTAGCGGAGTAAAGTACTTTTCCAGAAGAATGTGTTTTACCTTTATCATGATCATAAAAAACTCCTGGAGATCTATGGAGCTGAGAAACCACTACTCTTTCTGTTCCATTAATAATGAATGAAGCATCATCGGTCATTAAAGGGACTTCTCCCATAAACACTTCGCCCTCTTTAATGTCTTTAACTTCTTTGAAATTACTATCTCTATCGAATAGGACTAATTTAACTTTTATTCTTAAAGGCGCAGAATAAGAAAGCCCCTGAATTAAACATTCCTGCACATCATATGTATTTTTGCCTATTTCATATGAAACATATTCTAAAGCTGCATTTCCCGAAACACTTTTGATTGGAAACAATGATTGAAATACTTCTTCTAATCCTTGTTTCTTTCTAGCTTCGGGCGCCACATCAGCTTGCAGAAATTCAGAATAAGAGTTCGTCTGAGTTTCGACAAGATTTGGTAATTCCATAACTTTGGCAAATGTTCCAAAGTTTTTTCTTATTCTTTTCTTTTCTGTATAGCTGTATGACATAAATGCGCCCTGTTAAATTAATATAGATGTGTTACTTAAGTTCGCCTGTTGCACCAGCCTCAGTAAGCTGGGCCAACATTTCTTCTGCTTCTTCTTTCTTAACACCTTCTTTTAAGGTGCTAGGTGCACCATCAACCATATCCTTTGCTTCTTTAAGCCCTAAACCTGTTATAGATCTAACTGCTTTAATCACTTGGACTTTTTGATCACCTACTGCTGATAAAACAACATCAAATTCAGTCTTTTCTTCAGCTGCTGGAGCATCATCACCGCCTGCTGCAGCTGGTGCTGCTGCTACAGCTGCTGCTGCAGTAACACCAAATTTTTCTTCAATATCTGAAATCAGATCTACTAAATCCATTACAGACATATCTTCTATTGCTTTTAAAATATCATCTTTGCTAGTTGCCATTATTTTCTCCTTATAATTTAGGCTGACGCCTCTTTATTGTCTCGAACTGCTGATAAAACTCTTGCCAGTTTGCTTGGTACTTCATTTAATAAAGTAGCAAATTTTCCAACAGGAGCTTGTAAAACATTAGCAATAAGGCCATATGCTTCATCTTTAGAAGGAAGTTTTGCCAATATATCTATTTGGCTTCCGTCTAATAATTGCCCTTCAACTACCAAAGCTTTGATTTCTAAATCATCAAAGTTTTTAGCATATGTTTTAAGCAATTTAGCTGCTGCACCTGGCTCTTCAAATGAAAAGGCAAATAAAGATGGTCCAAACAATACTTCATCTGAGCATCCAAAATCAGTTCCTTCAAAAGCTAACTTTGCTAATGAATTTTTAATAACTTGAACATGGATACCAGATTGGTTTGCTTTATTTCTAATCTCAGATAGTTCAGAAACTTTTAAACCTCTAGCATCAGAAATAACTAAAGAGGAAGCATTTGATGCCACTTCTTTAACTTCCCTTACTATATTTTCTTTTTCATTTTTAGATAATGCCACAGCAATTCTCCAATTAAAGCCTTTCGGCTATTTGGCGACAAATTGCATAATTACAATTTGAACACCACCTACGTAGGAAATTAAGTCTTACGACACCTACGGTCTTTGACGGCTGCGTAAACGCAACTATCTAGTTATATATTTCTACACAACTAAAACTTATACCAGCTCACTTTGATTAATCTTTACTCCTGGGCCCATCGAGCTACTTAGAGCAATATTCCCAATAAAAACACCTTTAGCAGATGCTGGTTTTAATTTTTTTAATTCATCTAATAAAGCAGACGCATTAGCCCTAACTTTGCTAGATTCGAAACTAACCCTTCCAATACTTCCGTGAATAATTCCATTTTTATCTGTTCTAAATCTCACTTGGCCTGCTTTGACATTCTTTATAGCAGTAGCAACATCATCTGAAACTGTGCCAGTCTTTGGATTTGGCATTAGACCTTTTGGTCCAAGCACTTGACCTAATTTTCCAACAACTTTCATAGCTGAATTTGTTGAAATAACAACATCGACATTGATCTCTTCTTTAGACACTTTCTCTGCCAAGTCATCCATGCCCACAAAGTCTGCTCCAGCTTTTTCTGCATTGCTAGCATCCTCTCCATCAGCAAATACTGCAACAATAACTTCTTTACCAAGACTATTTGGCAATGTTACGGCTCCCCTAACATTTTGATCTGATTTATTTGGATCTACGCCAAGCTTTACTGAAATATCTATGGATTCATCAAATTTTTGTGATTTCACAGATTGGAAAATTTCCATAGCATCATCAATAGAATATGACTTCTCAGGATCAAGCTTTTCTTGGATAATCTTTTCTTTCTTAGTTAATTTACTCATATATCAGTGTCGACTCCCATGCTTCTTGCAGTACCTGCAATGATTTTTACTGCCGCATCAATATCATTTGCATTTAAATCTGGTTCTTTTGCTTTTGCTATATCTTCAAGTTGTGATCTTGTAAGTTTCCCAACTTTTTCTCTGTTTGGCTCACCGCTTCCTTTCTGTATATTAAGAGCTTTTCTAATTAGTACCGCTGCTGGTGGTGTTTTAACTACAAAATCAAAAGTCTTATCTTCATACACATTAATAACGACCGGTAATGGCATGCCTTTTTCTGATTCTTGTGTAGCGGAATTAAAAGCATTACAAAAATCCATAATATTCAAGCCTACCTGGCCTAGTGCAGGTCCAACGGGCGGACTAGGATTTGCCCCTCCAGCTGGAATTTGTAACTTTAAAACATTTATTATCTTTTTTGCCATTATGTTTTCTCTATTTGCATGAAATCTAATTCAACAGGAGTTGCTCTTCCTAAAATCTGAACTGAAACCTTAACCATGTTTCTTTCATAATCCACATTCTCTACAACGCCATTAAAATCATTAAAAGGCCCGTCACATACTCTGATAACTTCACCTGGTTCGTATATTGTTTTTGGGGCTGGAGCATCTTCACCAACCTCAATTCTGTTAATAATACTGTTAACATCCTCTTCAGATATTGGTAAAGGTTTTTCTCTTGTTCCGCCGACAAAGCCAGAAACTCTTGGAGTTGACTGAACTAATTGCCAAGAATCATCTTCTAAGCTCATTTGTATTAAAATATAGCCAGGAAAAAATTTTCTTTCAGTAGTTTTTTTTGTCCCACGCTTTAATTCGACAATCTGTTCTGTTGGAATCAAAATTTCGCCAAATTTTTCAGAGAGATTATTAAGCATTATTCTCTCCTCTATTGCAGCTTTTACTTTTTGCTCATAACCAGAATAAGCTTGTATTACATACCAATCCATAAATTAACCTAATACTAGTCCTGTAAGGAAACTTAAAAGTGATTCAAGTCCCCAAAAAAATAAACATAAAATAACAATTGCACCAAAAACAATCATAAAAGTTTGAGTTGTTTCCATTCTAGTCGGCCATACAACTTTTCTTATCTCAACTCTAGATTCTTTCATAAGTTTAATAGAGTTTGATCCAAAGTCAGTTATAGAAATTAGAGCGATCCCAATGCCGAATAATAATATAACTCCAAGAACTCTGTATAGAAAAGATATTTCAACCAAGTAGCTATTACCAGCGATAGCTG
>Ga0115013_10000439_pt1 | contig 25370 bp, 23 predicted proteins | sample SouAtlMetagenome_2_FD_88686 | JGI IMG/M metagenome (GOLD analysis project Ga0115013, IMG submission 88686) | Marine eukaryotic phytoplankton communities from Atlantic Ocean - South Atlantic ANT15 Metagenome | ecosystem: Environmental > Aquatic > Marine > Oceanic | place: South Atlantic Ocean...
ATCTGTCAGTTGCTGGGCGATATCATCATTTTCATCCTCAAAAACAATATCTGCTATTGCACTAGACACGATTGGCACTTCTCCATTCGTATTCATTGCATTACAACCACATTCTAACGCCCATCGTAGAGCAACAGCAGATATGGGAACATCATATTTCATCGCAATCCAGATCAATTGCCCCACAACGTGCTCCTGGTATTGATCCCATAGCGAATCTGTATTCGATGTAGATTGTGGGTTGCGTTTGTGTCGCTTGGCCCATACATTTAAGAGTTGGGCTTTCTTAGTGGTGAGTTCCGGTTGGGGATCAGTAAATGTCCTTTGTCGACGAGTTTTGCTGAATAAGTCAGTCAAGAGACCATCACCAAGGGCGTTGGCTAGCCTTACATTGCTTATGGTACTGAAATAATCAGGTAGTATTGGTGGCGATAGCAGACTTCCGCTTCGTTCTTCAAAATCAATGTATTCACCAAAATAGGTCATGACTTCGTGTCGAACTTTTTGCTCCTCAAAATTTTGAATACCAAACGACCGAATCCAACCTTCTCTTTGCAAATCGACTAGGTAATCAAATTCATCCAATACTATATTGCCTAATGCAGTCGATTGCGTTGAATCCAATCTGCCAAAATCGATCTTTAGACTATCCAACGCATCGCTTCCAGTCTGTTCTATTATATTTAAGACTGCTTGACGGAGATCTAATTTTGTTCTTGATTTGATCTTTAGACTTACCGACCAATGTGTATTTACATATGTGGGTGTATTTTCATTCATACGTCTTATGATATCCAGTGATCGTGATGTTTGGTCGTGGAGTTGAAAAGTATCAAAACCAGCATCCAAGCAGGTTTGCAAATATCTAACTACTGCGTCAGGATCATCCGCTTTACCAAAATTTCTTTCGTTTACATCAAGCGATATTCGACAAGTTGTTTTTGCGTCGAATTCTGACTTTCCTTCCATAATGTAAGCTCCTACGGGTAATGGGCCATCGCGAAGGTCCAGCGTTGGCACGAATGGCACATGTCTTCGATCGGTGCTCTCTCCCGTTTCAGTTGCATCATATGAAGTGAGTTTAGATCCCCAGAAGTCAGCAAACTCAATCTTTTTCTGCTCATCTTTCTCGTTTTCCAATTTGTCTATACTGCCATTTCTTTCAGAAGTATGAAAGTTGTTGTTGTCTGTTTGACTACTCTTTATCGATGTCAAGCTCGAAAAATTATTTCGCGACGAACATAACTTGCTAGAAAAGTTTCGCTTCGATCCATACACCAACGGTCCGTTATAAGGAACAACGCAATATTGATGTTCATTTAGTTGAAGAAGGAGAAAAGCCAGTGGAAAAATAAACATTTTCGAAGCACAAGCCATGATTCCTTTTCAACATCGCTGTTTGTTCTACGTGCTTTCAATAGTTTGACATCAACGCCTAAATTCGAAAGATACTTCGTTGAAGACTAGTGAGTAATGTGCCATTTCCCAAGCAGATTGTCTCCACTGAATTGAATCTTGTCGTTGTGTGTGTGTACGAATGGAACGGACAATTTTTCCACCATGCCGCACTTCTCACAACATTATCTGCGACAGTTGTGTTGACAAAATTGGAGCAAATTTCATTCATTGAAAAGTAGTTTCCCAAGTGCTTTTGAGTTTTCGGCGCACTTGCTTCGCATTTGCCGGCAATCAGCTCAAACACCAACGCACAGACCGAATTTCTTCATTTCCGAAGCGCGATTTTTCAGAGAGCTGTGTTTTTGATCTCGGTGTCACTACTTCGTTTAGTTGTTTCGTATTATTAATACGAAGTACTGGAGGTGCTGAGATTTGTATTTACGTCAATTTTATTTGCACAATGGAAGAACCATTAGATCTGATTCGGCTGTCTATCGACGAACGGGTTTATGTGAAGTGTCGTGGGAACAGAGAACTTAGGGGGAGGCTTCATGTGAGTTGTTATTCTTAGTCTCTGTGATATAGATGAAAGTTGTTGCTTTAATTCCATTCCTTCACTCATCTGTAACACTTTTCTTCCTGAAAATATCTGATTAGGCATATGATCAACATCTGAATATGATCTTAGGAGAAGTGGAAGAGACGGTGACCAGCACGGAAATCGACGAAGAAACCGACGAAGAGATCGTGAAAAAGCAGCAACGAAAAGTGGGCATGCTTTTCGTCCGAGGCGATATAGTAGTTTTAGTCAGTCCACCTCTCAGAACGACGTAGTGATTCTTGTTATACACTTTGACTGGATATGCATTGGTGGAAAGAATCAAACAATAAAATGTTCGCGAAATTTATTTATCGATAGATTTGACGGTTGCTCAATCATAGAGTGACCGAGACCTTTCTAATTATAGTAATGAATATTAGAAAGCCTCTTCTATACCTCTCCTTCTAGGATTCAAAAATGCTATCTTTTGTTTGAAGGCAATGAATCATCGTCTCAAAGTTTACTCAATCTTTGAAATAGTTGTAGTGGAGGACGTCATGACGCAAAGAAAGGGGACAGATTTCTTATTGGCAACATTTCAACTAATGTCTAATAATATGGTGTACTCCCAATGCACTCATTTCTTCATTTATGAAAAATGAAGTTTTGAGACTTTGATAAGATGGTTCAAGTTGGGGTTGGCATCAAAGACCCGTTGGGTTCAGGGTTTGTAGATTCTTTTAAAAATTTGCTTTACTATAAATATTTTGAGGGTTAATTTTGAATCACATTCCCAACTTCCTTTCCATCATCATGTGAGGGTCTTCATGTAGTTTATTGACAATTGGTCGGTATTCAGGCAACCCTAGAGTGTCTTCGAAACCAATATGCGTGTCTCTACCGCTCAAAATATCGCTCATTACGTTGTTCGATGATGGGATTCCACCTCCAATACTACCGACCGTCAATTGGTTGGCAATGCGGCGTTCGGTGGCAAGCTTCATAGCAAAACCACTTCCGTATAATCTTCGTACTTCTTCTTCCGCATCAGTTCCTAAGAAAGACACTCGTTGCATAGCTTTTATTGCAGAATTTCACCATTATTTCATCGTTGTATTAAAAAGAAAAATGAGTTGAAATTAAGATATGTCGAAATGATGAGAGGGTATTCCTATGCGGTTTCGAACAGGATAAGATTTATTATTGGTCTAAGACTCCAAACGCCACAAAATGTTCAAGCTCCGCTAAAATTTTCGTAATAATCACGTTCGTTTCAACACATCACATTGAGACTGACCTTGACGTTGCTGAAGTTCCTCAATCGGGTGTCGTCTCATGGCTGCCGTTGCTAAATTATTGCCGTTGGCACCAACTTCCATCGTGTCGACGGGTTTATTCATCACAGGAATTCCATTTTCAGAACTCATTTTATTTCTATCCTCTTGTCTTGCGTAAATACTTGATGGTGAAAGTCAATTCAATTCTACCTCAGTTGTTTGGAACAGCTTACCGGCGTGATCCAAAAATTGATCTGGATTTAATATGTTTTGTAAAGGTTTTCGACAACGCTTTTAGGAGGAGAATACGATGCGAAAAGAACTCTCGCGAACTAATGCACAAAATCTATATTAGTCGTGTGAGTCAAATATCTAATCTTGAACTCCATACTTTTTGTTGATCTGAAAGCTGATTCAAAAAGAAATTGATGCATTTTATGAATGAGGTGGAAAACAAATAAATCTTCATCACATAATAATTCATATTTTATTATGAGCAACTATTTGAGATGATATGTGATCCGCTTTTATGATACCGTAGTCCAATTGAGACAGGTAACCGTGATACTACATATTAGGTGCTACAACTCCTCCATTGCTACTCGTCAAATGTGCATCACTTCCCCCAAACAAATTTTGCAACACAAAAGCATGGCTCAGCAACATTTCAATTTCCGTTTCGCCCCAATCTTCCGTCGGAACCTGCTGCATAAATTGAAAGAGTTCATCGAAATCCATCTCTTGCAGATGACTGCTAAATTGGGACAAGAAAGCTGCACAAACATATACGTGAAAGTCTTCAAAACCATTTCCACTCTCCTCACTAATGTAGGTATCCCATAATCGAATCACACATCTCAAATTGAATTCTCGTAACAATAAGCAATTCATCCATTTAAAGGCAAATTGCATAAATTGGATACCAACCGAATGGATATGATTGTAAAGGTCCCCATCAATGCGATTCACGAGTTCCTGTAGTCGCATTACCATTCGTTGAACTCCCGGTTGGTCGGCTGTATAATGATCTTGAATTCCTGCTAGGATATTCGTCAGACACCAGTACACATCAGCTTCCACCTGTGGTATGAAAAATGGATACAAGTCAGTTTTTTAAACATGTGAGGAAGAATTTGAACATAATCGATCATCGTTCAGATAAGCTTGATCTAGTCAAATATACAGAACAAATCGTACCTCATTAAGTCGTTCTTCCTCTAGTACTACCATTACGCTCCCATCCAAAACATCTTCGCCTTCGTAATCGTCCGCCAAAAACACAGCAAAAAGAGGTGTTGCTAGGTCGTTTATTCCCTGGACGTAAGAACTCGCAGGGTGACGCATCGCCCAAATATACAACAGGCGTGAAAGGGCGCGTTTTATCTTTTCGTTCCGAAAAAGAGGAACGTCTGGAGCCGTTCGTGGTACATCAACCAATACCTGACGCAATGTTTCTTGCTCTTGTATTGTTCGTGAATTGTCATCGATGTAATAGTGTTGTTGAATAGCATCTTTATATTCTGCTCGTTTTCGTTCCAGCGTTTGTTGTCGTCGCATTGCATTGGTAGGTAGATATCCAAGCAATATCTTCCAGCACATTCCTCTATACTGCGGAGGAACGCCGTTCCAGGCTATTTTTCGAAGCTCGCTCATCTTGACGACGTGATTGCTATTCGAAATTTTATTTATATCATCTTCGTCGTCCGTGCCAAGGACTTTCTCGAACTGAATCTCTCGATACGATCTGTTTATTGAGAAACGTTTGCTGCTCCTACTATTGTGATTGGTAACAGAGCTTTCACCCGAAAATTTTGTTTGAGAGTGAATCGCATCCTTCCCAGATTCTGATTCGCCAAGAGAACTCATTGATATTTGATCATCAAAATCACCTTTCCTATCAGATACAGGTGAACTAGGAAGAGCGGTGTCCGCAGCATTAGTCCATCCCGAAACAGAATCCTCTCGGTCAGCTGTTTCGGCCAATGGAGATGGATCCAGCAAAGATGATGTATGTGACTTTTCTGTTTTTGTGATGTTATCTCCCTCTTCCGATTCAGTTTTGTTCCCTTTCATTGCGTCGATTCCGTTACAGCTGCTCGTGCGTTCTGCTAGTGAATTATCTTCATCTTCGTATTCGCTATCAGAATCATCATCTTCGTCTTCACTTGTGGTGTAGTAGTCGTCTCGTCTCAGAGACCGTCGCAAAAATCCGGGAAGCCCGCGGGTTGTCATTTTTGGTTTCTTCTTTTTCTACTGACAATATTTTTTGAGTCCGTGCAATGACTTTACAATCCTGATGTCTATGTTGCTAATTTTCGTACGGTATTGCTGTTTCGAGGATATTATGAATGTAACCTCTAATGGCTCCTTGATATCGGATGGAGAATGCCGAGTCTTCGATTCGCTGTGAATTATTTGTAACGACGTATTAGACTACTACCCGTGCTAGGCGGTGTTATCCGAATATTATCACTTGTCCGCATCGTTGGAGGAGGGGAGGATTTAGTTCCTTTTTGAGAATCAATCGTTAAAAAAACACGATGGATTGTCCCGGACCATCAAAACGTGACTTAAAAAGAATGAGGACACCTGAAAATTCCGTTTGTGGACATGACACCAAGTGCCTCGGCAACTTGATTTGACAAAAAAGAGATAAAAATTTGATGTCGAAACCAATAGATGAAGCACGAAGCGACTCGACAACAGCCTTTTTGTTGAGAATTTTGACGAACGAAATTGCACGAGATGGTGGGGCCTGCTATGTGACAACCCTCAAGGACTACATAATCGGTGATGGAATTACTCCTCGAGAACGTCTAAGGGTGCCATCATCGACGTCTTCGTCGTTGGTATTGCCTACGTCATTGGAAGGAACTGAATGTTGCAACAAGAGCAAGAAAAGAAGAAATCAACAGCTTAACTCACTTTTGATCCACTCAAATATTGGAAAGCCAAGGTTATTGGCATTTTTGGAAGCGCATCCGAACATCTTTCGTGTCGATCGAGGTGTCGTTCCTCATTGGGTACAACTGGTGAAAAACCAGAATTTCCAAGCGAAACTGCTATCAGAGAAATCAAATTCTGCTATAAGGAACGCCGAGACGATAGAAAAAACAACACACGATAAGTTGTTCATCGCTAGAAAATCTGCATGCCAGAATCTACGAACAAAACTCTTCCAAAAAGTATTTTATGTTCTGCGCAAACGTCAAGCCAGAATCGACCGACGAAAGAAAAGAAATTCGGACAATGAATTTTCAGCAGCTGAGCTAAATAATGGCACTTCAGATGTCAACGACATGAGTGATATTGGGGTTTATTGCCACTGGCTTCTAAGGCAATGTTCATGGGAACTTCACTTTTTGCTTCGACAATGTGATTTTTATCAGGATCCCGCACTATCTGGATATGTGACTCCCAGTGATGTGAAGCAAGTAGGGAGCAAAGAATGGGAAGTTGTTACTCTGCCGATATTTGAACGATTACTGGTAAATGGAAAAGAATACACAAGTAGTAACATTAGCGGTAGTCAACAAGCACTGATATCATGGATTCATGTTCGGGCTGGTAAAGCCATTTTAAGACATTCTGCTTCAGAAGAAGAGTATCGAAGTCAGTCGGGCATCAATAACAATGAATACAGTTCAAAAATAGACTCCGTCATTCGGTCACTATTTCCATTTGACGAGGGCAAGAGAGGAATGTTGTGCGATGAAAATAAAATGGGAGTTCAGAAGAATACTGATAGATTTGTCGCTGATAACAAATTGAGTCTCGTTCGTCGCATTGATCAGACATTGACAGAGATTGTTTGCCGGAGAGATGGGGGTCATCAAATAAGCCTACAGTTGCTATTACATCGCTATCCAAAATTTAGGGACCTACTGGGAGGGCGAGACTTGTGGGCTTTGTATTGCGACTTTTCAGATTTTAAACAAGACGATAGCAAGAGGTATATTGAAAAAAATGCTGATGTCTGTGCGAATAATGCAGAGGGGGGTATTTTCTTCCAGTCGATATCAATGTTCTACATAGGGGTTAATCTAATCCTAAGATCTAAGATATCAAAGTCCAACGAGAGCGATAATGATAACGATGGTCTCATCAGCAAAAATTCAACAAGGGAAAGAAGGATGAAAGTTGATGAAGAGGGATTGTATTCAGTGACTAATAATAAGTGGGGGAGAGCAATGTCAAATCTCGTTACACAAGCTTGTTGCCAAAAGAATCTATTTGAGCAAGAACTTGCTGGCACTCAGGCAAAGAACGACAGAAATGAGAATGAAAAAAATAAAGAAGTGACAGGAACAAAGTCATCATCCTTAAGCGTTCCTAGATTGGTGATTGATTTGACTGCGTCTGTTGGTGGAATGACATTAGCTCTAGCCAGATCCAACTTCTTTGATCGTGTGTTAGCTCTAGAAATAGATGAAGGCCGAGCAAAATTATGTCGAGAAAACTTGATTCGCCATGGCTTTCATGTCGGTAACAATAGCACTAGTGATTGTCAAAGCAGTGTCGAGATTCAAAATCAAGATTCAGTGAAACAAATTCCATTGCTCCCACGACGTGTGTGTTTTGTCATTGATCCCCCTTGGTACGTGTGCTTTTTGAGATAAATTTCATTTCATACAATAGTTGTCTTTGATGGTAGGCGGACAATTTTGCAGTCTACTAACACAATGTATTACACAATTCTGATATGCACAGGGGTGGATACGATTATAAGAAAAAGGTTCGCCGTCAGCAAGAAAAAGGAGGACAGATGCTGAAGTTGGGAGAGACATCTCTCGAAGACGTTCTTGTTATGATTTCATCTCACAATTCACCGTGTGTTGTCGGTTTGAGACTACCTACTAATTTTGCAGTCCAACATTTCCTGGATGGATTGCGAGGAAAAGAAGAAATCATTGAATTTGAATGCTTGACACGCCGGAAGATTTCTGTACAACTTTTTGTTGTTCTCTATTTCCCAATAGCAGCATAAAACTAAACCCTAAAGTGATGTCCTTACCGGGGATTAACAAATCCCCATGTGGAGCCTCGCACAGCTTGGCTTGCAATTGTGCCACATCATTGCCATTGCAATTTTGGTCTTGGCCTCCTTACCCGCCCCCAAAGTGCCAAATGATTTTAACAGTGCATCCACCATATGCTCCTCCTACGAACATGCCCCCCCAGCCCCCAACCCTGCACCTTGGTTGCCATTGCCAGCACCAGCCCTCAAAGTGACAGAGAGAGATCCACCACCAAGATGCCTTAGGGCCTGCCAAGTGGCAGGGGCCCTCAGGGTGGCAATGGTGCTGCCTGTGGGGGGGGCCACCACACCCGCTGCTGGTGCCCGCCAAGGCCCCCTGGTGCTTGGGGGTTGGGGGGAGCTGCGCTTGTGGCTGGGGTCAGGGGTGGGCTGAGCCAGCAAATTCGACCCATTTTTGCCCTTGTGAGTTGGTTTGAATGACTATCCCTTGGATGCACCATGGCTTGCTCAAGGCAATGAGCCGATGGTGGGCCAATCACTGTCTGTGCACTGGTTGGAGACTCCAAATAAGTTTGTCCTTGACTCATTGGAATGCCCCATTTTCGAAACACGCGTAATTTGCTGACGTACGTGCTTTGTATTAAAGGTGTTCCGTAGGAGATTCACATTTCCAAGTGGAAGCCGTTAGTGCTTTGTAATCATGCTTTTCTTCAACTTATTGAAAGTGTGCCGTGTGGGTGTAAGGTGTGTGGGATTGATCGATACGTTGATTCCACTCAATCAGGTTCAACAGAATGATAGAATATTTGCATCTTCTCCTCGCTTTCTAACCCATCTTCTCTCATTTCGAAGAACGGATTCAGCCATCGAATCCTGAAATCCTTTTCTTGTCGACAAATAACGGCAGGGATCCTAAAAGGTCGAAAACAAAACAATTCTTGTTTCTTTCGAATTTAAAGAAGAACATCAAGGATGACCAAGTTTACTTCAGGAGCCCTCTCGGCAGTTCTTCTGCTCGCTACTGGAGCTAGTTCCTTCGCTCCAACGAAATCATTCTCTGACAGACACGTTTCCTCTTTATCGATGGTACGAAGATCTCTATGTTCTATTGGTTGTTATGATTATCTTTTCCCAATCTACGCTATAGTTCAGAACTTTCGAATGTATCTTTATATCACGAAAACACATTCTAACCATCTTTCGTCAACTTGTTATGTTCTTTGTGATTTGTCTGTCGACATGTTCACTTGCCATCAACTACTTGGGATTTGATACATGGATTACATTTATATTTGCCCAGGCAAGCACAGCTCCGAAGGAATCGGAAGCTAGACTTGCAACGGATGTATTTTGGTCCCCGTCTTGGAAGTCTGGCGATAGAGACAAAACATTTGGACCGATCGGCAAATACTGCGAAGATGTTAACTTTGTGACGCGCCGCAAAACCCGAACTGTCAACTGTGGCCCGATAAACTTTGGATCTGAACATCCTATTGTAAGACAAACAATGGCAACAACCAACACCGCAGACGTTGAAGCTACCATCGAGCAAGTAATGAGATGCGCTGACACGGGTTTTGATCTCGTACGAATCACTGTTCAAGGTAAACGGGAGGCCGACGCGGCGGCAAAAATTAGAGAGGGTTTGTTCAAAAAGGGGTACGACATTCCTCTTTGCGCAGATATGCATTTCCAGCCAAAAGTAGCTTTGATGGTGGCAGATTGCTTGGAAAAAATTCGAATCAACCCCGGAAACTTTGCCGACGGGCGAAAAGATTTTGAGGAAAAGATTTACGAAACAGAAGAGGATTACTTTTCGGAACGACAGTATTTGCTAGACGCAATGTACCCATTAGTCGAACGCTGCAGAGACTTAAATCGGTGTATGAGAATTGGGACTAACCACGGATCTCTGTCTTCTCGAGTGCTTTCTTTCTATGGAGATACGCCTCGTGGTATGGTAGAGTCTGCTTTGGAGTTTGCTGATATTTGTAGAAGCCAAGATTATCACAATTTTGTTTTTTCGATGAAGGCAAGTAATCCTTTGGTCATGGTGCAGTCATATCGATTGCTGGCTGCAGAGCAATATCGTATGGGGTGGGATTATCCCTTGCACTTGGGCGTCACCGAAGCTGGGGAGGGTGAAGATGGTCGTATGAAATCTGCTGTAGGTATTGGAACCCTCCTTGCCGATGGTTTGGGAGATACAATTCGAGTTTCATTAACAGAGGACCCTGAATATGAATTTGAACCTTGCAATCGCTTAGCCGAAATAGCTGAATCACGATTAGCTATTAATCCCGATGCAAAGAAAAAACAGGCTGCCGTCAAGTCGTACAAAGACACAAGAGATATCACAGCCTACCAGCGCCGTGCTGGAAGTCTTCCCGAACAGAGGGAAGGTGATGTTATTGATGTCCGCGGGTTCCTGCACAGAGATGGGTCCGTACTCTCTGTAGTCACTCCTGAAATGCTTAGTAAGGAAAATGTCCAGTATCTTTACCAAGAGCTTGGCTGCAAGACAGCGGTTGGAATGCCCTTCAAAGACGTTGCTACCTCTGATTCCATTTACATGTCAACAATTCCCCCATCCAGCGACACGGAAGCAAGAACTGCTCTTCGACGTCTCATCGAAGTTAGCGTTGGTGTTATAGTCCCGGCGGCAGAACTAGAAAAGGATCCTCTTCCCAATGCTGTTGCTCTTCTTAGCTTGGAAGAAGCTGTCGCGAAGAATGGAGAGGTGAGTTTACGCATCGTATGATACTCTCTGACCTCATTAATGATGCCATTGTCACTTTGTAGATCAGATTTGGTAGGAGTTTTGCAAACAATATTTTTCTCTCTCTAACCAATTTTCAATATGACCGATAAATTATGGTTCCACCAAAATTTTTAATTTCAGCTACCCGACGGCGCTATTCGCCTTGCTGTTTCTCTCGATGGGGACGAAAGCGATGAAGATATTTTGAAGATCAAGGAGCTGAATCCTATCGTATGTCTATTGAAGCCGAAGGAAGGAATCAGCCATTTACACGCGGCTCGTCGTGTTTTTGAAGTTTTCAATGCAAACAATATTGAAACTTCAGTTGTTCATCATTTCACAACAGATACGGACAACTCGAATGAGTTGGCATTACAAATTGGAACTCAGATTGGTTCACAACTAACAGATGGAAATGGAGATGGAATTATGGTTGAACAAGTAGGGAAAAAGAAGCCCTTTTCGGTCGACTTTACTCGTAAGACATCCTTTGCTTTGCTACAGGGGTCACGTTTGAGAAATACTAAAACAGAATTCGTATCATGCCCATCGTGTGGTCGAACCTTATTCGATCTCCAAGAAACGACTGCTAACATCCAAGACGCAACAGGACACCTACCTGGAGTAACAATTGCTGTAATGGGATGTATTGTCAACGGACCCGGTGAGATGGCCGACGCTGATTTCGGATATGTAGGTACTGTTCCAGGAAAAGTCGATCTGTATTACGGTAAGGAAGTGGTCAGGAAAGGTATTCCAAACGACGATGCTGTTGAGGCGCTCGTCGAACTCATTAAGGAATATGATATGTGGAAAGACAAGGAAGAAGAGGAAGAGACAGAAGCGGAAGCTGTGGCAGCGTAAAAGATCCGGATAGAAAATTTTTAAAATTAAATATCAGCTATGTAAGGAATAACTTTTTGTTTCAATAGTCTGATTTAACGTTTGGTCTTCCAGCCAAGCTGAGATCATTCGCTGATCTTTGGAGTGGAAATAAGCCAAGGATTGGCTTCAACCCAGTCAGCTATCAATGGCTGTGCATATCTATAACTTGTGTTTACAATTTCATCGAACTTGTCATATTCAAGAGTTCCCACGTCTTGAACTGGTGGAGTCAAATGAAGGTCACTGACCATTCTTACTGACTTTCTGTGTTGCTCCGAATTTATCCAAATTAGCATATCTGACACGTCACTCATTGAAGGTATTTGAACCGTTTTACAAAAAGGATTGAAACTATTCCAGAGAATCCACCAACCTGAAAGATGCGTGCCATACTCATAATATTCTCTTTTACACTCCGTTGATACATCAACTGCGATCACTGTACCAGCTCCCATTTGATACTTCATCACGTCGGTTGGGAGGCTATTCAAATATCCACCATCTACGAGCAGTGATCCATTCTCTGCAATAGGAGGTAAATATCCAGTCAACCTTTTTTGAAGCACAGCAAATGAGGATACCGTCAAGACTTTTTGTTAGAAGTAAGATTAGAAAGGTAGCATTTACAAAAAAGGAAAGTGATTACAAGACAACGTACCCCATACTTGCCCGTACGAATTTCCATAGCTTCCCTTTCGTGTGAATACACAAATTCTGGTTTTGCAAGTCTACTGAAACACAAAAGAAATTTAGAAGTAGGTCTTGTATTCTCTCATTTCCCAAAATTCTTTTAATACTCTTGTTGAAATTACGGCCAGCAAAGATGCTGGCAATTGGCAAAGTTAAGTCACGAAGTCTTTCCTTTGTTGATGACATGTCCCGCGACATGTCGTTAAAGGCATCATAAACTTTGTCGTAATCATCTGGATATTTGGCAAATAAAGCCCCACAAAAAGCACCTTGTGAAGTTCCACCTACCATATCGACTGTAACTCCAGCCTCCTTTAGAGCACGAATGACGCCTAATTGTTTTGGTTTGAAAATTAGAAGCAAGATTTTTAGCTTGTAGAAATTGAAGATAAGATTCGGACTTACCTAGATGTGCTATGCCGCGGGCACCACCTGCTCCTAGAACCAACCCAACAGCTTTCCTAAATGGTGAAAATAAAGCGAGCGGTAAATTAGTCGAACGCGACTGTCTTCATACTACTTTTCAAACTACTATCAAGCTAGCGCTTGTTTAAGACAGCATTTCTTACCCTGAAATTCTTCGGCACATTCGATGAAAATCAATTTTGTATCTTTCAAATGGAGCCCTAACTAAATGGTGCCCTGCAATAAAGTTCCTAGTCTCACTCCAGTTATTGAGCTGATCGCTCACACGTACTCCATCGTCATCGTTATATTTCCCATCCTCATCCGCCCGAGAAATTGCATCCATCTTTGTGCCCACAACAACGAGATCGACACGAACATTCATGGCTTTATGTGCCCATTCAATTGTTTCTTCTACCCTTGTAGTTTTTCTGGATACTTGAGAATCTACGACAAGCAAGATACAGTCAGCTTGTAGTATACAGAGCCTCGTCCAAAAGGTGAATTTCTGGTCTGCTTGATAAATCACAACTCGGTTATTTTCTTCGAAATCAGCGAGCAACCTGGTCATTTTGAGGTCATGCAAAGCATTCCGATTTTGGTAAACTTTATCACCTAGCTCACTTTTCACAACAGTTTTTGTCAAAAGTTTACAAGGAGCAATCGTTTCCATTGCTTGGTATAACGTCCTACAGAAACGCTTTAGGTCAATATTCTGGGACAGCGGAACAACGGCAATAGTGGCAAGTTTCAAGCCATAACTTGGAAGATGAAATGGTAAAGAACCAGAGCTGTCGTTTACATGTTTCGGAACCTTTCCTGGCATTCTTTCGAGAAATTGACGCTTTGAAAAATATAGCGATTCGATATCTGATGCAACCACTCTTGCGAGACGCAAGCCGGCATGAGGAAAGTTTTGAATTACAACCTCAATTGTTGTGATTGGTACTCTGGCAAGCTCTGATTGGCGAATGGCAATGACGTCGAACGGCCAATTCACATTAGCTAGTGATTCAACCTGACCAAAAATTTTGCCCCGACCATATTCTTCTGGTGGTATTACTTTTGAAGAACCTGCACTTATAACCTGGTGACAGACTTCGACTCGATTTGTAGCTCGCAATCGACCATTGAGCACAACAAATAATGATTTACAAGGAGTGCCTTGCTCCACAATTTTTCCGGCGGCCTCTACATGTATCCATTCTGTCGTCCACGTCAAAAAGAAGACTACAGGGCTCAAAACGGCTAGTACGGGTACCAACGAAGTTGCCATTGCCCGTGGATGCTTCACAACAAGTTGCGCATAGACATCCCGCGGAATTCGAAGAAGTATAGCGCAGTCTTTACATTTTTCTGGTATGGGGTTGTATCTTATCTCAAAAAGATTAATATCTGTAGTGAAGAGAGCACTTCCTCCCAAAATTGAACCAGGATGTATAGCTTCAACACGTTGAAAATACCACGCATTTGCATCATTCTGCAATTGTTTCGAAGAAGAACCTCCCAGTGGCATATATATTCCCATTTCCAAAACTCCTCGGAGGAGTAAGTAAGAAGAATCATGATTCGAACCAGCCTTAATGAGAGTATCGTTACTATCAATTTGAATCAAGGAGCATGTTTCCTCTAGTACTTCAATTGTTCCTAAATCTTCAATATTTAGGATAGTTGCAAGAGTAGCACATGCATCGGTCAAAGATGCCTTTTTCTCATCATCTTGTAGTGTATCAATGTGACTAAACGCGTTCTTCGTAGTTCTTGTTTTACTTTCTTTGTTTCTCGATACCAGTAGTTCTCGTCTTAGGCCACAACAACGGACTAAGGTTTGAATGGATACTCTCTGTGCTCTATTTAGTGTTGTCTGAATGATTCTCAACATAGTCTCAGGGAAGCGGTCTAGAATTTGGGAGAAGCACGACGGAGGGATACGCAATAATTGCGTCTTATCGAGAGTGATCTGAGCGGTAGTTTTTTTCAATGCAAAGTCAACATTGGAAATAGAACCCGATATTTGACCTAAGTAATGCCGTACCATACCCTCAATCAGGGCTAATTGTGAAGTGACAACTGTGTTTTGTACATGAAGAACGTTTGCTACTTCAATTGCCTTACTTCGGACACCTCTTTCTGCGGATGGTGCTCCAACAAAGTCAAGAAACTTAACAATTACCGCTCCTTCTAATACATAGAACAAGCTTCCGTCGAACTGTCCTTCTTTCCATAAAAAATCGTTTTTCAGACTCAAATCAATATACTCCACGCCATTCATACAAATTTCCATGGCCTCTTCATCGAAGAAAGAAAAGATAGGAATGTCTTTGAGAACCTTCCAAAATTTAAGTTTTTCCTTTGATAGAAACATATCGGTCGGAGCTACACCATCCTTGGGAATCCCAAGATTCTTAGTTGGGATGGATTCTTCACAGTCTGACTCTTCGAAATAAGATTCAACAGAAATCAATGTTTCATTATCACTTTCATCTTCGTCGAGTTCAACAGTGTATGCTTGTAACAAGGCTTCCCGAATTGTTTTTCGTTGACGGGTTGATCTTTTTGCGTTCGCAGTTGTGGAAGTATCATATGATTTGAGATCCCTGCTATTGCTATGGTACTCTTCGTCAAAGTTGTCAACATCCTTTTCCGGCTCCTCCTTAAGAGGGATTAAGGAGCCTTTTGTCTTACGAAACCTTACATTACGATTTACCACCCACCAAAAAAGGAATATAAATGATAAAAGAAGAGGAAGGATTGTGATCTCGGCCACAAACAATGTTCGGAAATGCCATTCTTCTTTATTTCCTGACGATTTTTTTATGACGAAAGTTTTTAGCCAAGCAGAAATCAAGCTTTGAAGCTTCGAGGACACTATAGTCCGGCTGTAATAGAATGGCAAATCCAATGCTTCTACACAAATGTCGTTCGAATTATCAACTTCCATCCTCGACCATTTTTGTGCCTAATTCTCCTGGGCGCCTCTGAGAAAAGTTTACAGAAGAAAAATCGGTCGTGATGGATGGGTCGTGATGGATTTTTTCTGAGTGTCAACTTTCAGTCCAGAGGAATGAAAACTTGTTTGACTACTCCGACTTCTGAGCTCTCCCCAACAAGAAAGTGCTGGAGGAGGGCAGAGTGCCAGGCCGTGCTCCTGGCAGATTGCAGTGATGGGGGAATGGAGACGTTGTTTGCACCCAATTGTGATTTGGTCATTTCGGTATTGCAGCGCCTCGGTGCCCAAGCTCTGTGGCCCTCCACCCCCACCCCTAGCTGGGTGGCAGCCTTGCCACCACAGGCTTGCCCCTTTGTTAGCCCTTGGGCTGCCAGGGCACGGCAAATCCAAGCAAGGGGCACATCTACTCGGGCTAGGGGAGGTGGCGATAACTCAACAAGCAGGCTGCTGCCCTCACAAGAACACTTGCTCCAAGCTCATCATGATCGATAGAGACACACGGAGTGTGCCTGTGAGAAGAAAAGACATTACAGAGACTGATTATTTAATTTAATGAATCCCGTTGAGGTTTGCTTTCGATTTCGACAACCGATTGTAGCTGCCCGGGAATATTCTGAAGACATTCAATGGTGTATTAGTTTCCCAAAAGCATTTGTTAAAGTCCAGTGACACATAAAAACATCTTTAACGGTTTCCTTTTGATTTTGTCAATCAATGGTAGTTGCCAGGGAATATATCTCAAATTTCAGTAGAACATAAAACATTGTACTTTATACCTGCGTGGCTCACAAAGAGATGAGCAAATCTCCGCTGTTGCATTCACCAGTCCACATATTAACTTGTCTGGAACCAATGTTGTCCACAAGCTCATGATGGACAACGTCTTTGTATTGATAGATAAAAAAATCATTCATGCAGCTTTCTAGGAATATCTCGAGTAACGGTCGATTGGCCTGAAATGGAGAGAAGCCATATCCGTTGAACTTTATAGTCTTGTCTTTACACGAGCGAACCGACACTTGCTCAAAAGGGTATTTGCATTTTTCCCTGAGAGAGTTGCTCATTGATTCAACAAAATCCGTACAAAGATATGCGTCAGCATCTATCTTGTTTTGTTTCTTCTTGCTAGATTTGGTTGATTTTTTTTTCACGTCCTTTGGGTTTTTTTTCTTCGATGCCTTTTTTTTCCTTTCAGAGTTCTTTGATGTTTTGGATTTTGATACGTTGGTTTTATTTATAGACTTCTTTGTTGCCTTCTTTGTTGCCTTCTTTGGTGGATTGCTCTTGCCCTTCTTTGATAACTTCCTTGAAAAGCTGTCGGTGTTTTTCTTTGGCTTTAACGTATCACCCACTTTGATGCAATAATTTGCTGTGAAGATATTGTAGTTGTGATCACTGATACGAATATTAGTTTTGGAAGGCATGAGGATCCTGCTACCGCTGCTACTGCTACGCCTATTACCTTCAACTCCTAATGCCCTAACTTCATTGCTAGTAGTAGTGATGTCGACACAGTCCGTCTCGGAAGTGCTGTTTGCTGTGCTTGTAGTCTTTCCAGGTGGGCATTTAGTGCACTCTATAGATCCAGTGCTGTCTGAATAATAACCATAGCCACAGTCATAGCAATCCAACGAGGCATTAAAGCTAGAATTTGTTCCCATTGGGCACGGGTAGCAAGTATTATTGAGATACTTATCTACGGTGAAAACATTATGCAATTGTAGAAGGATTTGAGATTATTTTGAGATTTTATTTAAGAGCACTCAAAAACAAAACATTACTAATTGCAAGGCTTACCATATTGTCCGGGATTACAAGGAACACAGTTTCCATCTACAGCTTCGTAACCTGGAGAGCACCCTTGACAGATTTCATTGTCGTTCGCATCCCACATGTTGCATCGAAAGAACTCCATTTGTGGTGCTGTGTTATTGAAAGTAGTTCGACAATCAGTACAGTTCGAATCTGTGCACCACTGTTGACCAAGTAGGGGGGGATACTGACAGACATCAGTATCAATACACTCATTAAAACATTCTGAAGGGCTACTTGCTGATAATGCTTCTGAACTGCCAACATATTGAAACACAATAGCAAGTGCCAGCTGATCATAATTGATAGAGTGGGCCTGAGACGTTATGTCTGAAGAAATCTTCCATTTTGACCAAAGGGATGGAAACAAGTAGCTACTTGTTTCAAAATTATTAGAATCATTCGGATCCTTGTTGTTGCAAAAATCTATTGTTCTTCCAGTGTCGGGCCATCTACCAACCTGAACATCGTTATAAGTGCCACAGTTTTGTCTTTTAGCTTCCATAGTTGACGAAGTCCCGAATATACCAGGAGTTTCTGATTTTGGATTAAATGGAGGAAGTTGATAGGCGGTGTAGTTTCCAGAGGTTGCTGCATAAACACCATAAGGGCCATCGACATAAATATCAGAGGGCACTAACACGTTTGAATATGAGGGGGAAGCAGGTTCTACACCTCGCCAATAGGCTTGCGCATTCTGGAGGCAAAAGAAGGGTTACGAAAAAAGGTTAGTGAATTTTATATAGTTTTTATCATCCCTGAAGCAAACATTAATCAATGTAAACCTACCAAAACCCTTGGGTTGGAGTCGTCCACAGAGAAACCACCACCAAACAAAAGTTCAGATGAGGCTGTCAAAGAGAACTCTATTGAACCTTCATCAAGATTGCCTGAATAAAGTTGGCTGTTGGTACTATCTTTCGTAATGAAAACGGTAAATGAACTGGGACTTTCGAATGAAGTTGACCCCTGAATGTCACCATTGAAGGAATCTGGATTCTTTTGAATTTCGTTAGCAAAGTCTTTGGTATTTTGTTGAATGCTTTCCACAGAAGATGGAGCTTTGTTGTAAGATTCATCGACCATAGTATCTAGCACATTTTGAAAGGTTGCACTCGAGGGTAAATACAACTCTGAGAAGGCTGAGCAATCAACGTTTGAATTTTCTTCATAGGAGAGGCCAGCTTTCGAATACTCATAAGAGCGACAAAACAGAAATATGCTATATGAGGCAGTGTATTGCTGCATCAGATATGAGCTTGCACCTGGGTATGCCAGTATATACTGTGTATCATTATGAAATCTTTTTTGATAATAGTCATTGATAGTACTCTGGAAAGTGTTTGGAGCTGTTGCAATGGCTGGTGCAGCTGTGTTAGAAATCAGCGCAGAGATATTTTTAGCTGCTTGATTTGTAGCAGCAATGGTTGTGAGCCCTGTTGCAATGTTACCCAGTTGGGGAACAAGAGAGAGCATAGAAGTGGTCATTGCATTGGCGTAATTGGTGTACTAGTAGGATATAGCAAAGATAACGAAGCTGACTTTTAGCCACAGTTTCAAAATCATGGGCAAAACAAAAACTGAAATGGTTCAGTAAAACATTGATCTTACATTTTTCACACTGCCCAAATAATCGGTTAGTGCAGAAACAATTTTACCCTTCCATTTAGAACAACCAGGGGGGCTTTCAATTACCGGAGCATACTCTAAAATAGAAAAAAATTATGAGGTAAATATGGATGACACACACCTAAATTCACGAAACAAACGTGGAAGAACTTGCCTTCATAGTTTTGTAACCAAACCGACTGCCAGAAGGCAGGAGTCATGTAATCCAAAGCATTCGAAATATTTTGTTGTGCACTGAGGTAGAATTCAATAGAAGCTTGAGAGTATGCCGCTTCACTTGCATTAGATGGAGGAGACCAATCTGAATTCCAATCAGGTAGTGGTGGTAGTTTTGTATTAGGATCCCATTTTCCGATGCCTAAATGTTGGCGAAATTTAAGTAACATATAAAAGCAACGGTAACGAAAAATACTTAGAATTTCTCAATAACATAAGAACGGTATCTACGATTTTTAATTACTTACCAACAATAGGAGTAAAGGCTTGTTCCATAGTAAGACCAGTATTGGCAAGTGTATCTACTGCTTTGAATGTTTTCCCAACTGATGCAGCATATTTCGTTGCAGAGTCTGCATCTACAAATCCAACAATAGGATCTACACACGCGGCAGCCAAAGACATTGTTGCACCAATTATTTTAATGGCTGCTTCCCATTTTAGTTGCCGTTGACATAAGTGTACAAGTTGCTGATAGTTGCAGCAACTGCTCGGATCTGGAAGACTGTCATCTGGGTGTTCGCTGCAGTAACCAATAGTTTCATCGGTGAAACAATAATACGGACCAAGCTGCACTTCTTTAGCCGCATCATTGCTTACATTGTAACTGTATAAAGATTGTTCATAAAAGAGGTTGGCCTGGGTATAGCTGCTTTCAAGGTCTACTGCGGCCGATGCAGCTTGCACTTGGAGAGAGACATCAGCGACATCTTTAGTAAATTCTGAACGAGAGGCAGACAACGAGACAAACAATGGAATTTGAGAGACTTTGCAGCTTTGTAGATATTTGATCAGTAATGTTTTTGATACGATTTTTACCTTCTTCCTGGTATGCAGCCTCAGTAATTTCATACAGAATTTTGTTATATGCGTGTAGGATTTCCTGAGTTGCCTCCCAGCTTGTTAAATTGTTTACATTATACACAACCTCATTTGCAAGGTATGTGGTATCGTACATAGGGGTGAATCGCCCACTATTTGTTTCTGGATTATAGCCAAAAGCGGTAACCCCTCCACCTGCGGACAATAACGAACGAACTCCTGAAGACATTCCAGTAAAGCATGAAAGTGCTTGGGGGCATTGTTCAAACGAATTTCCTGCGCATCCAAAGGTGCCTAAGAAACGTTTTTGGGAAGACGTGAGATGGGTTCCAGACATGTGTACGGAATGCAATATATAAAGCTCTGTAGCAAAAACTATTCTTACCCCCAGTGCAATGCCAGTATGCTATCCACTCTAAACGATCTTGACAAGATTCTCCAAACTGGTAGCACAGAAGTGTATCCCCAGTGGTACTCGGAGAAGCAGTATTACAAGGAGTACACGTAAAATTTGTTGAGCTCAGTTTATCGATAAAGGTTTCCTTACATTCATTAATGTTGTCATCGTCCCATGTCATGTTCAGCCATGTTTTCGGTGCTTGATTCAAATTTTCCACAAAGTCGAAGACATCGAACAAGGTAACATTAGAGTTAGGCTCCGCGGATTCTTTAATCATGTTGATAGCGTCTTCCATTATTGATTGAATAGTATAGTCTTTGTGGGGATCATACATAAGATTCAATAAATCCGCTACACCAGCGGTGCTGTTGAGGCTGAGCAACTGCGTTGCCAGTTGTCAGTGAGCAGAAAGGCGAACAAAGCAGCAAAAATGGTAAGCATTCATCGTAATTTGCAGAAGAATTGACAATGGGATGGAAATTTGCCTGGCAGCGTCCAATCTGCATTTACGTCGGTGGCTGTTACGTCCAAAACCGGGAGGGACATCGACACGTCGCCAGAGTTAAGGACGCTGCTATCGAAAAGCATTACGCCGTCGGCGTCGCGGTAAGCTACCGAACGAGGACGCTGCTATCGGAAAATATTCCGTCTCCTTACGTCGCGGCATAAAAAATTCGGCGAGACCGCCGGTGATAATAACGCTGACGACGACCAAGCTCACGAAGCCGCAGCCAATACCTCAGTGAATAGCAGCGTTTTATATCCCGCGTCGTCTGAAGTAAATAAGTCTCCAACGAACAATTGGGTCTGTCTGAGAGACGCGGGCATCCGGAGTTGACGAAAGTAACGCGTCGTCGGTGGACCTACCTGTCCTGGATTCCAGCAAATATCGCTGAGGGGATTGCCCTGTTGGCATGTTCCGTACGTAGAGTCTTGAATATATCCAACACAAACCGGTGCTTCTTCCGGGCACGGCATATCGGCACCGCCCGACGGCGCGGATGCATCGTAGCTCGTGTCGCAAACTTGACCGGAAGTGCAAGTCCCCCAGTGTGAATCAAACACGTAATCTCTGCAAATAGGATAGTCTTTGGGGCACTGGTAGTCCTCTGAAACAGGAGTGCCCGGCTGGCCGCAGCTGAGAAAAAATATTGCAACAACACGAATGAAAGAACGAAGGTTTTGTATGAGTTTCTCAGCCAAGTGAATTTACTTTTGAAACAGGTTTAGCAAGTGTATGTATATTGTATAGGTAGCTTACCATGGTTTCGTCGATTTCCAGTTTGCTGCACAAGAAGTGCCAGTGTCTTCCTCGTAGTTGTTCACGCTCGGAGATTCGTTGCAGGCATAGGTCAAGGAATCCACGCCGAAAGGACACACCACGCAGTCGTTTGCGGAGGAGCTTCCAATACCGAACGTCGACGTGTGTTTCGGACAGGAAGTGCAAAAGGCGGCGCCGTACGTGTCAGAGTAGCTGCCGATCGGACAAGGATACTGCGCAGTGCTTTGCTCTTCCGAGGCGTAATAACCGGGCAACGCTGTGCTGCAGTTATTTGCCGCAACTTTGTTGTATTTACCTTGTCCGCACGGAGTGCATTCGTGTGCAGGATTGTTACCTACGAAAAAGCGGTGTACGCGATCAATGACACAAGCAGCAGCAGCAGCAAAACGGCAGGTTGAGATACATTAGCAATCGGTTCTGTGCATATCATACCACCTGTCGGTCGTGATTGTGTTCCAGCAACAACACTGTTCTTACTGAATGTACCGGGTGTGCACTCTCGACACCCGGTGTTTCCGATCGATGCATCGGTGTTATTTGTTCCCGTAGCTATCTGGCCTGATGGACAATCATAGCATTGCGAATAGCCCGTATATGAGTATTGGGAATTTGTGCAATTTTGACAGCCGTCGACAGAGTTCGCTGATCGGTAAGTGCCCGCGTAGCACCTAAGGGGAAATGAATCAATAGAGAATTTTTTGTTCGTGTTGTTAGTTGAGGAGTGTTAGTAGCAAAACATTTTTTTGGCGCGGCGACTCGTTGCTCTGTCCTCGATCATTGTTTACTTACGGCTCGCAATATTGGTAGCCCTGTAAGGCCCACGACCCAGCTAGTAAAGGGAACGAACACATAACAGAAGGGGGAGGCAAATAAAAAAGTTGATTTTAGGAAGTAGCAAACAACGGTGTCGTCGTCCATAACGAAGAAGAACGCAAAAGAGCAAAATATGAAACATAATTTTTACAGCTTACCCGGGCAGCTATAACAGATGGGCTGGGCGAGACTGTTCGCTATTCTTATATAGTAATTGGGGCCCGCTTGTTTGTAGTTTTCCTGAACGTTGTTGCTCCAAGTGTACCACATATCGTAATACATCGTTTCTCCGCACATGTACAACGTTCCATCTCCCATTGGGGTTTGCGGATGCTTAGTGCAATAGTCGTACGTGAAAGTTTCGTTGTAGTTGGATACGGAATTAACTATCCCGAAAAACTTGTTGGCGGCACACCTTTTTTGTAGATAAGAAGAACGAGAATGCAATTCGAAGAAAAAAAACTATTGTCAATAAGAGCACCATGCACTGGCATGATCGTCGCTTACAAAGTTGTAAGAGACGATTGTTATCGCAATACTTCGTTGTTGCATTGTGCTGTACTTACTGGACACACTGCCCGTCCACGTACTTAGATTCGACGTTTTCGTTTAACCCGCAATTGCTCGTACAGACGTAATACGTGGGCCAGCCGTTATTAAAAATGTTATTGCAGAGGCATGATACCATAACTGACCCATCGCCGCTCGTGTCGGTGTCGCTGCACATGTCGTTGTAGTTGTCGTAATTGCATTCCGTGACGTACGCAAAATTCATAGCACCCAAATATTCAACGTCGATGGGATTTACGCAATTTTCTTCATCTCCTAGAGACCGCCGGACGCAACCGGCAAGGAAAAGAAGCAGCAGCTGCGACAACTGCGTCAACGCGCCATGTCGAAACAAAGAACACTTCATGCTCCTCTCTCTCTGTTAGTTCTAATCTTTCTGTTTTCTCTCTCACCTGTATACCGATCGATTTTTATCTCTCCTTGTCTGATGGGTTTTTGTGTAGGTAAAATACACGAACACTGCAGTACAGAGACGAATACGAGGAGGAGGATATAAGGTATTACTATAACAAAATAAACTTCCTTCTGTAGCTGTGTACGACGAATCCTGTAACTGTGGAGCTCACATGCCGCTTGATCCTGATTCTCATCCTCGATCTCGGACAAAAGATCTCATCACGATCTTCGTTTTGATGGCGCGCAGATTAATATTCTTATCTCTCTGCTTTCTGATTGGTTTAAAACCATGTGCTTTTACGGACAATGTCATCCTCACGAATCCAAATGAATTCCTTTGCCATTGAGAAGAAAGTCAAAAGGTTCCACGGAAGAAGCTCGCTGTATTACTTATGGCTCCTGGTTCGGCAAGGCAACTGAAACATATAGATAAAAGACTATTGTTTGCTTAATTAAATTACATAGGATTGTGCAATGAATATGCCCAGAGTGATACGACTTTGACCACAGATAAGTAAATATTGTGTGCTCTTGTTGAAGGGAGGCAAAGAGAAGGAATGTTGCCTCCCAGAAACCTGGAGGGCTCCTTGCCAAAATTGGGGGAGCCCCCCACCTCCCCACATCTTTGGCCATCCATCGGGCCCCATGGCCAATCACCCAGTCGCTGGCAAATGTTGTAGACCAAATTTAATATCACGGTCTGACCTCCAACCGACGCACCTCTAGTGTGACACGTTCCCCTACTTACTGATCCCAGATTGCCCCCCCGCACCTCTATGGGAGGGTACCTACAGGAGACCCCTAATGCACCTCCTTGCACCTCCAGGGAACTGGAGTTGCACCTCCAGGGGAATAGCTGCCGGAAATATCTTTATACCTGCATACGTACCTCTACGGTACACCCTGTTGCACCTCCATGGTGCCTCCTTAGCCCAAGGGGACCCCCCCATGTATTTTAAGAGTTTAAGTTTATACAGTAAATCCCTACTCCCAACAGGTTACGAGCCCCTTTTATTCTCCCTCCGGACGGATGTAACGGTGGGGCACAAGAGTACTTGGCCTCACCGATGTGCCTGTCTTGCTTTTTGGCACAACTGCCCCCTCCCAGCGAGTGGCCCTCACCCCTGGCCACTCGCACCCCCCCCCCCCCGGGGGTTGGGGAGCCAAAGGACCGAAACCCCGGTTGCCCTCCTACAACAAGACGAGCCATTTGACCCTTAAATGCCTTTTGTACGTCAGGGCGAGGCACTCCACCCTTGAGGGTGCCCTGCCCTGCTGCTGCACCCACCTCCCCCTCGGCGCCCACCTCCCCAATCGATAACTCCTACCTCCCCAAACTTTGGTCTCCTGGGGTTGTGAGCTCTCCAGCCGCTTGACAACACTGGTCTCTTTACCTACATGGCCCAAAGTGCCACTCCCATGCAGTGAGGCAGGCCCTACCCCTGTCCTACCCCAGCCCCCCATCGCCGATACAACAAGGTTCCCAGTTTGGTCCCAGTCCCTCGAGGGACGAACAGGTTTTTAATCTCCTCACGACCCACCAAT